>Ga0268280_1000637_pt1 | contig 27667 bp, 28 predicted proteins | sample saktaG_9_FD_190139 | JGI IMG/M metagenome (GOLD analysis project Ga0268280, IMG submission 190139) | Saline water microbial communities from Sakinaw Lake, British Columbia, Canada - sak_2011_5_24_40m | ecosystem: Environmental > Aquatic > Non-marine Saline and Alkaline > Saline ...
GTCAGGCCGGAAGTTGAGAAGTATGAGATCGTCAGGGACAAAGTAAAAAAAGAGCTGCAAGCCGCGAAAAAGCTGCAGCTGCAGCTGGCCCGGGCCCGGAGCGTGGCTGCAGAGCTGAACAAGCTTGCCGATCCCGGCAAATTAGAGGCCTACCTGAAAAAAGAAAACCTGAAGCCCGAAGCCAGCACCTATCAAAGGGGAGGCAGCCTGGGCGATCTGCCGGCAACGCCGGGATTGGATGAAACCATTTTCGCCATGGATGAGAATGTCTATTCGGCGCCGCTGTCTGTAAAATCAACGGCGGCGGTCATCGTCAAGCTGAAGAGCAAGAAAATCGTTTCTGATGGGGACTTTAACAAAGAACGGGACGGTTATTACCGCAAAAAACTGGCCGAGGCCAAGAACAGCAGCTTCGGCTCTTATCTGTTGAGTAAAAAAGACGCTTATGACATCCGTTTTAACGCCGAGATTTTCGAAAAGATCAAGGAATACGTGATCTCCAAATTCCGCTAAAGGAGGAACCATGAACCAGCAACAGAAAGCCAAGGGCATGCCTGAAGGGGCCTTCGAGATAATGCCCACGGGCAAGGAATATGCCCCGTATATTGCCAGCGATTCGATCATCCCCGAAGTCACTTCCCGCTCGATCATTTTAGGCCTGATCATGGCCGTGGTTTTTTCGGCCGCGGCGGCATTCCTGGGTCTGAAAATCGGCCAGGTGTTTGAAGCCGCGATTCCCATCGCCATCATTGCCGTGGGCGTTTCACCTTTGTTCAAAAGGAAGAACACCATTCTGGAGAATGTCATCATCCAGTCCATTGGCGGTGCCTCGGGTCTGATCGTAGCCGGAGCTATTTTTACCTTGCCGGCATTGTTCATCCTGGGATTGGACAAAAAGATCGGCTTTGATCTGTTTAAAATTTTCATGGTCTCCTTTTTGGGAGGCACGCTGGGAGTTTTGTTTTTGATCCCATTCCGCAAATATTTTGTCAAGGAAATGCACGGCCAGTTCCCTTTCCCGGAAGCGACCGCCACCGCCCAGATTCTGGTTGCCGGTGAAAAAGGCGGCGCCCAGGCCAGGATTTTGGTCAAGAGCATGATCATCGGGGGCATCTTCGATTTCATGGTCCATTCGGTTGGCGCTTTTAACGAAGTCTTCACCACCCGCATTTTCGGGTTCGGTAAGGTGCTCGCTGAAAAGGTCAAGATTGTCTTAAAAATGGACGTTCTCTCTGCCGTCCTGGGACTCGGGTACATCATTGGCCTGAAATACACGTCGATCATCGCCGCCGGCAGCCTGTTGTCCTGGTTCCTGCTGGTGCCGTTGATCTATTATTTCGGGCAGTTCATCCCGGCCGAGATCGTCGGCAACGCTCCCAAGCTGATATCGGCCATGAGTGCCGAGGAAATTTTCCGCAACTATGTGCGCTACATTGGCATCGGCGCCATCGCCATGGCCGGTATCATTGGCATCCTGAAATCGTCAAAGATCATCGTCCAGGCCTTCGGCATGGGCTTCAAACAGATGTTCCGCAAAACGGCTATCGGCGATGAAAAAACTCCCAGAACCCAGACCGACCTGAGCATGAAGTATGTCATTTTTGGACTGGCAGTGACGGCGCTGGTAATATGGGTATTTTTCAGCTTTTCGGTGCTGAGCCCAGTACCGCATCCCCTCAAGCTCGGCCTGATCGCCATGGTCACGGTCTTTGTGATCAGCTTTCTGTTTACCTCGGTGGCGGCCCGTGCTATTGCCATAGTCGGTACCAACCCCGTTTCTGGCATGACCATGATGACCCTGATCCTGAGCAGCCTGGTGCTGGTGGCTGCAGGCCTGACCGGTGAATACGGCATGTTTGCCGCTTTGCTGATCGGGGGAGTGGTCTGCACCGCCCTGTCCATGTCGGGCGGCTTCATCACCGACCTGAAGATCGGCTACTGGCTGGGTTCCACTCCGCTCAAACAGCAGAAATACAAGTTTCTTGGCATTCTGCTTTCCTCGCTGACCGTGGGACTGGTCATTTTTCTGCTGAACCAGACCTACGGCTTCTCGGGCTCAAACGCTCTGGCCGCGCCGCAGGCCAATGCCATGGCTGCCCTGATCCAGCCGCTGATGAACCCTGGAGCACAGGTGCCCTGGCTGCTTTACGGAGTCGGTGTCCTGACCGCCCTGATCATGGAATTCATAGGAGTGCCGCCGCTGGCTTTCGCCCTGGGTATGTATATCCCGCTGGAACTGAACACGCCGCTGGTCATCGGCGGCCTGATCGCCCACCTGGTCATGCGCTCCAGTAAGGATAAGGAACTGGCTACCAAACGTTATGACAAGGGCATTCTAATCGCCTCGGGCTTCATTGCCGGCGGGGCGATCATCGGTGTGGTCAGCGCCATCATGAAATATTTCAACCTCGAGCGCTTCGTCCGCCTGGGTTGGTCTGAAAATGGCGGGGGCGAGCCTCTGGCCCTGGTCATGTTCATCGCCCTGGCGATATATCTCTATTTCGACTCGCGCAGTGCCAAAAAGGAAGATTGATGGAAAAAGAAAAGATCGCCCAGGCAATAAAAATACTGCATGAGTTGGATATCGATCTATGGATGGTGATCGACCGTGAATCAGGTCTGATATCCGACCCGGTCATGGACTATGTCGTCGGCAGCGGCGTGACCTGGCTTTCGTTTTTCCTGTTTTTCAAAAACGGGGAGAAGCACGCCCTGGTCGGCAATCTGGATATCGAAAAAATACGTCGTACCGGCCTTTTCGATACAGTGACCGCCTATAAGGGCAGCCCCAGAACCGACCTGCTTGAATTGTTGAACCACCATAATCCCGCTAAAATTGCCATTGATTATTCCCCGGATTCGGCTGCAGCCGACGGCCTGACCCACGGCAATTACTTGAAACTATTGGAACTGTTGCAAGATAGCGAATTCCCGGCGCGCTTGGTATCGGCTGAAAATGTAATCGCCAAGATTCGCGGCAAAAAATCAACAGAAGAGCTGCGCCGGCTGAAGCTGGCCTGCCAGAAAACCCTGGAAATTTACGGGCGGCTAGGTCAGGCAATAAGGCCGGGTATGAGCGAAAAGGAGTTGGCCGACTGGATTACGGCTGAAAGGGAAAAAATGGGCCTGGCCGCCGCCTGGGAAGTGAGCAGCTGCCCGGCGGTGTTCAGTGGTCCCCAGGAGATCGGCGCCCATTCGGCCCCAACCGCCAATATCCTCAAGCCCGGCCATGTTTTCAACGTCGATTTCGGGGTGGTGGTGGACAAGTATTGTTCCGATCTGCAAAGGACCTGGTACATTCTGCGCCCTGGTGAAAAAGAAGCTCCGCCGGCCGTGCAGAAAGGATTCACAGTGCTTATCGAATCGATCCGCCTGGCTTTTGCGGCCCTGAAGCCCGGCGTGCGCGGTTTGGATATCGACCAGATCGCCCGCGGCTACATCGTCTCGCAAGGCTATGAAGAATATCCCCATGCCCTTGGCCACCAGGTGGGCCGCTACGCCCACGACGGCGGCGCTCTGCTGGCCCCGGATTGGGAACGCTACGGCAAGCTGCCTTTCATGCCCTTGGAAAAGGACCAGGTTTTCACCATTGAACCGCGGATCTACATCAAGGACTTCGGCGTGGCCACGGTCGAGGAAATGGTGGTTATCAGCGCCGAAGGTGCCGAGTACCTTTCGCAGCCCCAGCGGGAATTGTATCTGCTGAAAACAAATCAATGAAGCGAAGTACAGATTCAGAGGCGATTCGCGGCCGGTACCTGCAGCCCGACCGCCGCTATTATTCCCCTGGAGAATTATCCTCTTTGCCAGAAACGGCCTTGGGCCATGAGTTTATTGGGGTCGAATCCGGCCCGTTCGTCCGGACTTCATACCATGCCGAACAACTTTGCAAAAAAGTGATCCATGCGCTACCTCATATTCAGTGATATTCACAGTAATCACGAGGCTTTTGAAAAGTTCCTGGGCCATAAAAAGCTGAAAAATATCGATAAATTCCTTTTTTTGGGCGACTTGGTCGGTTACGGGCCCGACCCCGATAAAGTGATCGGCCAGTTCCAGGAATTGCCCAATGTACGGTCCGTGCGCGGCAATCACGATAAGGTCATCGCCGATCTGGAATCATCTTCGTTGTTTAACCCGGCCGCGGCCTTTTCCGCAGAGTGGAGCAAATTGAAAATCGCCCCGGCCAATTATCAGTTCCTGAAACAATTGCCCAAGGGGCCGCAGATCATTGACCGCTTCATCACCATCTGCCATGGCTCCACTTTTGACGAAGATTATTACGTTTTTTCTCAGTTCGAAGCCACTGAATCGTTTAAATTCATGGAGACGTCGATCGGGTTTTTCGGGCATACTCATTTCCCCATCATTTATTTCCTGCGCAATGAAAAACTCGATATCGTTCCTTTGACTGAAAACACTCGCATCAAACTTGATGCCAACACCCGTTATCTGATCAACCCGGGTTCCATAGGTCAACCTCGCGACAAGAACCCGGCTTCCAGCTTTATCATATTCGATTCCGGCAAGATGGAGGTCAGCTTCATCCGCTTTGCCTATGATGTGACCGCAACCCAGAAAAAAATCAGGGCAGCCGGGCTGCCTGAACTTTTGGCCAGCCGCCTGGAAGCCGGAATCTAACCTACAAGGAGCAAAGCCATGACAAATGATGAAATCAGAAATTTCGTTGAGAAAGTGATCAACGAAAAAATTCAAACGCTGCTGAACCGTATCGATACTTTTCAAAGCAATATGTTCAGGGACATAGAAAAACTTAAGGATCTCGACGAGTTGGTTAAATTCAAGGTGCCTGAGGATTTTACCGGACGTAATGGAGCCGGCGAGAGCGGCAGCGAAATCACGATTTTGAACGAATATGTGAAAAAAATCGCTGCGGCTTCCAACCAACTGATCCTGATTGGAGGCATCATCGAAGGCATCAACCATTTTTGCGACCGGGCCGCCATTTTTCTATTGCGCGACGACAAGCTGGTCGGTTGGAAAGGCAAGGGCTTTTCGGGCGAAGACGGCCAGATCAACGATGAGGAATTGAAGAGAATATTCTTTTCGCTTTCGGCCAACACGGTTTTGAAAAGCGTGATCGAAACCAAGAAAAATTATTTAGGCGAACCCATACACAAGCCGGACGATTTCCTGATCTACAATCGTTTGGGCGGCGGCAAACCCAATAAAATCCTGGTTATGCCTTTTTTTGTCAAGGGAAAACCGCAGGCGGTGATCTACGCCGATTCGCTTGCAGGTACCGTGATCCAGCACAAGGTCATCGAGATCCTGGCTGCGGTAGGTGAACTCAGTCTGGATATGCTCCCCATCCGCCAGAAACTGCTGGCCAAAATCAAAACCCACGAGTTTGTAGAAGACATCGAGGTGGAATCCAAAGTTTTCGACCATGCTGATGAATTTGAAAAAACTTCGGCTCCGGTCCGCGAAAATGATCCCGAGCGCTTTGCCAGGGTAATCATCAACGACATCATCCTGTACAATAAGAAAGTCGTGGATGACGGCATCAAAAACAAAAATCTTTACGAAGTTTTGAAAGAAACCCTACTGCAGGCCAAGGAGTTGTACATGCGCCGTTCCAGTGACCTGCAATATTTTGAAGAACAGATGGTCAACATCCTGGCCAAAGGAGATCGCAAGGCTTTGAAAGGCTATAATTTTGAAGTTTACAAATAAATCCAAAAGCTATCCATTCACCATTCTTTTCTGTCAGGTCATTGTTTTTTCCTTCGCCGTCGCCTACGGCCTGACCTGGTTGATTCCGGAGGCAATCCCCTTTGTTCAGGAACGGGCAATCGACCGCCAGCAATTGTTCAAAAATTACCGCATTTTGAAATCTTTTTTAAGTATTGACAAAGCTGATATTTTAGAAGAACCGGCAGCAGCGGACGCGGATCACCCGCTGCTAATCGCCACGGAGAACCTGAAACGGGCCCAACAGCTTTTCGAGGGAAAAAAATACCAGGATAGCAGTCTCATCCTTGCCGCTCTGCCGGGCCGTTTCCCCCATATCGCGGCCAAGCGCGATACACTGCTGCTGAAAAACCTGTATGCCGTAAAAAAATACCGTGAATTTGTCGCTTATTTCGATCTGCATCCGGCCGCCAGCCTGGAAATTAGAATCCTGAGGCTCGACTGCCTATTGAAAAGCGGTCTCCGAGAAAGGGCGGCTACGGAATTCAAAGCCATTTTTCTGAAGCAGCGACTGCAGCCCATCTTGCAGGGGCTGCCCCGTAACGAAGTGCTGGCCATGCTCAAGCGCCTAGATGAAGGCGAGTGGTTCGCCAAGTTTTCGCTCCTGCAGAGCAACTTCGACGGTACTGAATTCCGCCGCGAGCTGCCCTACAGCCGTTTTCGCGACCTCAATCGGCTTTTCCAGGCCGAATTCGCCTACCTGAACCGCAATTTTGGCCAGGTCCGCCAGTTGCTGCTAAAACGCCTGCCGGAAAACTACCGGCCCTACGCCGAAAGCATACTGGTGAAGATCAAGGTCCGAGAAGATCCGGCCGCTGATATAGCGATCCAGCTGCAAAACGTCAATATAAATACGACTGTTTATCCGAGGCTCATGTTCGACCTGGCGCAGATACTCGGAGGAAAAAGGGAGTACGCCAAGGCCCTGCCTTTTTACGAGCAGTATCTGCAGTTGAGCAGGGAGCGCGATGAGGATTACTGGAAAACCGTCTGGCTCCTGGCCTGGATCCATTACCGCCAGGACGACAAAAAAAAGGCGCTGTATTTTTTTAGGCAGGGGAGCGGCTCGCCATTCATGAGTTACCGCATCGCTTCGCGCTACTGGCTGAACAAACTGGAAAACCGCAAACAGGAGGAATTCGGCCGCTATCCGTTTTCTTATTACGCGGTCCGGGTGCTGCAGAACAAAAACCTGTTCAAGGACCTGAACCAGGATTTTGTCGCCACCATTGACGATCCTCCCGGCCCGTTTTTAATGGAGGTCATCGAGGCGCTGAAGATCCTGGTCAAGCATTCACTCTGGGACGATTGCCTGGAAACCATCCATTGGGCCAAAAGCGATCCCCGGCTTTCCGCCTCAGATCTCAACCTGCTGAAAATCATCGAGTCGCTGCTGTATTACCAACAAAACCGGTTTTTTCTGGCTTTCACCAAGTTCCGCAGCAATTTTCGCTTATACGAAAGCGTGCACCTGCCCAATTTCCTGAGCGGCATCTTTTTTCCGCGCCAGTACGGGGACCTGATCTCGGCCTACAGCAAGGAGCAGGAAGTGGATCCGGGGCTGGTACTGGCCCTGATCCGCGAAGAGTCGTTTTTCCGGGCCGACGTGCGTTCCCCGGCCAACGCCTACGGCCTGATGCAGTTGCTGCACGGCACGGCGCGCGAGATCGCCAATGGCAGCAACCTCAAGGTCAAGGCCAAGGACCTGTACGATCCAGAGATCAACATCCGCTTAGGCCTGCAATACCTGAAAACATTGCTGGACAGGTACGACGGACGGCTTTACCTGGCCCTGGCCGCCTACAATGCCGGCCCGCATCGCGTCGACCAGTGGCTGCTGGATTTTCCCGATGCCGGCGAGGAAGAGTTCATCGAAATGATCCCCTTCACCGAAACGCGCACCTACGTCAAGAACATTCTGCGCAACTTTTTCTTTTATCGATATTATTATAATACCGACAAACCGTAGCAGCATTTATCATCTTGAGATCACAAATTGTGACCTCAAATTGATAAAAAATAATTTGACCTGAAATTTTCCTGATGTTACAATGACTTTTGATTGCATGTGACCGCGTTATGAAACTGTTACCGGGAGACAGTATATAGTCCAGATAATGAAAGTAAAATAGGTTGCAGGTAATGCTATGAAAAAGGTTAAGGTCGGATTGATCTTCGGCGGCAAGTCGGCGGAGCACAGCGTTTCACTGATGTCGGCGGCGGCCATTCACCAGCATCTGGACAAAGAGCGCTACGAACCGTTCCTGATCTATATCAACAGGGCAGGGGAGTGGTGCCTGACTAACAACACTGGTTTCAAGGAAGAAGAGTTAAAGAAAGAAAAATTCCACTCCTTCATGCCCTGGAGCTCCGAGTGGACCGGAGTCATGGACGCTGACATCTATTTCCCGGTGCTGCACGGCCCCAACGGCGAAGACGGACGCATCCAGGGCCTGTTCGAACTGGCCGGCAAGCCCTTTGTCGGCGCCGACAGCTTCTCTTCGCAGTTGGCCATGGACAAGATCACGGCCAAGATACTGTTCGCCCAGGCCGGCCTGGAACAAGCTCCCTACCTGTATTTCACGGAAAACAACCACGAACAGATCAAAGAATTGACGCGCAAAAAACTCAGTTTCCCGGTTTTTGTCAAGCCCTGCTCCCTGGGATCCTCGGTGGGTATCAGCAAGGTCAATGCTGACACGGAATTGCCGGCCGCCGTGAACCTGGCGTTCAGTTACGATAACAAGATCATCATCGAAAAGGCCATCGAGATGCGCGAACTCGAGGTCTCGGTGATGGGCAACCACGAGATCATGGTTTCCAGTCCGGGCGAACTGCTGCCTTCCAGGGAATTCTATGACTATGAAGACAAATATCTGAAGGGGGAGACCAAGTTTCGCATCCCGGTGACCCTGGGCGACGAACTCGAAGCCAGGATAAAAAAGACCGCCCACAAGGCCTACCGCAGCCTGTTCCTGAACGGCTACGCCCGCGTCGACCTGTTCCTGGAAAAGCAAGGCGGCACGGTCCTGATCAACGAGGCCAACACCATCCCCGGATTTACCACCATCAGCATGTTCCCCAAGCTGTGGCAGGCGCAGGGCATTTCCTTCACGGAGCTGCTTGAACGCCTGATCGCCTACGGCTTTGACTATTTCAAGCAACGCAAGGAGAACGTCGATGAAGGTCTTGGCCGTTGACTACGGCAGCAAGCGCATAGGCCTGGCCGTGGGCAATTCCATGACCCGGGTGGCCACCCCGCTGGGGCAGTTCGCCACCGGGAACATTCAGGAGGCCCTGGCCCAGATACTTAAGCGGGTAGGGGAGTTCGAGATCGGCCATATCGTGGTCGGCTATCCGCTGCACGCCGACGGCAGCCCCAGCCGCACCTGCGGCCAGGTGGACCGCTTTGTAAATTTTTTGCGCAAACGCATCGCCGTGCCCGTCACCCTGGTCGATGAGAAATTAAGCAGTGTCGCGGCCGAAGAAATGAGCAGGGATATCCCCGGCGATTTTCGCAAGCGCAAAACGTTCCTGGACGCGCTGGCCGCCCAGGTGATCCTGCAAAAATATTTCGAGCATTCATGAAAAAATTTATCCTGTTTCTGTTTTTGCTGATTTTGATCGTGCTGGCCTGGTTTGGATTAAATATCTACCGCAATGTTTACGAACCATTCCAGGGATACGCCCAGCGCGCCGTGGTGCAGATCGACAGCGGCATGAGTGTGGCGATAATCGCCGGGAAACTGCAGCGCCAGGGAGTCATTTCCCGCGCTTTATATTTCAGGCGCTATTACCGCATGTTTTTCTCAAAAAAAAAGCTGAAAGCGGGCGAATATCTTTTTGACGGACCGCTCACCATGCGCCAGGTCATCGATAAGCTTTTCCAGGGCAAGGCGTTATTGTATAAAGTAACGGTCAAGGAAGGACTGTGGATAGGAGAAACCGCCCGAATTTTTGAAGAGGCCGGCATGTTTCCGGCCGCGGAATTTGCCAATGCCGCCCGCAACAGCAAGCTTATCCGCAATCTTGACCCAGCTGCCGCGGACCTGGAAGGTTATCTTTTTCCCGACACCTACCTGGTGCGCCGCGACTTCACGGCCCGGGAAATGGTTGCCTTAATGGTAGACCACTTCCGCCGCAACTTCACCAACAGATTTGTCTGGCGGGCCCGCGACATCGGTTTTACCCCGCGCCAGGCGGTGATCCTGGCCTCACTGATCGAAAAGGAGACCGCCAACCGCGATGAACGTTTCCTGGTCTCTTCGGTTTTTCATAATCGTTTGAAGAAGAACATGCTACTGGACTGTGATTCCACCATTGTCTATGCCCTGAAGAAAAACGACCGCTACCGGGGAAAACTGGGCTGGGACGACCTGAAATTCGCTTCCCCCTTCAATACCCGCCTGCACCGGGGCTTGCCGCCGGCTCCCATCGCCAATCCCGGCTACGCCTCGCTGGAGGCGGCCCTGTATCCCGAAAACAGCGAATACCTGTTTTTCGTGGCCAAGGACGCCGGCAGCCACTATTTTTCCAAAACCCTGGCCGAACACAACCGGGCCGTCCGAAAATATATCACCAAGCGCATGGACGTCAGCCTTGATTGAGTTGAGTGAGCGGATTTTCGAGGGACACGGCCTCAATGTTTTTGAAAATGAACGCCTGCTTTTCGGTTATACAGAAATTGGGTTTACCGCCACCGCCCTGCAACGTTTTTTGGCGGGGAAACCGCTCCTTTTTTTAAAACAGGTTCATTCCGATATCATCCTCAACCAGGCGGATTGGCTGCCGACGGCCGCAGGCGACGGGCTGATCTTGCAGCGGCCGGGAGCGGCTGCCGTGATCCAAACTGCCGATTGCCTGCCCCTGTTTTTCTTCAACGATGAGCAGAGCCGCGGCGGCGTCATCCATGTCGGCTGGCGCGGCCTGCACCAGGGCATCGAAGCAAAGCTTATCTCGCTGCTGGGCAATGATGCCACGAAATACGATTTCTATCTGGGCCCGGCCATTGAAAGGAAATGTTACGAAGTGGGGGAGGAATTAACGGTTCTGTTCCGGGGCAAGACCTATGCCGAGAGGATATTTTCGGCGCTGGGCGGCGGCAAATATTCCATGGACCTCAAGTATGGATTGATCCTTTCCCTGGGCGCTGCCGGGATCCTTCCCGAGCGCATCCGCGACAGCGGGATTTGCACCTATTGCTCCAATGGACGTTTCCCTTCCTACCGCCGCGACGGTAAAACCGGCAGGCGCATTTTTAATTTCATCATGTTGAAACACAGCGCTCCAGGATAGATTGAAAATAATTAGGCAGTGAATTTTATCTCCAAGGTTGCCGCCTTGGCTGTATTTATGTTGGATGGCCTTTTTTTCCTATCTATACGGCCTCTCAGGCAGCCAAATTGAGTCCGGTCGAGGTTATGCATTACGAATAAGAGATCGAGCCCCACAAGGGCTCTAAAAACGAAATTCATGTGTCAGTGAAAGCATTTTGTCAAAAAAGAATATCAATAAAATATCGCAATTCGACAATCGTGTCGGCAGTAGGGGTTTGATTAATCAAACCCTTACAAGATTGAGAACCTTTAATACATGGAAACAAAGCACCAAACGCATGTTCCATGCAATTTTTCAGTTTTTTTCTCGAACGTTACGTCGGATAAGATAGATTATGTAAACCAATATCTATTTTTTTAATAAATCAGCCCAAATCTTTGATTTTGTTTGACTTTATGTCTTGAATCAACTTTTCCAGAACGGCAATGACTTTGTCCCTTTCAACTTTTTCTTGTTTAAAATGAAAATTGATTTTGACTTTTTTATCTTCCGAAACAAAATTAAAATAGAAGTTTTTGGGAGTTTCCTTTTTTCTTTGCTGCTTGATCTCATCGCGGGAAAATGGTTTCTTCCCGTATTGGAGCAATATCGCTTCCATTTTTTCAAGGTCTTCCACTTTGGTGAGTTCCAAAAGAAATGTTTTGGAATCAATGCCCAACTCAAGACATTTTTGTTTTATTTCCTCGGGCAGATCAGTGATGCGGACCAACTCTGTTACGGTCACCCGTGATTTTCCTATTTTTTTTGCCACTTCATCATGCGTATAACCATAGATCTCGGCCAATGAATGGATGGACTGAGCTTGCTCGAACACGTTGAGATCCTTGCGCTGAATGTTTTCGATGATCGACATTTCCAGGGCTTCATTATCCGGAACATCGTGTTCAATGCAGGGAATTTCGTGCATTCCGGCCTCTCTGGCTGCACGAAAACGCCTCTCCCCGGCTATAATCTCGAAGTTCCCGTCTTTCGGCCTGACAATGACCGGTTCAATAATTCCGTTTTCCCTGATTGAATCGGTCAACTCGGCAAGATCACCCATATCGCGGCGCGGCTGCATTTGATTGGCGACGATCTTTTCAATGGGGATATTCCTGATGACCGGTGTTTTTGTTCGCAACGAAATTTCATCGACCAGATGGAGGTCATGCTTCATTTTAATGAATTCCGGCAAACCAACTTTTTTAGGCATTTTTGATGACTTCCTTAGCCAGCTCCTGGTATTCTATCGCTCCCTTTGAATTGGGGGCAAACGTGAATATCGATTCTTTGTAAGCAGGGCTCTCCTCAAGACGGACATTTTTTGAAATGATGGTTTTGAACACACGATCGCCAAACACTTTGCGAATATGAGCCTCGCTGTCCTTGGCGATCACGATGCGCTTGTCGTACAGCGTGATGAGCACTCCCAGCAAACTCAGGTCCGGATTGCTGCGCGCCCTTACTTTTTCAAAGGTTTCCAGCAGATCATCGGTGCCTTCAAGGGCAAAATATGAAGATTGAATGGGAATAATCAAATGAGTGGCCGCGACAAAAGCGTTGATGGTGATCAAACCGAGCGTTGGCGGTGTATCGATGATGATAAAATCAAACTTGTATTTAAACGTATCCAGCTTGTCCTTCAAACGGAAATGGCCGTCGATCTCCCCTACCAGCTTGGATTCCAGTTTTGCCAGTGCGATCGAGGCCGGCAGCAGGATCAAATTGATAATGCTTGTTTGCTGTGCCACTTCTTCGAAGGTTAATTCCGGATTTTCCAGCAGGTCGAACACTGAGTTTTTCTGCTCGCTGCGATCCACAAAAGTAACCGTGGAATTAGCCTGCGGATCCATGTCAATAAGAAGTGTTTTATAGCCCATCAACGCAAAAGCCGCTGCCAGATTGATCGATGAGGTGGTTTTGCCCACGCCACCTTTTTGATTGGCGATGGTGATGATCACGGTTTCTCCTTAATTGGACAGGTCATGATAAATGATTGACATGCCAATGTCAATAGAAAAAAATGAGTGTGATTATTAGCCATGTCGACATGTCGACATTCAGAGCTCAAACGAGCTCAAGTGTTAGTGTTAGCAGCTGAAAAAGCAACGACCTAATTAAATAATGTAATAGGGCTTTTAGACCTTATTTTAAATCATTTTATTGCTTGTTACTAACACTATCACTAACACAAACACTGGTAGTTCGTGAGTAAAATATTCAATGATATTGGGATTAGCGTGATGCGGAAATCTTGAAAAATATGGGTATGCCCTGAAAATGCAATTCTTGGGTAAATCTTTTTTTTAGGTACATTTCATCAGCCGCTTTTAGTTTTAAAGGAGATTTACAGTGGAATTTAATGAAAAATGGCCGCTGTGACTCAATGGAAATGTATTTGGGACTGAATATGCGGTGATCTGCTGTAGTCAGTTTTCTTTCACGCAGCAGCTTTTTTGCCAATTCGTTGAATGACGAAAGTTTAATTTTTTCATCCAACTTGGCCATGACACTTTCAGCCAGATCCAACATTTGAAAAATATTTTTACCGGTTTTGGCGGAAACGGCAATAAAATCGGCAAAATAAAGGGCGTTGAAACGGTTATGGATTTGAGCGAAGAACTTGTTGCTGCCTGTGTTTTCGGACAACAGGTCGGCCTTGTTGGCGGCAATGATCACTGGTTTGGCTGCCTTGACGATTTTTTGGGCGATCAAAAGATCGTTTTGATCGACACGCTTGGATATATCGATAATAAAAATAATAATGTCTGCTGCGCGCATTTCTTTTTCAGCACGGATAACGGCGGCGCTTTCGGTGTCTTCCTTGACCTTCTGCAGTTTTCTGATACCGGCATTATCCACCAAAATAAACCTCTGGCGGTTGCGTATTACTTCCAGGTCAATGGAATCCCGGGTAGTGCCCGGCAAGGGACTGACGATAACCAATTCATCATTCAAGATCTTGTTAATGATGGAAGATTTGCCTACATTCGGTTTACCGATAATGCTTATCCTGGGGGCATTGTTGAGATCAGGAACAACTGGTGTCGAGTTTTGCAGGAGACGGGTGATTTGATCGAGAAGAACTTCCACCCCAAGATTGTGTTCGGCGGAAATATAAACAAAATCAGTTTTTAATTCAAAATATGTCGATGGCGTGATGAATCGATCAAGATTATCGACTTTGTTCAATACCGGGATAATATGCTTATGCAGCCTTTTAATCTGCAGATACAGATCTTTTTCATATCCCAGCAATTCTCTTTTGCCGTCAAATAAAAATATGATCAGATCCGATTTTTCAGCGGCCCTTAAAATTTTCTTGTTGATTTCAAGGGTTATGATCTCTTTATCAAGGAAAAATCCACCGCTGTCCTGCAGCGCGAACCATTGCTCATTTATTTTGACTTTTTGGCGGAAGATGTCCCTGGTCATCCCCGGCAGGGAATGAACCAGTGCTTTCCTTTTGCCGAGAATGCGGTTAAAAAGAGTTGATTTTCCGGTATTGGGAACACCAACGATGGTTATCAGCGGAATTATGCCCATTTGGAATTCATCTGCCGGGCGGGTCGCAAACCCGCCCCTACATAGCATTTTTTATATGCAATAACATTTTCAGTTTGGTCTAATTTTTTAACTAACACTCTTACTGTCCTGCCGTTTACTTGCTCTGCAAGCGGATCATGGCCATACTGAAACATTCGAGCGCCTCTCCCCTACCCACGGCATCGAGTTTTTCTTTGCTCTTGGCTTTTAAATTGAAATCAGATTGGGGAATCCCCAATATATTGGTGATATTTTTTACTATTTCTCTTTTGAAGGGGCTGATCTTGGGTTCTTCCATAACCAGAACACAGTCCAGGTTGAGTATTTCGAAATTGTTGCCAGCCAGCAATTGCTTGACTTTGTTCAGCAAAACTGAACTGGCAATGCCTTTAAAGGCCGGATCGTTGTCGGGAAACAATTCCCCGATATCGGGCTGGCCTCCCATGGCCCCCAGCAAAGCGTCGATCAGGGAATGGATCAGCACGTCTCCATCGGAATGGGCATGCGCCGCAAGGGAATCGCTGACTTTCACTCCGCCAATCATCAACCCGTTTCCACGGACCAGCCTGTGAATATCGTAACCGATTCCGGAGCGGATTTTTATCATGAGGTTTTTCTACCAAAGATGATCTTGCCTGATGTCAATTGCAGAACCGAAGTCACTTCTATTTCCAATTCGCGGCCGATGTCTGTTTTTGCATCATCGACCACGACCATGGTTCCGTCCTCCAGGTAGGCCAACCCCTGCTTTTTCTCTTTTCCTTCCTTGGTGATCTTGATCTGCAATTTTTCCCCAGGATAAACAATGGGTTTGAGGGCGAAGGCCAACTCGTTGACGTTCAGAACCTTGACATCCTGCAGCTTGGCGATTTTGCTCAGATTAATATCGTTGGTGATAACCTTAAAATTGTGCTCCTTGGCTAATAAAACAAGCTTTTGGTCGACTTCTTTTATGCCGGGAACATTTTTATTCAAAATCGTTACCGATATTTCCTTATTCTGCTGCAGCTGTTCGATGACATCCAAACCCCTTTTCCCCCGTATTTTTTTATTGGGATCGCTGGAATCGGCAATGAATTGCAGCTCGGCCAGAACAAACTGGGTGATGATCAATTCGCCTTCGACGAATCCCGATAGAGCAATGGAAACCATCCTGCCGTCAATGATGGCGCTGGTATCGAGAAGATAAGACTGGGTGAAAGCACTGCTGCCCCGAAAAAATTCCTTGATGTTCAGTGGCGAAAACATGTTGGGCTTGCTGATGCCGATGAAAAGACCGGTCACCGGAATACCGAAAAGAAAAAGAGCTTTAAAAAATACATAGGCCGAAAACGACATGGCGATCAGGTTGAACAGCTGGAACATGATCCAGCCGATAGCGACGCCTCCAAGCAAACCCAAAGAAGCGCTCCAAAGGTGCTTTAATTCGGATTTTTTTATTTTATAAACCAACAACGAAAGTGAAAGGGCGAAAGCGGCGCCGAGCAGGGCGCCCAGTTCCTGGGAAGTGCCCTGAAACGGCGGGTATGTATAACCGATTAAACCGAAAATGACAATGAATATCAATTTATAAAAATAAATGAACATCAAGTTATCTCCTTTAATGAAATTTAATATAGTTTAATGAATAATTAATTGTAAACTATTTTACGATAAATTTCAATTGTTGGGACAATGATCGAGGCGGTTATTTTTTAATGAAATCAAGCAAATCATGGATATTTTCGATGGAAAATACCGATATATCATGGTAATTGGATAATTGGCACTGTCCAGCCGGTAGGCACAGGGTTGAAAAACCCTGCCTTATCGACTCTTTCAGCCTGGTCTCCAGAAAGCTGATCGGTCTAATCTCACCGGTCAGCCCGACCTCCCCCATGATGATCGAATTGGGGCGGGGACTGATATTTTTGTAACTGGATATCAGGGCGGAACATACGGCCAGATCGGCGGCCGGTTCACGAATGACCATGCCTCCGGTAATGTTCAGGAAAACGTCGGATTTATAAAAAGGTAGTTTCAATTTTTTCTCAATGATCGATATGAGCATGGACAAGCGGTAATTGTCAAAACCGATAGCGATGCGGCGCGGGTTGCCGGCAAACGGGCTTTCGCTGACCAGGGCCTGTATCTCGGTAAGCAGCGGGCGCAAGCCGTTCATGGCCGGAAAAATAGCGGTCCCGGGAGCATGCGACTGCCGGTTCTGAATCAATATTTGCGAAGGGTCGTTTACCGAAGTCAAGCCTTTTTCGCTCATTTGGAAAATGCCTATCTCATTCATTGGACCAAAGCGGTTTTTTTCGGCGCGCAGCAGCCTGATATCGGTCTGGGTCTCGCCCTGAAAATAGAGGACGGCATCCACCATGTGTTCAAGCGTCTTGGGGCCGGCCAGCTGCCCCTCTTTGGTGATATGGCCGATAATGAACACGGTGATGCCTCTTTTTTTGCCTAATTCGATGATCTCCGCAGTCACATAGCGCAACGATGAAACCGAGCCGCTCATATGCGCGGTTTTTTTGGAGGTGATGGTCTGAATGGAGTCGATGATCAGGAAATCGGGCTTGAGTTCCCGGACATGGCTTTTTAGATCCTCCAGAGTGCCGATAGTGAACAGGTAAATGTTGTCGGAATGGATGGCTAGTCTTTCGGCCCTGAGCTTGATCTGCAGCGCTGATTCTTCACCGGAATAGTAGAGTACTTTCTTGCCTTTTGCGGACAGCAGCGCCGATACTTCCAGAAGCAAGGTGGATTTGCCTACCCCGGGTTCGCCGCCGATCAGGATCACCGAATGGCTAACGATGCCGCCGCCCAGCACGCGGTCGAATTCATCCATGCCGGTTACAAGCCGCTTGATCTCACGCGGATCGATCTCACTAATTTTTTGCGGCAAATTTATCGGCGTTGATTCGTCGGCGGCGGAAGTTTCCCCGCTTTCGCTTTCAACCATGGTGTTCCAGGCCTGGCATTGCGGACAGCGCCCATAGTATTTTGGGCTTTGGAATCCGCACTCGATGCATTCGAACTGGCCAGTGCTCTTCATATTTTTAGTTGCCGAAACTGATCCCTATCATGAATTCGCGGTTCTGCGGCTGCAGCAGATCGTAATAACCGGCTTGGACATGGATATTTTTCGACAATGAAAAACGCAGCATGGTTTTCAAAAGCGGATTCTTTTCACGGTTGAACCGGTAGGCATACATATCGAGGCTCAGCCTGTTGTCCAGCATACTCAGGCTCAAGGCCGCGCCCAGATCCGATTCGATCAACCCGGCGCTCACGGAAAAAGCCGTGATTTTTTTACCGGCCAGGGCGGTGAAGCGCGGATCGCCGCCGAGCGGGTCCTCGTTCACGGCGGTCATGATCAGAAAGCCCGGCGTGGAGATGTCCATGCCCAGTGCCGAGCGGGCCTTTTTCAGCCTGGTAAAATAATCGAAGTGTACGGCATAATTAAAGGTGATGGCATCCAGGGATTTCTTCTTTTTTTCCAGGTCCTGCAGCATGGACTGGACGGAACTGACCGACGCGTCGATCTTTTTATACAATTCCTCGTCCTGAAGCAGTTTTCCGGCCGTGCCCTTGCCCTGGCGCAGATCGTCGCTGATCCGGGTCAGGTCGACGACGACGCGATCGATCTTCTCGCTGATGCTTTTAAGATCACCGAGCAGGCCTTTTTGGTCGTCGGCGAAAGCCGAATCCATTGCCTTGACGAAATGATCCACCATGTCCACGGTTCGCGACATTTTCACAGAGATCTGGTCCATGTTCTCCAAGACCCGGCCGACCTGGCCGGCTTCAGCGAGCATGGTATTCAGTTTTTCGGTGATGGATCTCAGATTGATGAAAGACGCGCGCAGGGATTCCTTGGAATACTTGTCCGAAATGATTTCGTTGATGGAATCGGTGATCTGGATAGTGCGTTCGTAAATATTGTCGAATTTTGCCTTCAATTCGTCAAGGTTGAAAGGTTCGATCACCAGAATATCGCCCCCGGGCTCGATTTCCCTGGTGCGGGGATTGTTAAATTCATCCTTGTATACGATCTCAATGTATTTCTCACCTACAAAGCCGATAGTGGAAATGATGGCCCGGGCGTCATCCAGAAGACGGTAGCGCTTGTTGATCATCATGCGCACCACGGCCTTGTGTCCTTCGAGTGTTATTTTACCCACGATGCCGATCTTCACCCCGGCCAGGCGCACCGGCGCGGTCGTATACATGCCGGCTACCGAAGAGAATTTGCCATAAATCGAATAGCGTTTGCCCTTGGAAAAGAATTCGCTGCAGGATTCGGTTTTGATGATGAAATAGGAAAAAACGACGAACACGACCATCAGGAAAATTCCCAGTTTGATTTCTTTTTTCATATTGTCACCTTATCTTGATAGGTCCTTCGGCCTTGCCTTCGATGAATTGCCGGACCACGGCGTTTTTGGTGTTGCGGATCTCCTCGGGACTGCCGGTTTCAATGATCTCCCCTTCGAAGAGAACCGCGATTTTATCTGAGATCTTGTAAGCGCTGACCATGTCGTGGGTAATGACAATGGAAGTGATCCCCGGGTCGGCGCTGACCTTGATGATCAGCTCGTTGATCATGTCGGCCATGATTGGATCCAGGCCGGTGGTGGGCTCATCAAACATGATGATGGCTGGTTCTTTGGCAATGACCCGGGCGATGGCCACCCTTTTTTTCATACCGCCGCTGAGTTCCGCAGGCAGCAACTGGGCTATATCAGAGAGCCCGACTTGGTTCAGGCTGCGCTCGATTATCAAATCAATGGCCGCTGCATCCATATCCTTGCGATTTTTGATGCCGAAGGCCACGTTCGCGCCCACGCTCAAGGAATCGAAAAGGGCTCCGCTTTGAAAAACCATGCCAAACTTATCCACCATGCGGTAGAGGTCGCTTTCCCTCATTTTGGTGATGTCCTCGCCTTCCACCAAAATGGACCCGGAATCGGGCTTCATCAGGCCGATGATATGCTTGAAAAGGACGCTCTTGCCGCTGCCGCTGCCGCCGATAATGGTCGTTGTCTGACCGGGCTCGATGACCAGGTTCACCCCCTGCAGGACCTTTTTATCGGCGAACGATTTATGAAGATCGCGGATTTCGATCATCGCAGGCTGAAGGGCAGGATCTTGGTCCAAAAGAAGTCGGAAACCAGGATAATCACCGAGGACACAACCACGGCGGTGGTGGTGGCCTGCCCCACCCCCTTGGCCCCGCCTTCGGTTTTCAAACCGAAATAGCTGCCGATAACGGCGATGGTCAACCCGAAAAAAACGGACTTGATCAATCCCGACAGCACATCCCAGATCTCCAGGGAGACGAAGAGCTGGGAATCGAACAAATTGGGATTCTGGTGGACCACCAGCGCGGCCACCAGCCTGCCGCCCATGATGCCGACAAAATCGCCGAAAAGGGTGAGCAGGGGCGTCATGATGACCAGGGCGATCAGGCGCGGGCTGACCAGGTATTTAACCGGGTTGACTCCGAACGTGAACAGGGCGTCCACCTGCTCCGTAACCACCATGGTGCCGATCTCGGCGCTGTAGGAAGCGCTGACCCTGCCGGCCAGCATCAGCCCGGTCAGCACCGGGATCAGCTCTTTGGTCAGGCTGACCCCGACCAGGGAACCGGTGAATACTTCAGCGCCGAAACGCTGCAAGCCGTAATAGCTCTGCAGGGCCAGAACGCCGCCCGTAAATACGGCCATCAAAAAAATGACCGGTATGGACTTGATCCCGTCCAGATACAGGTGGCTCTCGATCAGACGGAAGTTGAAAGGTCTCTTGAAAATCAAAGCGATCGCCTTGACCGTCAAAATGAAGATTTCGCCGCTTTTGCGGGCAAAGCTGGAGAGCGGCTGCCCGATCCTGTTCAGCCGCACTATTCTCTCTCGTGGAATTCCATATTGGCAAACTTGGTGAATTTGTCGAGGAAAGCCAGGACGATCTTTCCGGTCGGGCCGTTCCTCTGTTTGGCAACGATCAGGTCGGCTTCGCCCTTGCGTTCCGAATCCTTGTCGAATTGGTCGTCACGGTGAATAAAGATCACCACGTCGGCGTCCTGCTCGATGGAACCGCTCTCCTTGAGGTCGGAAAGTTGATATTTTGGGCCTTTCTCCCTTTTGCCGCCCCTGGTTTCCGGTGAACGGTTCAGCTGGGCCATGGCCACAACCGGGATCTGCAGTTCCTTGGCCAATTCCTTCAGGGCGGCGGTGATGACGGCCACTTCCTGGGCCCGGGTGTCGCTGCGGCGCAGGTTCTCGGCCGTCACCTTGATCAATTGCAGATAGTCGACAAAAATAATATCCAGGTTCTTTTCCGCCTTGAGTTTCCTGGCCCTGGCCTTCATCTCCACGATGGAAAGGGAGGCCGAGTCGTCGATGTACAGTTTGGCTTTCTGCAGCTCGGAAGCTGCCAGCTCAAGGTCATGCCATTCCTTGTTGGTCAGGTGGGGTTTGGCGGTGCGGATCGAGCTCATGCTGACCTTGGCATGGATGGCCATTATGCGCATCAACACCTGTATCTTCGACATTTCTATGGAATAGAAAGCCACGGCTTTTTCTTCCTTGATGGCCATGTTCACGGCGATATTCAGAGCCAACGCCGTCTTGCCCATGGAAGGGCGGGCGGCGAAAACTATCAGGTCGCCGTTCTGAAAACCGGATGTGATGTCGTCGAGATCGTAGTAACCGGTCTTTAGTCCCTGGCTCTCCCCTCCCTTCTGGATCCTCTCGATCAAATCCATGGCCTCGGGGATCATTTCGGCGGTGGAAACAAACCCTTTTTTTATGCGGTCCTCGGATATCTTGATGATGTCTTCCTGCATTTCGTTAAGCAGGCTGATGGTGTCGGCAGCCGGTTCCCCGCCTTTCTGAATGATGTTCCGCGAGGTTAAAATGATCTTGCGCAGCGTCGAGCGATCCTTGACGATCTTGATGTATTCCTTGATATCCAGGTTTTCCGGAATATCGTCAACCAGGGAGGTAACGAAGGCGTGGCCGCCGACAAACTGCAGTTTTTTCTTTTTTTCCAGAAAACTGGATATAGTGATGATGTCGGCGGCGGAATCGCTGTTGACCAGTTGCAGGACGGCCTGGGCGATCAGGATATGGGCATCGCGAAAAAAATCCTCGCTGCTAATCTCGGCAAAGACCTGATTGACGTAGCGGTTGTCGATCAGCATCGCCCCCAGCAGAGCTTTTTCGGCTATTTCGTCGTGGGGCAGGGCCTGGTTTAATTCAAGCGCCATGGGTGCGGTTAATCCGGAGTTTCTTCGCCGTCCTTCAAAACTTCAATCTTGATTTCTGCATCCACATCTTTGAATAATTTTATCTTGCCGGCGAAAATACCCAGCTTTTTGATAGGCTCTTCGAGATGGATTTTCTTTCTTTCCACGCTGATGCCGATGGCGGCAAGTTCTTTTTCGATCTCGGCCGTGGTGACCGAACCGAACAACACATCGTTCTCTCCGGCTTTCTTTTTAATGGAGATGGACACCCCATCCAGCTTTTGCTTTTGTTCAACGGCGGAGAGCTTTTCCAATTCCAGCTTTTTCTGGTGTTTCTTCTTCTTGCCTTCAATGAGTGCAATGTTGTGCGCTGTGATTTCCATGGCCAGCTTTCTGGGCATGAGGAAATTGCGGGCAAAGCCCTTTTTCACTTCGATGATATCTCCCAGGCTGCCGACTTTTTCGACATCCGAGGTCAATATGACTTTCATGTGATCCTCTTGTTTTCTTCGGTGAATCTGAGCAAAGCCATCTGCCGGGCTCTCTTGATGGCTTTGGACAATTGCTTCTGATGATAGGCGCAGGTGCCGCTGACCCGGGCCGGAAAAATGCGCCCGGTCTCGGAAATAAAATTCTCCAGGTTTTTGTGATTCTTGTAATCGATCAGCGTGATCTTGTCTTTGCAGAATGCGCAGTATTTTTTGCGCGCCGAATAATATTTTTTGGGGGGTTTGCCATCACCGCTACTACTTCTCATCTGCATCTGATTCCTCCTCTTTCTCTGAAAAATCCTCGCTTTCCCTTTCCTCGCTGCGGCTTTCCATGGTTTTTTTGCGGATCTTGTCGATCTTGGCCCATTTTTTGGTCAGTTTGTTGGATTTCTTCAGCTTGTCATCAAGCCGCAGAGTGATGAAGCGCAGCACTTTTTCCATTTGCTTCAGGCGCCTTTCCAGAGTAGTGATGATCGCGCCGTCGACTTCGGTCTGGATGAACACGTAATAGCCTTCCAGGTTTTTTTTAATTGGAAAGGCCATTTTTTTTCTTCCCCATTCATCAAGATTTTCAATAACGCCCTTGGCTTTCTTGATGGTGGTGGTGATGGACTCGATGATTTTTTTGACTTCTTCCTCATTGACCTCGGGGGTTATGATGAAGCCAATCTCATACCTGCTATTCATTTTTCCTCCTTGTGGATGTTTTAGCCTCTTCTTTTTGAAGAAGCAAGGAGTTCTTTCTCCTGTTAAATATATTCATGGTACCGTGAATATCATTTTCTAAAATCATTTGCGCCGCTTCGGCGGCACTGACGACCCCCTCCTGAAGCTTGGCAAAGGACTGGCCCCTGAGGGGCTTCAATACATAGCGAATGATGTCCGCGGTTCTGCGAACGGGGTTGCGAATGCCGATGCGCAGGCGGGGGAAATCCTGGGTGCCGCAATGTTGGATCACCGAGCGCATCCCCTTGTGGGTACCGGAGCTCCCCCTTTCGCGGATGCGGATGCTGCCCAGCGGCAGGTCGATGTCATCATAGATCACCAGCATATCGGAATAAGCGAACGAGAACATCTTTTGCAACTTGTGAACGGCAAGTCCGGATTCGTTCATATAAGTCATGGGTTTGGCCAGGACGACATCTTGACCGCAGATGCGCGCTTTTTTATAATGCAGGATCCTGCCCAGGCCGACCAAAGCGATGTCGTGACGGCGGCAGATCTCCTCAATGCACATGAATCCGGCATTGTGCGGGCTTTTCTCATATATTTTATCTGGATTACCCAAACCGATGAAAACAAAAATTTATCCCTCCTTTTTGCCTTTGCCTTTGTCCTTATCTTTGCCTTTATCCTTATCTTTGCCTTTGTCTTTATCTTTGTCTTTATCTTTATCTTTGTCTTTATCTTTGTCTGTTTCCTTGGCCTTTTCCAAGCCGGCGGCGGCTTCCGGTGCGGTTTCAGCGCCTTCAACGGCTTCTTCAACGACTTCTTCCACCTCAACAACCTCTTCCTTGGCTTTGGCGGCCACGGCGCAGATCACAGTGTTGGCCAGAGAGAGGATTTGATAGGCTTCGGTTTTGGCCAGGGTCTCCACCTTGATTGACTGGCCGATATGCAGGGCCGAAATATCCACGCGGATCTCCTTGGGAATACTGGTGGGCAAGCTGCGTACCAGCACTTCGCGGGAAATGAATTCCAGCAGACCGTCCTCGGTTTTGACACCGATGGGTTCGCCTTCGAGCACCACGGGCACTTCGACTTCCACAGGCTTGTTAAGGTCGATGCGGATAAAATCGACATGGATGATGTGGTCTGATAAATAATCGTACTGAATATCCTTGATCATGGCGTCAAATTTGGATTTTTCGCCCTGGGTGATACGCAGGATCGAGTTTTCCTTGTTCTCTGATTTCAGGATGCCCTTGATGTCACTCATGTTCACCGCGATGGGGATGCTTTCCGCGCTGATGCCGTAAAGAATGGCCGGGATCTTGCCTTGGGCCCGCAGCCCCTTGCGGGACTGCTTGCTTATTTCCTTTCTCAGTTCCGCGTTAATCGTGATCAAATTTTCCATTTTCACCTCTTTTATTTTTACAAAAATAATTTCGAAACGGAAGTTTCCTTGTGGATACTGGCAATGGCGTCGGCGAAGAGCTTTGACACGGAAAGCACTTCGATCTTCTGGCATTCATCCGGACGGCAGTGTAAGGGAATGGTGTTGGTGACAAATACTTTTTCCAGGGGCGCCTCATTGATCCTGGCCAGGGCATTTCCGGAAAATATGCCATGGGTGCAGGCGGCAAAGACTTTTTTGGCACCATTTTTTTTCAGGGCGTTAATGGTCGCGCTCAGGGTGCCGGCGGTGTCAATGATGTCGTCGACGATGATGGCGTTCTTGTTTTCCACGTCACCGATGATATGCATCAACTCGGCCACGTTCGGAGCAGTCCTTTTTTTATCGGCGATGGCCAGGTCGGCGTTCAGCTTGCGCGCGAATAAACGAGCCCTTTCCACGCCGCCGGCGTCGGGAGAAACGATGACCAGGTCCCGCAGTTTCATCCTTTTGAAATGGGAAATGAAGACAGGTAGAGCCATAAGGTTATCGACGGGAATGTTGAAAAAACCCTGGATTTGGGCGGCGTGAAGATCAATGGTCAGGACCCGGGAAAAACCGGCGGTCTCCAGCAGATCAGCGAGCAGCCGCGCCGAAATGGCGACCCTGGGCCTGTCCTTGCGGTCCTGGCGGGCATAAGCGTAATAGGCGATCACTGCCGTGATGCGCCGGGCCGAGGCCCTTTTGAAAGCATCGGCCATCAGCAGCAGCTCCATGATATGGAAATTGCTGTCCGCGCAGAGTGATTGCACGATGAACACATCGGCGCCGCGGACGTTTTCGTGGCTCTGAAAACGGATCTCGCCGTCGGAAAACACATCCAATACCGACTGACCCAATGTGCAGTGCAGATTCCTGGCGATTTCGCCGGCAAGTTTTTCATTGGCAGAACCTGAAAAAATCAAAAATTTATTCTCGTTTGTCATCGGGTTTTTCTGGGGCGGTAGGATTCGAACCTACGAATCTCGGCTCCAAAGGCCGATGCCTTACCGCTTGGCCACACCCCAATTCGCTCCTGATAATTTTTCCTGGTTATGGTCCGGGTCTGAATCACGCCGGGCAGAGTTCCGGGCAAGGCAGCAATTTTATTTGCCGGGCCGATAGCGAATACCGCTGAACCACTGCCTGTCATTTGCACGAGATCGCATCCTCCTCGCAACATTTTTCGCTTGATTTCCCTGATTTCCGGAAATAAATCAAAAGTAACGTTTTCCAGTTCATTTTCTAAAATGGAGAAATCGCTTCTTCTCAGGAAGAGTTTTATTTTACTGGGAAACAGGGCTTTTGTCAAGCACCAGCGGGAAAAAATCGACGCGGTGGAAACGCGCTGAGGCGGAATGAACAAGGCTATGGAACGGGAGCGGATTTCAGGCAGGGGAGTCAGCAACTCCCCTATCCCTTCGCCCAGAACCGTGCCGCCGAGGAGAAAAAAAGGCACATCGGCCCCCAAACCTGACGCCATTTCATTCAACTCTGCGAAAGGAATGTTCAAATTGAAGTACTGGTTGAGAAAAAGCAGCATGACGGCCGCGTTGCCGCTGCCGCCGCCCAGGCCCGACCCTGGAGGGATATTCTTGCTGACCGTGATGTCAAAACCGCTACGCAGAGGATAGTTGTCATAGATCAGCCGGCAGGCTCGGGCAATGGTGTTGCTGTCGTCCCAGGCCACGCGAGGGTCGGAACCTTTCAAGGTGATGCGGGGCAGCGGCTTTTCTTGTAGCTGCAATACATCGCTCAAGTCTATGGTTTGGAATATGGTCCTCAAGGTATGGTAGCCATCCGCCCTTTTGCCGGTGATCTCCAATCCCAGGTTGATCTTGGCGAACGATCGCAGTTCAATCATCGCCCAGCACACTTTCGAGGTCGGCGGCCCGATAACGGCCGCTGTAATCGATGAGAATGATTTGACCCGGGCGGAATTCACATCGGGAAATTCTCAGGGTCAGATCGGTTGAGCCAAGGCGAAACCTGACCGTTTCAGGGGCTCCGGTTCTATTGTCTTTTTTCAGAAAAACCGAGATCCCCCTGCCTGCGAGTTTGGCTTGGGGAACCCGGCCCTTGACCAGTATCTGCTTTAAATCATCCAGGGTCAGTTCGATGCCCCACAGCCGCTGCAGCAGGGAAACAAACTCCCCTTTCCAGAATATCTTTTTGGCAAAATTAAGCAGCACGGCTTCTTCACCGGCTGCATTCAGTTCAAGGCCTACCTGATTGAGCGGGGTAAAAAATAGAAATTTGGCGTAGCGGTCATCAAAACGCCAGTGAATCCTGCCGTTTTGTTTGCTTTCTCCGTCGTTGAAATTGAATTTGATGCTCAGGGATTGGAAATAAGGCCCGGACGGGGGTCTCTGCGTGATTTTGGGCCTGACACAAGCCAGACAGCACAATATAAAAAGCAAGCTTAACAATTTTCGCGGCATTCGGCCTTATTTTAGCATAATTCGCTTGTTTTTGCCCTTATTTCAGGCAGCACAAATTGTCAGTCTTTCCTGATAGTCGCCAATAAAATGGCATAAATAACTTTTATGCTCTCCCTTTTTTTTTATTAAAACCTATATTTTTTACTTCTGTTGCCGCTGTTCTTTACCATTTACTTCCTTCGTGGTTTCCGAGCCTGGGACAAGGTTTTTCTGCTCTTGGCATTGGAACCCAATCTCGCCTGGGCCAGGCACTCGCAGGGCATTGCTTGGTTCGCGAGGCTCCAGGTTCTCGCCATCGGAGCAGGCAAAGGTCATCCCCCCAGGGGCGTTGGCCGACAGATCCATTGCGTCGGCTCCCGCGTCCGGGCCCCAATCTCCTTCGCTACCAGCGACTAATGCCCCAGGTTCGGTGAGCGATGCCGAACCTGCCGCCCGCATCCTGCCGGCAGCGATATCCACTGCCGTGGTCGACAGCTTGGCCCAGACCCCCGTCTGCGAGTACTTCACCCAGACCCCTGCCTGCGAAGGCCAGATGCCGATGACATCATCCGTGCCGTCGCCATCCAGGTCGCCCGCCGTCACCTGCGTCGCCGGCGTGGCCATCTTTACCCAGGCGCCGCCGATCGAGTTCCGATAGTAAACACCCTGGCCGTCCCAGGTGGCCAAAAGGTCGTCGCGGCCGTCGCCGTTCATGTCGCCGGCGGCAATGTCCATTGCCGTGGTCGACAGCTTGGCCCAGGCTCCGCTTTGCGAGTACTTGACCCACACCCCGCCCTGGCTCGGCCAGATGCCGATCAGGTCGTCGATGTTGTCGCCGTCCAGGTCGCCG
>Ga0268280_1000638_pt1 | contig 27617 bp, 1 predicted proteins | sample saktaG_9_FD_190139 | JGI IMG/M metagenome (GOLD analysis project Ga0268280, IMG submission 190139) | Saline water microbial communities from Sakinaw Lake, British Columbia, Canada - sak_2011_5_24_40m | ecosystem: Environmental > Aquatic > Non-marine Saline and Alkaline > Saline ...
CGCCCAGCGTATTCCAGAGGTTTCCAATGGCTATGAAAAGCCAATTAAACATATCGATCGGGGAATATCCGGTCATCATCCATATTATGCTAAATATGATGGCCCCGATAGCGATCATATCGCCTACGACAACGAAGGTCGCAAGCTTAAGCGAGGGCTGTTCCTGAAGAGGGATAAAGTCATACATCCCCTCCGGCCGCTCCCACTCCTCTTCCTTTGGTTGTTCAACGGCGGGTTGTTCAGCGGCTGGTTTAGGCTGTTGCAAAGCGAGCGGCGGAGCTATGGGCTGGCTCGTACGCTCGAGTTCGATCTCTTTCGATGGCTGAGGCTCCTGAGCGGCTGCCGGAAGCACTATAGCCGCCGCAGACTGGGCCTGCGGCTGAGGCGCGGCCTTTTCCGTGACGGACAGAATAGCCTTATGCACATCCGATCCTTCATTTTCGATGTCGGATATAAGACCCTGCGACATATAATCCCCGACCGCTATTTCTGATTCGGCCAGATTGTTTCTTATGGATGTGAATGATTGGCCCATATCCATAGCGTCCGCTATCGCAAAATATACATACGCCTTTTTGATAAGTTCCTTTTTGATATGAGCAATTTCCGAATTATCAATCCCGGCAAAAGCTTGATACTTATTACTGGACGCGCTGACATTAAAGAGCCAATATAATTCCAGAGGCATGGAGATATTCAGCGCCTGCAGAGCGCTGCGGGAATCGTCTATGGGTTTGGCCAAAGTCATCATTTCCTGGCTTCCGTAAGAACTGCCGAGCCCGTGAGCTAGAATAAATTTATGCAATATTATTCTAAATTGTTCTTTCGAAACAACCTCTGAGGCATCGAGCAGGATATCTACCACCTTAATTATCCTGCCTATATGAACCCTGCTCAATTCGCTGGGCAGAAGCGCCAGGAGTTCGTCATCACTTACTTCAATTATCGATCTGTACGCCTCGGCGCTATCAACAACGACCGCAGGCTGGACATTCGTATCTATCGCAGATGGCTGAGGCGCCGGAGGAGCTGGCGTAAGCTTTATGGCGGCCGCGGGCGGGGCCTGAGGCTGGGGCGCGCCGATCTTCGGAGAAACGCGGCGGGCGAATACGAGAAGCGACAGGAATCTATCGCGGTTCTCAAATGAGGTGGCGACGAATTGACCTTCCGCATTCATCATCACATCGGCGCCGTTATCAAATACTATGGCTCTTTCAACACCCATCTTTTTCAGTTCGGCCTGGGCCTCTTTAAAAGTTATGCCTATGCGGTTGGATTTACCGGCAACGACTATGGATACGAGATTACCGTCCTTATCGATACCGACAATATTATGGGGATTGATGCCTCTCATCAGGCCTATCGTTATAGTCCCGGCGCTTCTATCGATGTAATACGTGCCATAAGTCACTTCAGAGGCTGAAGCCGGGATCTTACCATCGTTATAATTCTTTTCTTCTGGGCTAAGATTTATAATAAGCTCACCGATCTCCGAATCTGTGAGAGGGACCCCTTTCTCTTTCTCGAGCTTAAGTTCCACCGGCTCGCCGTTTATCGCGCGCGCGATCTTTTCCTCGATAGGTACGCCGTCTTTGTAAAATTGTTTTACTCCGAATGAAGTGTTTAAGGAAGGTATGAATGGGAAGTCCGCGTAATGTCTGACATCGTAGTCCTGCCAATAGTTGGCGGCGAGGTTATAGTCGTCGCCGTTTTTCTCGAGTAGCCCGATGCCTGAGTTGGTCGCTCTGACGGCATTCGTGATATCGTCGTCATTGCTCGACCTGATCACACGGTAACCATCGCCGCTAAGCCTAAAGCTGATCTCTTCTATCGTCCAGTTTCCGTCGGCCCACATTACCAGGGACGGATATTTTCTGCCCTTGCCTTCATTAATACGGGATATTTCCTGCTCAGTGGCGTGCAGACTATTCTCGGCTGACGGTTTTCTATTTACGAAGGAAACTAGCCCCTGGTTAGCGAGGATATTTCCATTGCCCGTAAAACCGACGACTTTAAGATCCGGGTGTTCTTTGGCGAACTGGTCGAGAAGCTGTAAAATGGTCCATACTTCCGCGCGGGCGTTCTCATTGTCCGGCTTTCCATCATCACGCTCCTGTATCGGGCCTAATGTGCCGTCCTGATTGCGGAGCTGATACTTGATATACATCTTGAGGCGGTCCCTCATCATGCCCCATATCTTCACTATATTCCACTGAAATACCGGGCAAACTACGACCGACCCCGGAGTAAACTTTCTTATGTACACAGTCGTCTGCGGGCCGCGCTCGCTGGTAAATGCGCGCGCCTCCACAGGAGGAGCCCTGGACTGGCTGATATTATGGACATCCTCTATAATATTGGGATTATCGGTAGCTATCATTACCGCGCCCTTGCCGATCAGGTCTTTCAGGCGCGGGGAAGTTCCTTCATCTACTTTATCTACATATACATAGAGCTTTAAACCGCTGGCATTTACCACATTTACCAGTTTATCAGTGCAATTTCCAACCGGCACGGTTATTATCTCCGCGCCGATGCTCTTTGCCTTGACGATATCAGCTTCTATGGTTTCTTCCGTAGGGACCACGCCTTCGCCGTAATAAAGGACTTTTAGATCGGGGAACGCCTCTTTTAATTTCCTGATCAATGTGAAATTGAATGATCCGGCATATATTCTCGAACGCAGTTCGGCATTTTCCAGTATAGGCCTTATCTCGGCCACGATAAGGTCTTCCTGTCCCTCCCGCCCGAAATCCTTGAAATCCATATGCAATGTCTTGTCGGACGCTCCGATAACTGCCAGGACTTCTTCAAGGGTGGGTATGCCGGCCTGCTTTGCATCATAGATCGTCGTGTCCTTTATCATTTTTCCGCCCGACGAGCCGTGTATGACTACGAACCCGTCGTCTTTCGTAAGCTGGATGTCGAATTCTATACGGCTGATACGCGGATCGCTCGCGGACTTTTCGAATGCCGCGAGAGAATTTTCCGGGAAAGTGGCGTCGACTCTTCCTCTATGAGCTTCGATCATGACTGCCACACCGGATGCAGGAGTCGTTGTGACGCTAACCTGTGGAGCTTTAGGCTGGGTGCTGGGCTGAGTTGTAGCCACAACTGCCGGGGCCTGAAGCTCGATTTCTTCAGCCATCAATCTTTCAGCTTCCCGGAGATCCTCAAGCACGCTTCCAAGCGGCATTTCGGCAATAGCCGTAAATTCCTTACCCGGCTTAATACCTGGCTCTATTCCGAATTTCTCCGTATAGATAGCTCTTGTGTCCTCACCGTTTAATGCATTTTTACCTTGCCTCAATATCATTCGCGAGCCGAGAACGCCGATAGCCTCGCGCGCTGCTTTAATATTCGCGCCAAACTCTCCGAGAGTCATCTTGTCGGCGCTGAGATCCTCCGAGGCATAGCCCGTATATTTTCCCTTGTAATCCTCTCCGAACGCGTCACGATACTTTTTCATAAATGTCGCATAGGCCTGTCTCGTATAATACGGCGTCTGCACGACCGTTATAGCTTTCGTCTGTTTAAAAACGCCCTCAAACATGCTTGCCCCCATGGCATTCTCGAAACTCTTCCCCATGGAATCAGAGGCGCCCTCTATCAAAAATTTCTCCCGTCCTATGGTTGGATCGACATCTAGCATCGCACTGATCAGTCTTATTGCCTCACCATTGCCACCGCAACAAAGGATCTTGAGATTATTCTTATCACTGACTTCCTTATATGCGCTGACAGCCGCCCGGGCGATCTCGTCATTTATAGCCGGGTCTGAGTTTCCGAGCACCATAAGTAAGCTGGTTCTCTCGAGCGACTCCTGCTTGAATTCATTCCACATAGCAAGGTAGTCAAATATGTCCTGCCATTTAGATCTGACAGTTACTGCTTCAATAGCGGGCGCGGCGGGCAACGCCGGAGGAGCCTGGGGCTGGACTTGATACCGATTCATACCATGCCGGAGAACGATCAACGTAAGTGCTAGCAATATCACTACGATAGATATGCCGAAGTTAATATTTAGCGAGGATTCAATCATAGTCTGATACGATTGTTCGCCAAATGGCTTGGTCAGGTCGGCGAGCGTATTCATGCCTCCGGATAATGTTCCGGGCTTAAGAGCAAGCGCGATGGCGCTTATGAGGAGAACGCTGCTGGCTCCGCGCTGCCACCATTTACGCTTCGCGGCTGGTACAGCTGGCACAACCGGAGTTCCTTCAAAAGGCGCTTCAGGTGGCATAACAGCTTCTTCGGATGGCTGAGATCCAACAACAGGCGTTGCTGGTGCAGTAGGTGGAGTTGGTTGAATTAGAGGCACCGTAGCAGGAGGAGCGAGCGATTGTATGCCCGTTCCGAGCTGCTCTGACCATGGAATCTCTTTTTCGCGCCTGTTCCATCTTATAATCTTAAGAATTATATTAAGAACAACCAAGGCTATGGCTATGGCTATGATGCCGGTCAATATCTCCCCGCCATGGGCCTGCAAATAACTAAGGGGTGCCGAAGATTGGTTCAAAGCCGCTTCGAGCTTTACGCTGAATAAATAATCCCGTATATCGTCTCTCATGCCATAGGCAATGAAATAGAATATCGCGGCAAGAAAACCAAAGCTAAGCGCTGCCTGTAGCCTTTGTTTTGTCACCTTAAGAGCTTTATCAAGTTGATAAGTTACGCTTTGCTGGACCTTATCTTGTCTGCTGGGCTTCTTCTCCTTTTTTACTTCTCCCGACTCAACGCGTTGACCTTTAAAAATACCTTGCAGTTTTTGTTTTATCCCATTAAATTTATTAATTAACGCCGCTTTTGCTCTTTCATTAACAATCAAAGGAGCTTTCGGCTTTTGCGGAGTTTTCGCCATATACTTCTTAAGCACCTCTTCTTCCATCTGGGCGGCGCGCGGAGTTAACCACCAATAACCTATCCTCGGACCTATCTCCTCCCAAGCTATCTTATTCCCGTAAAGGTACAGCATGTGATAGAAAGGAATGAACATATTTATCATAGCCAGGCGGAATCTCATTGCCCTGATTGCTTTTGATTCAGGATCTTTTGCGCTGTTTATATAGAGGAGCCCTAATCCTAAAGCGGGAATTATAAATGCGCTAGCCGCCACCGCGGTAACGGCCAGAAAAGACAGTAAGCTCGAGGCCGCAACTATCCCGACCAAAGAACCCAGGAATAAGCCCGCTACAATTATCCACTTTATAGGCGATATAAGGCTCAGTTTTACGATCTGGCCATTAACCATCCTTATATTGGTGATTTTACCTTCTTCGACTTGATTTTTAGCAGCTTCTAGCTCCTCTGCCGCAAGCTCTAATGCAATTTTAATATTATTTCGCTCGTCAAAACCTTTTTTAATATAGCCGTCCGGCAAATTATCTCTTAAAGTATCCTTAAGTATTTCATCGGCCTTCACTTTATCGCCCGCTAGTATTGCCGCTTTCAAGTCGGCCCTAGCCTCAGAACTGAAAATCATACTATCTACAGAATCAACCATAGCAACAAGGGCACCGGCATTGGCTTTAGTCTTTCCCCACTCGATAAAATTATCCACAAAATCTGCAAAGTAGCGTCTCGTTTTTGTTTTTTCAATATACTCATCGAACATGTCTATAGCAGTTCTATATCCCAGTCTATCATCGGGGCCTTCAAATATCGATGCGGAAGTGTAATAAGCGTGTATCACGATCATGGAGATGGATATTACCGGCCCTATGGCCCATCCCCATCCTACCGGGCTAAAATTTAGGGCAAGCGGAACCGTGCTTCCTATAAATTCATTTACCGATGCGGCGACCGCGCCGAGCCCTGTCGCATTAAGGATATGCAGGCCTATCGGTCCAAATGCGCCTTTTACAGCGGCAATTTGTATGGCTTGCACTGGTATATACACAAGCCACCATATAAGCGTGAACGCTTTTGATATCCTGAATAGGAGAGGAAATACTGCGCTCGCAAGCGTCGAAGTGAGGAAATTGACGGCGCCGAGCAAACCTTTTCTCCTTATAAGCTCCGGCATGTGGCCCTGTCCAACTACCTGGAGAAGGCCTATTATGTACCCTTTATTCCATCTGGACGTCTGTAATGCCCGAGTCTCAAACGGAATAGCGGTTGCTGCGCCGGGATCTTCTGAAGTAAGCGTATAGAAATTAGGCACATTAAATCCATTCCACCACAACACGAGACCTAACTCATAGTCTTCCGCCACCTGCATTTCATCCCAGGCGCCTATCGAAGAAAGCTTATTTCTGCGATCGTACTCTTTCTTTACATAGCTCTTCCTATCTAAAGTCATCAATGGGTTCGTGATCTCGCTCCAGATAACTTCTTCCGTAGGTTCGGTGCAGAACCATCCTGTCGTTCCGCCAAGGGGCTTAAAGGTATCTTGAGACGCATGAAAACCATCCCATCCCATAGTGTACCAGCTCGAATATTCACCCCTGAAATATGCTCCTGTGGTCCAGGGAGTTTGTATAAGAGCATTTCTATCCTGCGAAAGTCTTCCCTGACCGTTTTTAGGCATATTTATGCGCTCAAATTCTCCCAGAATAATTCTCTGTATGAAGGCATCTTCGGAACCTCCGTTTATAAAATCAGTTGCAAATTCCCCATAATCGGGAATGTTAGCCAGCGAAATATACAAGCTTGTCAATCGGGCTATCTCTTTTTTGTTCGCATTCGCGTCGATGTTAAGCTCTTTTATCCTTAACCATATCAAAGCCGGAGAAGCAAGAGTTCTATCCTCTCGAGTCAACGTCAATAATAATCTCATATTGTTTTTGGTAAAATACTTTAGGTGTCTACTTAATATTCTGCCTCGCTTAAAATTCAGTCTGTACGTAGAAATCCAATCGTCGGCTCCGAGCATCCCTGTGTATGAAGACCTGAATTTCCTCGGCAAAAATGTCTCATACCACCTGTAGGAACTTTGGCCGACCATCTTTGCAAAATAGGATATCTTCTTACTTATACTTGCGTCTTGCGCGGGAGTATTGCCATATTTTTCAATGGAAGAATTTAAGCTATTCGTAAATATCGTCCTGCCGAGCCTACGTGTCTCCGCAACGCCTTCTATCACGCCTGTCACCATTTTCAACACCATTAAGTTGTCAGGAATATCTTCTGCGTCAAATATAAGGCCGTATGCTCCATCTGTAGTTTCGGGCTTTAACGAGAATGTATTTGCGCCGGGCTTTGTATACGGCTGGCCTTTTTCGCGCGCTGGAGCAGGGGAAAGCTCGCAATACTCCGAGCTAGGTACCGCATTCTCGCGCCTCAGGCGCTCGACTAGTTCGCTGGTCTTATTATCCCAGGCTTCTCCCGCAACTATTATCTTTAAGCGCTTAAAAGGATATCTAAAATTGCTGAGCTTCTTTACAAGATCCCTAACCTGCCCCTCATCGCCCATAACAACGACTACCCAATTTTCGACCTTAGGCATAAGATCGAACATTTTTACTATTCTCGCTTCATTTGGATGCAACTCTAAAAATCCCCTTATCTGGTCGGCAGATAGATTCATTGTTTCCGGATGAGCCTGGACATCCCATATCTTAAGATTACGGTCAAGGTTGAATGCCTCGACAAGCTCAATAAACCCCTGCCCCGACATTCTGTTAAGTAGCTGACTGGCGGTTAAACTATTGTACGTTTCTGTAAACGCATTCATCACATCTTCTGCCGTAGGATTTTGCGTCAAAACATAAGAACTGCCTGAAGGTATTGCTCCGCGTCCAAAAAGTTTTTGATACTTCATCCTATCTCTTAATCCGACGCTTTGATCAAGAATATCTTCAATATTCCCCCTATTGACACTCAATCCCCGTCTTTGCGCGTCAGCCACAGCGCTATTGACACGAGCGATCATTTCGATCTCTTCGGAGGTATAGCGATTGAAATATATGTTAACGAAACGTTCCGTAGACTTCGCGACTTCTTCGGGATATTCTAACTTTTCAAATAGTTTTTCCTCTTCCACAATACCTTTAAACCTGTTTCTAGCAACTAATCCTATGGCGATCGTAAATAACGAATGGAAAAAGATTATTCCCATAGCTATGTTAAAAGCCACTCCAATGCCTGCTCCGAATATACCTGTAAATGTATTGTGGAAAAATAAAGGCACAACAAACAGCATAACCCCCGCGACTAAGGCTTTGCTTATATTCCACGCGAAGTACCCCTTTGTTATCTCCACTTCGCCCATGTATTTTTTGGCTTTTTGGCCCAGCGCGTAATATATATATTTAAGAGTAAAGAGTACGATGCTTCCTAGAACTACATAGCCCATAAATTGAAATAAAAATGGGGATGCATTAGAGCTTAACACGTGTATCGCTTGCTCTCCGGTTATGGCCCCGGTTAAAAAATCCCATGAAGCAGATATTATATTCGACGCTCCGAACTGATACTTATACATACCGGCCCATGACATGAACTGACCGGAATTTACATAGCTGAAGATCTGGGCTGCGCCCCCTATTACAAATACGCCTATCCAATATCCTATAGTACCGAAAATACCCCCTATCCATAGTATTACCCTGAACCTTGTAAGGCTGAGAAACTTTTTTACATCTTTTAAGTTTCTTGTATCAAATATTCCCCTGGCGATTGCAGTATCACGATTTGCTATAAAACCATTTAATTTTTGCTCTAAAGCGCCTTGAATTGCCGGCGTTGTAAGCTCGACTTTTGCGCTTTCAACTTCCCTTACCGCATCGCGCACTTCTACGAGGAATCTCCATATATCCAAGACTTCCAGCGGTTTACCATCATGAATAAACAGATCCGTATCCTTCGACCTGAATATATTTCTCATATCCTGCGCAGGCTCAAACAATGAAGCATTTCTCGCGAGAATTCCTCTTATACTCTGCGAAACAGCGAATAGAAGAATGGTACCTACCATTATGGCAATAAGACTGTGCCATATCAAAGAAAAGTTAAAAAGACTCAAACCAAAATACGCTAAACTACCAATAATGACAGCTCCCGCAGCTACCGATATTATCTTTACCCTGTCAATCGTCTTGACACTGCTGGGACGGCTTAGGAGATCTTCGGTTTGCTGTATTGCCCGGTTGAGAACTTCATTAAATGACGGCGTCTTGAATATTTTTTCCGGCTGCTGCGACTCAAACTCCTCGTTAATAATCTGCTCGCCTTCTTTCATTTCTCTGGCCCTTCTGTACCGCCATAGATCACCTATCAATCTCATTGTCTCGCGATTTTTTTCAACATTAACATATTTGATTAAGATATCTTTAATGACCTCCGTATCCGTTGTTTTATCTATTATATCTTTTATCTTCTTGTCTTTTTTTACCTCATCTACTATTGATCCGATTGGTTTTATTGAGCTACCCGCGGGCACATAAGAGGCTATCGCCTCAAAATAAGCATCTTTAATTTTTCCAGGCTCCATACCTTCGCTAACCAGAGGAGTTGTTGGCACAGCGTTAATAGCATCTATAATATCCTGATCTCCCCGCACGATTTTAAGCTTCATCCTTGCCGTTTCTATTTCTTTCTTCTGCTTTCCTATAAATATCTTTATGTCGGCAAGGCGTCTAAGATACTTAATGGAAGGATATATCGAAAAAGTTAGGGTTAAAGCTAATGTTAAAATAAGCCCTGTTTCTTGAGGCGAAAATCCGGTCAACAATGTTGATATATAATGCAGGGCATAAAGGCCTATACTCGGCAAAGCAAAATGTAAAAGTGTTCTTTGTCTGTTCAAGAAATTATAGTTAGGAAGAAGATTGAGAACCATAAGAAAAATATAAGGCATAATTATCATTGGCTGAGTCCATCCCAGTATGTAAAAACCGACTATGCCTATAGCGGCAAATTTTATAGCCCGGCTGGTGATGCTGGTATTAAATCTTGCCGTTTTATTAGGATCGAAGAAATCCCAGGTTTCCTCACCCCTCATTCGGGGAAGGAACAGATCTCTATCCTCTATATTGGCCCCCCTGTCCCTGAAGTCTATCTTTAATCCTCCAGCCCAACCTTCAATACCCATTATCGCACTGTTGAGTCTTTCTTTTAAGCGCGCTATTTTCTTAGCCGTTTCTTCGGCCGGACTTAAAGGAACTACTGCTGGTGGCACATTAGCCGTAGAGGGAGCAGGCGTTACAGACGGAGGCGTTACAGACGGAGGCGTTACAGCAGGCGGCGCTACAGCTAACGCGGGGGCAGAAGGCGCTGGAATGGGCCGTTTGCCGCGAGTTCGCAGCGAATATACCGCTCTTTTAAAACCATACACCAGTAAAGACCATAGTAACGGAAGAATAGCTATGATGCCAAATAATGAAGGAACGATCCATACGGGCAATGGCTCTTCCGTGAGCTCAAACCTCACCTCCGTCATGATGACTTGCGAGGCGTCAAAATCTGCCGTTGAATGACATCTACTTATCACCCCAACGATGCCGTTATCATCAACCCATTGACCATTTTCGTTATAAGTAAATTTCTCGTCGTGCAGGCCGCCATGGATGTCTATGAATGAGAATATGGCGGAGACGCCGGAAATTCGATATTCGGAAGGTATTTTCCAATCTATAGCGAATGTCTTTCCCCTTAAATCTATCGGTTCATAGGTGCCGCCGGTAAGATCGTAATATAATACTCCTTCACTTTTAGCGGCCCCCTCACGCTTTTCTTTGGCTATTTTCAGAGCCGCTATAGGAGTAGTCAGGGCCAATTTTCCTTGCGTTGGTTCAGGCGATACCGCAGAAACCGGCTCCCCTGTTAAGGCTCTTGCCCCATGTACGCTCTCAATTCTTATACGCTTAAAATCCAATATACTGGAATTGGAATTGCTTGCAACTGCAAAGCTTACTACATTTTCAGGATTAAACTGAGCATCAGCCTGTGAGATTATATACCTATAATCTCTTGATGCCGGCGAAAAACTTATCCTATGCCATAATTTAGATCTTCCTTCTTCCGAGAGACCATCAAAGCTATCACTACCGCCTATCTCAATCTTCAATACGGCTTGTTTTCCTGCGACATCTGTACAGGTCACAGTTACCGGCGTTTCTCCGGATGTCCTTGACCGCACCATGAAAACAAATACCTGGTCGGCCATATTCAGCCCTTTTGTCTTATCAACGCCTGGTATTTCATAAAACAAATTAGCCTCACCGCTGACTGAAAATTCTTCCATGCTTAGGTCTATTCTTGGAACATCATGATTAAACATCTGGTAGAATTCATCGAAATCTACCGATTCTATCATTGTAAGAAGCCCGTTCTCTACATACCTAAAATTATTATAAAACTCCTCTGGTATCCGGCGATCTTCCACCATCTCTTTATATGACAATCTCTGATATGCTTTTATTCTCGCTATTATAAATCTGCCCCACTTTAAAAAAGTCTGCGTATCGACAGCACCAGCTTTCTTGGCCTGCACATATCCATTTTTTGGGCTATGTATCAAATTATACATTTCAGACCATATCTTATCTTCCAGAATCTTGCTAGCCTGTAGCCTTATATTGGGATTTTGTTTCATAAGCTTATAGTAGTCGTTATATGATGCCTGCTCTATGCTCTTAAGTATTATCCCTTCCGCCTGAGCCGCCTGCGCTTCATTGAATACTATGCCAAGCGCTCCATACACATCCCAAGCGTACGTCACCATCATCTCACTTCCCTGGGCATTTGTCCCGCTAAGGCCAAACTCTCCCGTAGGCCTTGCTGAATCAAGTCCTGCTATGTCTATAACGCCCTTAAATACCTTGATAGTTCTTGAAGAGTCTATATTGCCATCGTTATCAACCGGTAAATATATGGTGCTTTCTTTATCGGCGCTTCTTAAAATGACGAGGATATCTTTACCACCATAGAAGCATTCTTTACTAATCAAACCATTAGGATCTGTTATTTTCGTAATACGCCCTATCTTCATATCAGGCTTATCAGTAACAAGAACTTCTGTCGCTGTATCATATGTATAGGTAGTGGCTGCACCTTTATCATTGGTCTCCGCTATCTTTGTAACGCGATTTGAGGCGGCATAATAATATATTTTCTTGATCGAGCTTGGTGTAATAACCTTCGTGACGCGACCGGAATCATCATATTCATATCCTTTATTACCATCTTTGTCGGCTACGACGTAATTCGCGGACATTATGTTCCCTGAAGGATAATATTTATACGTAGCAGCGATCGTCTTACCTTCAACATCTGAATATTTTGTCTTTTCATTTACCAGGTTAGTATTGCCGTGGTAGGTCATGCGGTAACTCGCGGCGAAGTCTTTGCCGGCAGCGTCTTTATAAGCCCTTACGAGCGATGGCCTTCCGCTTTCGTCCAGAGCTTCCACGGTATAATAGATCTCGCCGTCTACGGGTTCGACTAACAGATACGCCTTAAGAGCCTTAAGGTTGGAGTCAGCATACCAGTATGTGGACTTAAGATCGCCTTCTTTAATTTCATCGGCTGTCTTCTTAAACGCCGTTATGCCTTCATCATCCGGGGCCGCGTATTCTCTCACGACATAATCACCTTTATGTTCCCCGTCATTTACTTTTTCGGCAATAGAATATGATATTGCTTTGCACTCTTCCAGGCTTAGGCTGCTTAGAACCCAAATGCCCTGCGCCTTCACCCTGATATTTTTATCTGCCAGGTTTTCCCCATAAAACACTCCAACCGAGGTGGTAGAAGCGTTTACCGGGACGTAGTACCTATAGCCGTCCACAACCCTGAGGCGCCATATCGCCTGGCCGCGATCCTTAACTATGCCATCTTCTATCACCGCGCCTTTTACCTCGCTCACAGGATCATCGGGCCGGTTGTCCATCGCGGCGAATGTCCTGCCGATCTGGGTTTTATCCGGATGGGATTCGATTTGGGTGTATATCATCATCTGGCCTAAATAGCCGATGCTAGAACCGATATTCAACACTACACTTCCACCGGACGCGCCATAAGGCTCGGTGATCTTAATAACACGGTTTAAGCGATCATTCTTGTGTTTGTAAATAGCAATGAGTGTCTTTCCTGCTGGGTCGGAGTATCTCGTCTTCTGGTCTATCAAACCTGTATCGTTGTAGAAGGTAATGATACTCAGCTCTACAAAGCCTGTCAGTTCTCCGTTTCCGGTATTTATACCTGAATGGCTCTCGTCCCTCTGGGCGTGGATCTTGCCATCACCTAAAACAGCGGTGAAATTGGATTTTTTATGCCACTTGTTGTCGCCAACAAGGCCGACCTTGGGATAATAGCTTATTTCCTCTATGAGGGTCTTGCCATTGGGGGCATAGGTGTACTTAGCGTAGTTATTGTTGATGGCGCTCGCAACATTGTCGTAAACGGCCTTGGTTTTAAGTTTTCCGGTATCATAGTAGGTCATGATGCCAAGCTCGAGGAAGCCGGTGAGCGCACCTGAGGAGGTTATTTTGGAGTAGCTCTCATCCCTCTGGGCGTGGATCTTGCCGTCTTCTAAGACAGCGGTAAAATCGGTTTTCTTATGCCAATTGTTGTCGCCTTCAAGACCAACCTTAGGATAATAGCTTATCTCCTCTATAAGGGTCATGCCATCGGAGGCATAGGTGTACTTAGCGTAAGAGTTATTAATAATGCCTTCAATATTATTGTAAGTGGCATTGGTATTCAGATTGCCATTCCCATGATAAGTCATGATGTCGAGCTCACTGAAACCTGTAAGCTCTCCATTCTGGGTGTTTATGCCTGAATAGATCTCATCGCGCTGGACGTGGATTTCTTCGTCGCCGAGTTTGGCGGTGAAGTTGGACTTCTTATGCCACATATCGTCGCCGCCTTTGGCCTTAGGGTAATAGCTTATCTCCTCTGTAAGGGTCGCGCCGTCTGGGGCAAAAGTGTACTTGACGTATGTGTTATTGATAGTACCTTCGGCGTTGTCGTAAACGGCCTTGGTTTTTAGCTTCCCATCGGCGTATAATGTGGTTACCTGAAGGAGCTCTTGCCCTCCTGGCAATGTCACCAAATCCCAACCGGGCTTCGGATATTTGTGCTGTTTGGATCCCGGAATCGGCTCCCCGGATTTTTTCGCTTCCGCTATATCATTATTTCTTATCGCTTCTTCCAGTAAATTCTTAAAATATCTATCGAGAGCTTCTTTATCTTTGGGGGTTTCCTTGATTTGCCCAGGAGCAATTGGCGTGTTCCTCATGTCATCTACATATGCTATGACCCTGCCTATCGCTTCCTTTGCCTTGCCCCATTCACCCGCTTCTCTGGCGGCCTTCGCTTCATCCAGGATTTTTTTGACCGCCGGAATGCTCTCCGGAACCGCCTTGCCTTCAGTGGCTATGACGGGGTAAATCGGTCCTACCATCGAGGAAAAGCCATCACCTTCCAGAAGCCGCTCTATTTCCCTAATATCCTTCTCCATATCCTTAGGATCGGTGATAACGGGTATCTCTCTTATCAATCTGCCCTGAGGGTCAAATAGCCATATGGTGTCGTAACCGGTAACATTCTTGCCATCAAACTTGACCGAGCCCTTATCGCTTACAAAAGAGACTATATGATGCCTTTTGATCTCCGGGTTCTTGTCCTGCGGCCCGAAGAAACCTACTTCTTTAACACGGTCTCCGTCTTTAGTGACGATGGCCAATCCGCCCTCGGGCACATTCTTACCTTCCTCCGCGCCTTTGACGTCTTTCGCGTCTTCCGGCAAAATACCCTTTGGCACGGGGATAAAACCTTTGAACGCCACGCCAGTCTGGCCCGGGGCGAGTTTTCCAACAGCGGCGGCGGATGCCGGCGCGGGCGACTCTCCCTTAACATTAGTACTAATGCGCCTACCCAAAGAATCGTCGGAGTTTACCGTCCAGACCTCGACGGTCACCGCGCCCGTATTCTTATCGGTCTTCGTCATCTTTCGCGTGCCATCTTTAAGGTTCTCGAATACTATAGTCGCGTAACTTAAGACCTTGCCGCTTCTTCCCTCTACTATAATCTCTGTGGCATTCTTTTTTCCACCTTCACCGGGTCGTATCGTGAATGTTTTGGTGGATACTACATTCCCCGAGGGACCTATCTCTCTTTCCTCGGAGCCTGCGGAAGTGGCGTATGTTATTCTAAAAGGCCTGCCATTGCCGTCGCGATACACCCTGATATTTCCTTTATACTCCCCGGTCTTCGGATCGACCACCGCTACTGCCGTTATGATCTCCGAACCGTCCACGGCGAGCATGAGCCTGCTGTCTATCTTGAAACGATATCGCGCCGTAGCCCCACCCATCGAGTAAGACTTGTACTCTTTATTGTTCACCATCATTATTTTATATCTTCCACTCGCTCTCTGATCCGGTAAATTCACTATGGTCCGGACCATTTCGGCGCCGCTCATTCTGCCGGTGCCGTTCGGTTTCAGATAATGCGCGTATAGATCTTCTTTAAAATCTTCGTTGATTTTCTCTCCTACCTTTTTTCCGTTTTTGATTATTGGGACCAAGATACACTTCCCTGCCACACTCTGAAACATATTATCTGCCTGTTCCACGCTATTCACCGTCTTTGAAAGATCTAAATTTCCTCCGGCTCTACCCATATAATCGTCGAGTATGTTCGTATTGTTGCCGCCGGAAACTATCACGAAATTGAACGGATCTCCATGAGGCGCTGAAGCGAGTGTCGCGTCAAGATTTGCCTTGTCTATCATTTGCCCTAATGAATAGATCGCGGAAGCCGCCGTCGCCACCCCCTGGATCGGGACAAAAGACGCGGCCTCCCTGGCAAGTATAGCAAATATGTCGAATATCTCTTTACCCGATATGCGTTTTTTCCCAGATGCGTCCCGCATAGGTATGGTGGGAATACCGTCCGGATCTATTTCGAATACGGTAGATAGTAAGGCCCAATTGCCCTCTATACTGCTCCTGAAGCCGAAAACTATACTTGGTATTCCGCCGGCGAGCGGGATACCTATATTGATCTTCTGCGTCCCGTTATCATTGGCAAACTCGATATTGATTATCGGGCTGGACTTTATCCTCGGGGTTTTTGTGGTTGTTTTCTTGGTTACGCTCTCCTTCTGATTTGTAGTTTTATTGACTCCCATTGTCGTTGTACTTGTCGTTATGCTTGTTCCGGGGATAGCCTCTGTCATCATGAACGCTGTCTTATCCCACCTGGGCTTGAAAGAATCGTTGGAATGGCCTGGCACCGGCACAACGGTCAGGGTCCCGCTCGCCTTACCTTTATCTATCGAGCTCTCTATGCCTCTCCAGTCTCTCTGATCCTTGATCTCGAATATAAGCTTTATCATCGAATGCAGGTATCCTATCTCGCTATACGGGATAGCCTGAATGAACTGGTTCATCTTTTCGATATCGTATTTTGTCTTTTTGATCGCCTCTTTTACTTCGTTTTTCATTTTATCAAGTTCTTTTTTCGCCTCCAGGGCCCATGTGCCATAAATTACAGTTCCATTAACAACCTTACTATCTTCGGCCATGGCCTTTGCCAGCGCTCTCGCGCCGTTATCTTCATTCCCCGAATCCAGCCATCCCATCCCCTGGTCGTAGGAGATCTGGGCATGCGACATATATACGTTATCTCTTCCGCCCCCGACAAGGCTCGTCTCCCCCGGCAATTGTTTCATATCTTTGAACACCTTCGCCGCGCCGACGGTGCCATTCGTCAGGTGCCTGGGTTCTGATTTTTTTGTATTGTCCTTCACCATTATCGATTTTTTTAATTCTATCGCCTTTTCCACCGATTTCATATCCGGCAGATATATTCTGCGCCCGGAACTTTCTTCGTAATAAAGCTCGATGGACTTTGCCACCCTGACCCCGGCCGCTACATAGATCCGGAAATATTCGAGGGATTGAGCATTACGAACGTAGAGATTCTGCGCTCCGGACTTCAACATAGCTCGCGCCTCATTCATATCGAGCATCGTATATCCCTTTTTATCACTGCTGGCAAAAATATATCTCTCAGGATTGCCGCCTCCCGGGTGTATGGTCCCATCTTTAATAAATTGGCCCTTACCCTTCTCGTCTATGATAAACTTACAATATCCGTTTTTCGCCTCCATGACTATAGGGTGCTCATAGAATCCGGCCGGGCTGACTTCGTTTCCGGTCAACCAGGACGGGATCGCACCGCCAAACTGCGCGGAGTATTTTCTGACTTTGCCTGTGCCTACACCCGTATCCACAACTTTTGCGGACGCCGGAGGGTTTTTAACGCTGGATTCAATTTTGTAGCCTACGCCGCAACCGCCTACGAGGAGAAGCACAGTCGTGGTGAGCATAAATAGCGCAGCTTGAGACGCGACCCTAGATAACACTCTCCTTGTCTTCGGATTTCTAAAGTGCCCGACTATAACATTTGCTACGGAAGCAGGGGCAAGCTCCGAATATCCGATCTTTTCGTCGGTGATCATCCCTGCCAGGCGGAGTAACGAGCTATCTATTAGCCTTCGGATATCTCTAAGTTCGCCATCGGCTTTACTGAGACTACTTTCAGTCGATACGCCCCCGACCGTCCTCTGAGGCGCCTGCGCCCGGGTCTTCAGCATCTTTATCCTTATAAGGATCAGCGCCTCATCTATCAGCGCGTCGTTTATATCGCTAAGGGTTGCTTTAAAATCATCGTCTCTAAAAAGTCTGGCGCCTTTATCTTCCGTTCCGGATAGTATGGTTTCGGCCAGGATCGGCTTTAATATGGAATCATTGGAAGGCGTCGTAAGATAAGCGGCGGCGTACTTCTTTACAAGACCCTGTCCCGGAACGGACAGGCAGTAATCTATCTTCGCCTCTATATCGCTCTGAAGTTTCGCCAGCTCCGAAGCGGAAAGCGGTTTCGAGGGGTCCATCGTCTCTATTACTCTGTCCTGCACAAACTTCACTATATCCCCCGGCTCCGGGATATCTATGCCGCTGGACATGCGCGACAGAAGATTTTGCGCTACGAGGGCTAACACTATCTCTACTTTTTCGCCTATCGAAGCGTCCGACCTCTCCGCCAGCGCGGCATTACACTGCAACACCACTTCGCCGAGGAAGACGCTCTGTTCGGTAACCACTACGCTTACCTCATTCCCATATTCATCGGTTATCGTTTTACCTGTCGGACTGACCGCGACTTCGTTCCCATAGTCATCCGTCACTTTATCAGGCGCAGCGGCGAATGTAATATATCCTATCGGAGCGTTAACGCTTTCGATCTTATCCTGCAGGAATTTTTTGATCTCTGCGTCTCTGGCACCGGCGGCCTTCATTATCTGGGCGCGGGATCTGAGCAGATTGGTTGTCGTTATCGGCATATTGAGAAAAACTAACAGATCCACCCTGGCTTTTATATCGATACTCGAATTAACCAACGCCTGCGCTTTCGGCAGATCGGCATCTTCACCTATTAACGACCTTACATAATCGCTCCTCTCGGCCCTATCCAGCATCCCATAAGCGATCCTTACCGTTTCCTGGATTGATTTTGCCGTAACGTCTTTTATGCCATAATATTTTATAATTTCGGCGAGCATCGAAAGCGCTGTGGACTTAGCCGCGGAACCGGGATTTGCGTCTCGGGCTATCTTGGCATCAAATCGCGCTTTAGCGCCTTTTAATTCTATTACCTTAGTGGCTTTATTTATTTCTTCCCTTAATAAGAGCTTGCTGAATCTTTCATCTGTTTTATTAAGCAGGTTAAGGAGGGCGGTTTTCGCGGCTTCACTCATGAGCAGGAAATCTCTTATATCAAGCATCGTGCCGGCGATAGGAGGAGCTCTGCCGGATATGCGCTCTTCTAAAGACAAGTGCCTTATGTTGTGCCTCACTATCCAGGCGCAGATCTCCTCGGCCTCCGGAGAATCAGCCTTCATTTTAAGCAGGGTGTCCAGAAACGATATATCGATCTGCACCTTATGCGCCTTCTTCGGAGCAAAATAGATTTTCATCGAACTGCCGCTATTCTCAAGGAGCTCTAAATTAAAACCTTTTATATCTGGCCTGGCCTCTAAAATGTCTCTTATTATTAAGCTTATGGGCTCTATATACTTGCTTTTTTCCAGACCTTTAGAGATAACCTCTCCTTTATTATTGACAGTTATTCTTGCCACGGTTAAGGTTTTTTCGGACTTCTGGGCAGGAGCGACAGGTGCCGGCGTGACTGCAACTGGAGCGACTACAACAGGAGCAACTACAACCGGCGCGACCACCGTTTCCGGAGCCTCCACACGGGGCTTAAGCCTATTCACTATCCACGGCTGGATGAATTTATTTGCGAAAGCATGCCAGCCCCAGCTGAAGGCGAAGAATGCCGCATACAAGATATATGGATGCTGACCAAGGACGCCCCCTAATATAGGTAATGCGAGAATAACGGCAAATAGGAATATTGCGGTAGGCAGGGCTATCATGATAGGTACGATCGTATCTTTTTTTACCTGATCTCGAATTTCGGGCGGAGCGCGCGGGCTTATGGACTTCAATATGTCACGCGCCGTAGTGTGATTGATTATAAATATAGCCATAGCTACGGTGACGGCCAAGGCCATCGTGAATAACGCCTGACCTGACGTCATATCAAAACCGAACATATTTGCCAATCCTACCGCTAAAGAACCTACTCCAACGCCTCCAAACATCGGATATATGGCGGTCTCCGCGAGCGGAGCTATGCCGATACCGAATTGACCCCTATGCTGCCTGAAGTAAGCGGACTTTTCACCCAGCTCCTTCATCCAATTAGTCACGCCTCTGAATTCCCAGCTTTTATCCCGCGCCTTCGGCGAACCGGACTTTATTTTATCCATAACCGGCCGCGTAATCCATCGCACGAGGCGCCATGCCCCATAGGCCGCATAAAGAGTCGTGATCCAGGCAAATATGCTTGTCGCAAATTTTACAAAGATACTCTTAAGATAAGCCACGCCTTTTTGAGGATATACCGCGTCTATATGGCCGGCGTTCTTTAAAAATTCCTGCTGCTTTGAAAAAGTCTCATCTTCAGCTCGAAAAGCAGACCGCGCCCAGCCAAGGATCTTCCAGTAAACCTTGAGCCGCGCTCCCCGTTTAGTCTTCGCTTCGGGAACATCTCCATTCTTCACGTGCACAGACTCATGGACAACGACCTGCGCGCCGCGAAAAGTAAAGCTTCCATTTCCCTGCTGATAGGATATCGTGGGATTTTTCGGCATGCTCACCATTATCTCAGGCCACTCGTGTGTCCCGTTCTCATTGGTAGCCGCCATCCCGCCGACACTGTTACCCACGGTAGCGCCCTTAAAACCGTCAAAATCCACTATGACTATGCGGGTGCCTCTGTCTGCCAGTATTCTATAAAGATCGGGAGCGTACGTCATCACGACAAACTTCCACTTTTTAATGGTATCGATAGATACCGCGTCCGCTTCGCCGAGCTTTCCGGTATTTGTTATGTAAAGGGGGAGATTCTTTTGAAGGACATTTGGCCATACTTCTTCATCGATTATTTTACCGAGATTATCCAAGCGGCGCTCCGCCATATCGAACTGCGCGTCTCTTGATCCACCCGACAGCACCAGTTTTGTGCCGATAGCGGTAGCCTCCAGATCTATCTTTTCGCCGTTAGCGCGGAGTTTATTGAAATATACATCGAACGCGCCCCTTAATTTTTGCGCCTCTATTTCGGCCTTAGCTTCCATCAGATCCGACTGCTCTTTAGTGAGCGCGGGCGTAACGACAGCGGACTGAAGAGGCCCCTCGGGCTTTACGATAAGCTCCGCGACCGGGGTCTTTGGAAATATCCTATCGGTGATATTCTCCGCATACGCCGGAGCGAATTTAAACATCACGCTGATAATAACGACCAGTAATATAGGAAGCATATTCCCTGTTCCGGGCTTCGCGGGCGACACCGGCTTCACTGCGGCTTCCGGCGTCGGCGATGCGGCTGGCGCAATAGGAGTTTCAACAACCGGCGCGACAGTCGCTTCGACAACGGGCGCTGCTGTCGGTGCAACAGGCTGTTCTACCGGCGCGATAATAATTGGCGCTTTTTCAACAGCCGGCGGCGCATACGACAGAGCGGGTAAGGCAGCATGCATCGGGAGTTTTTCCTTCAACATAGCCGCGATCTCATTAAGCAGGGCGTTTATAGCGTCATCGTCCTTATATCTGCCCGCCACATTTATCATGTCCTTTATGCGCAAAAGTTTCTTAACGTTTTCGGCGTTGAAATTAAAATTCTTGTTCTGCCAGTATTCCGTGTCTAAAAGCTTGTGCCCTGCGTTTTCTTTTAGCTCATCCCTGACCGCTGTAAGTTCATCGACGATCTCTTCTTTGCGATATGCTTTTATGGCGGTCTCGACATTCAGGAGCACCGGCTCGGACACCGCCGCGTCCTTCAGTTCCTTCGTCACATCGACGCCCATAGCTTCTTCCACGCAAAACTCGAGGAAGCCATTAAAATCTTTCGGGGATAACAAGGGAACTCCCTGGCTTCTTATTGTTTCGGCATCGATACTCCCATAGAAAGATTCGTAATTATTGACATGCATTTCTATAAGCGACCTGCAAACTTTGGCGAGCTGTTCAATGTTCATGCTTTTGACTCTTTTATCGGCTTCAGCCGGATCCGATTTATGAGATATGTAGGATTTTATCGAAGTGATCACCGATTCGCCGTATCGCGTCCTTAACTCCCTGAACATATTCAGCTTATCTTTATCGTCAATACCAGTTTTAATGATATCGCTCATGCCGTTAAAATACGCCGCGGCGGCCAGGTAATAATCCCCGCTCTTTAGTAACCCCTCGTACGGCTCGCGCTTGTTGGTCAATATCGCTATGTACGGCCTCTCCTTCTTCGAGGCATCGAACTTCGGAAGTATGACGAGGTAGGAAGTTTCTTTCTGCCTCAATAGTTCGGTCAAGCCCTTCGTGTGATAGCCGCCGGTGATAAGCGCGGCCACCGTATCGCCGTTCTGGTTCATGCGCATCACGGTATTGGATAGCATCGCGTTATTGCGCTTTTCGGCCGTCCTGTAGAAATTCATCGCCTCGGGAATATAACCGTAAACTTTAGAGATATCATAATCGCCTTCTAAGACCAGGCCATACTTGGCCGATTTCTCCCTTAAGAATGACGCGAGCGCTCCGGCATTACAGGTATCGATATTGGCGGAAAGGTAAGCGAAATCTCCATTCATGAGTTTCAGGTCAAATAAGTCCTTTACGAATCCGACGCACTTGGAAAATTCATGCAGGCGCTTCTGGTCATCATTCGCAAATAGCTTCGCCATTATATCGTCTTCAAAATCCCTCGCCTCCTCGAATATACTCAAGAGGTCGATGGATTCATAGAGAGTTATATATCCGGTGTAGGTTATGAGATTTTTATACGGGGATGGATCTATCTCCGACTTCTGAGCCAGTTCCTGCAGAAATACGTAATATTCGCCCTGGGTGATCTTATTGGTCTTGAAAGACAGTGACTTAAGGACGAGCTTTTCGAGCTCCGACTTAGAGAGCGACTTACTTAAAACATCTATCAGGGCATCGCGCTCTTTATTGGCCTTCTCGAAGTTTATACCCTTCTCAAGAGCCAGTGACTCGACCAGCTTTGAGAGGTTCGCGTATTTGGCGTAGCTTAAGCCGGACTTCTCGGCCAGCTTCTTTACCAGGTCCCACCTGGCGGTGAATGTGATCTTACCGTCTTTATGCAGTATGGAGTTCGATTCGAGAGCTTTTAAGTCACTGGAGTATATCTTATCTTTCAGCGCCTCGAGCGCTTTTTCGAGCCCGGTCATATCTTTCTTCGTCGCTTCGTTTATCTCGTAGACGCGCTTAAACTCCGCGACGTTCTTCTCGTAAAGCGGCTTGTCCTCTATGCCATACAGCGCCACGGGCTTATTGGTCGTGACGGTGAAGAATTCGCCGGCCGACATGCGGCCCTTTGCCATGAGCCCCTTAGCTGTCTCGAACCTTATCTTCTCATCCGGGAATGTCTTTAAGAGCGAGGTGTCTATGTAGCCCGTAGAGCCTTCTATGGCAATAAGTCTTAGGTCATAATTCGTGACCAGGGAGTCGAGAATAGACGCTATCGATTCCTGAGCTTCGAACGAAGCATGGGCGTCCTGGATATTTATGACGGTCTTGCCGGCGCCGGCGTTATAGGATTCCTTCGTTACCGCGACGTCTCTGGGTACGGTTATATTACCATTGATATTAAGTGGATTATTAGACGAGTTATTGACACTGGCGGGTTTTGCCCAGACCGGATCTCCCCCCTGGGCCCATACTATATCTTGATTAATGAATGTAAAAACTACGAGAAGAGCTATAAGGCGGATCCACTTCTTATTTCTCGGACTTCTCAAGTCCATAATAAGCGAAGCGGACCCAAGCTCTTCTCTCGTCGACAAAACGCCGACAGCGGGACCTTTTTTACTCTGCCAAGCATGCATTTTAGAGATGCCTCTCGGTTGTTAAAAACTAACTTTTTTATCTACTACACATATAATATATCATATAGCAATACATTGTCAATAGTAAATATCTGGCTTTTTTGTATTTTAATTTTGCACAATAATTTGCCTTGTTCACTAGAGATCTTAACTCGGGAGGCTCGCGTTCTGTACTTGGACCATACCTGGCTTACTGATGCAGGGTTAGTGGCTGGATACGATATCGCGTTTTAGGAAAATGGGGACACTCATTTTTTATCAACAAAACGTCTCATAAAAATGGGTGTCCCCATTTTATAATACTTCTTAATTGCCGCCCCTAAATCTTCGGACATTATATATGTACTCGGGATAATAAGCAACGTCAAAATTGTTGAGCTTATCAATCCGCCCATTACGGTTATGGCGAGCGGGCTCCAGAGGTTCGACCCCTCCTGCGTGCTTATCGCCATAGGTAAAAGTCCGAGCAAAGTCGTTATCGTCGTCATAAGTATAGGGCGGAGCCTGTCCCTCGAGGCTATTATCACGGCCTTTAGCGCGCCCGCGCCCCTCTTCCTCAGGGTATTGGCATGGTCTATTAAAAGTATCGCGTTATTTACCACTATGCCTCCGAGCATCATAAGCCCCACCATGACGCCCATGCCGACGGATTTCCCTGAAATATAAAGCGCTACCACAACGCCTATCATGGCCAGGGGCACCGATATCATGATTATGAAAGGCTGATGATAGGATTCGAAAAGCGCCGCCAGGACCAGATATATGAGTATGACTATAAGCCATATTATCGCCCGGAATTGTTTCTGTGTCGCTATCATCGACGGATAGTTCCCGCCGATCCTGAAATAATATCCTTCCGGGAGTTTTATGTCCGCGAGCGATTTTTCTGTCATCATCGCAGCTGTGCTTAAAGGATATTTACCGACGTTGGCGCTGACCTGTATCATTCTGGTCTTGTTTTTACGCCATATCTCACTCGGTCCCAGGCCGTATTTGAAATCGGTCAGCTGCTCAAGATATATATTATCGTCATTCTTATTTACAAGTATAAGTTTATGGAGATCTTTAAAAGTCTTACGGTATTTCTCGTCGAGCCTGGCTATGGTCTCGACTTCGCTGGATTCCGTGTGGAAGAGCGTGGCGCGAAGCCCTCTCATCTGGGCGTGTACCGTATCGGCGACGTCGGTAACGGTCATGTCGACGATACTGGCCTTCTTCCTGTCGACCTTAAGGCCGAGTTCGGGGCGCCCCTCCCTCATCCTGATCTTGGTGTCGGTAAACCCCTTTACTGTGCCGAGGCGGGTGGCTATCGATATGGCTATTTCGCGCAGCGTCGCGTAATCGTATCCGAAAAGTTCGAGTATTATCTCCTTTGTGCCAACCTCCTGCTCTTCCTCAAAATATATGAATGCCGGGCGCACCTTCTCGACCTTCGGCCTCAGGCTCTCTATCACCTCGGCGACGGAACGTTTTCTCTGCGTAAGCGAGACGAGCTCCACGTAGACTTTACTGGACCACGGCTCTACCCTCGACGAGAAAGTCTTGACCTCGGGTATCTCCCTAACGAGCGACTCGACCTTCTTCACGATACCATTAGTCACGTCGAGCTTGGTTCCGGTCGGCATTTCGATGAATACCGTGAATTTATTCTGCTCGGTCGTGCCGAGATACTCCATGCCGAGGCGCGTGAACAGAAAAAAAGTGACGCCAAATAATAGGAAAGCAAGCGATAAAACCCGGTAGCGGTTCCGCATCACGAACGTAACGCCCTTACGCTGGGCCATGTAAAGCGTCCGCATAAACCCGACGACATTCACCTTCCCGTAGCCTTTTGGTATGTCCGAAAGTGAGAACTTCAGGCGCGAAGCCAATAGCGGCACTACGGTTATCGCCACAAATAACGAGACCATGAGCGATATCGTCACCGTCCACGCGACGCCTCCGTAAAGGAGCTTTATCTCCTCGCCGACGAATACCATCGGCAGGAATACTATGACTGTAGTAAGCGTCGACGCCCATATGGCCACCCAAACCTCTTCAGCGCCGGCTACGGCCGCCGGTATCCCCGCCAATCCGGCCTCGTTCTTCTGTAATATATTCTCGAAGACTACGATCGAGTTATCTACGAGCATTCCGACGCCCAAAGCCAGGCCGAAGAGCGTCATAAAATTCATCGACAGCTTCATCCAATACATGAATATGAACGTTATTATTACCGATATCGGGATGGCGGAAGTAACGATAAGGACCGGACGAACTTTTTTTACCGCCATAGAAGCTATAACCATTCCTATAAGTAAAAGATACAGCGCCACTGTAGGCAAAAACATCATTCCCAATAAAAGCGCTGTGGTCAGTATCAAATAATTTTTGTTCATCAATACAAGAAAATAAGCCAGGACGAGCATTATAAGGCCCGCCCCCTGTATGAGCGAGATCTTAAGATTTTCTATGGCTTTTTTAATAAAATCGGCCTGGTTGCTCGTGATGACCATCTGGATATCTTTAGGAAGCGTATCTTTCAAGCGCTTCAGCTCTTGTTCTATGGAGTGGGCTACTTGTATGGTATTCGCTGTGGATTCCTTCTGAATATATATGGAAACTACGGGTCTGATATTTACGCGGGCATAGCCGGTTGGCTCTAAATACGAGTCCTTCACGTCGGCTACATCCTTAAGTCTTATTATAAGCCCGGTCGGAAGGGTCGAAACCGGTATATTTTTTATGTCATCCACAGTTTTATATAGGCCGATTGTCCTTATAAGGAACTTATCGCTACCAACCTCTATGTCACCGGCCAGGAGGTTTAAATTATTCTGGCCTATCATGGAGATTATGCGCTCCAAGGAAAGTCCGTATGAGGCCATCTTCCGCTGGTCCGCCTCGACCAGTATCTTGCGCTCCCTGCCTCCGGCTACTTCAGCGTCGGCGACACCCGATGTGCGCTTTATGGCTTCGCGGACGTCCTCATCTACTATCTTCCTTATCTCCTCGGTCGTCCTTCTAAGGCTTGTGACGGCGATGATGACTATCGGAACGTCGGAGCGCTTGAACTGCGCTATTATCGGCTTCTCTATTTCTTTCGGAAGTTTATTTTTCACACGGGCGAACTTCTCGCGGACTTCGAGCGCGGCGAAGTCCATATTAAGCCCTGGCTCAAAACTCAATACGACCGTCGACTCGCCCTCTTTTGAGATGGAGAGCATCTCCTCTAAATGGCTCACCGTTCCCACGGCTTCTTCCACGGGTTTGGTCACCATGCTCTCTACTTCCGTAGGAGGAATGCCGCCCCTCACCTCTATTATTATGCTGACTTCGCCGAAACTTATATTAGGATAAAGTTCTACGGGCAGTTGAATAAGGGCAAGCACACCCATGAGGACCAATATGGTATAGATCATCGCCATAGTCACGGGTCTTTTTATCGAAAATGCCGGAAGGCTCATGCTACTTCTTTCTCTTGAAGACCTTATCGCGGATATCCACGAATCCGAGATATATCGTGGGTATTATAACGAGGGTGAGGAATGTGGCCACGGTCAATCCGAACATGACCGTTATGGCCATAGGAGCCCTGAGTTCTGCGCCTTCTCCGCCTAAGAACGCCATAGGGATGAGGCCCAGTATCGTCGTAAGGGCGGTCATTAATATCGGACGCAAACGGACTTTGCTGGCGTAAATGGCCGCCTCCCGGACAGGCATGCCTTTAGATAGGAATAGGTTTATACAGTCTATCAACACTATGGCATTATTTACCACTATGCCTCCGAGAACTCCCAGCCCCATAAGGACATAAGCGCTGACGCTGGTGTGGGTTATCACAAGCCCCCACGAAACTCCTATAATAGCCAACGGTATCGTCACCATTATTATGAACGGCTGCCATAGCGATTCAAATAATGCCGCCATTATCATATAGACCAGAAGGAATGCCGCGATAATGGCGTTTCTCATGCTCTCGAAAGACGCCTTCATCTCCTCGGTTTCTCCGGCCAGCTTTACAAAATAGCCTTTAGGTATATTAAGCCTTGAGATCACAACGAGCGTATCATCTGTGGCGTCTTTAGCGGGCCTGTCATATATATTCGCGAATACATGTATGACCCTCTCCTGATTCATGCGCCTGATCTCGCTCGGGCCTTTGCCGCGCGCGAAAGTCGCCACGCTCGAAAGCGGCACCCGGGCTCCGGATGGG
>Ga0268280_1000639_pt1 | contig 27538 bp, 27 predicted proteins | sample saktaG_9_FD_190139 | JGI IMG/M metagenome (GOLD analysis project Ga0268280, IMG submission 190139) | Saline water microbial communities from Sakinaw Lake, British Columbia, Canada - sak_2011_5_24_40m | ecosystem: Environmental > Aquatic > Non-marine Saline and Alkaline > Saline ...
CAGGAAAACAGAGAGCCATCAGTAGGCGGGCTGGATGGTAAAATATCTGTTCAAATGGGGTATGCCGCCAAAGAATCTCTAAGTAAGGGTTGTTTTGTAAAAATAAGCAAGTAAAAATTAGGGAGAATAAAGGGAAGTTAGAATAAATTATGAATACTATTAAGGATGTAGCAGAATTAGCGGGAGTTCATCCCTCTACAGTATCCAGGGTAGTAAATAATGATTCTCGGATTAGTGAAAAAACTAAAGAGAAGGTTCTTCTGATAATTAAAAAATTAGGGTATACTCCTAATGCCATTGCTCGTGGTTTAAAGACCAAAAGAACTCATACCCTGGGAATGCTTATTCCGGATATTACCAATCCTTTTTTTGCGGAGATAGCCCGAGGCGTGGAGGATACGGCAAATAAAAATAATTTTAATGTTATATTGTGCAATACCGATGATAAGTTAAAAAAAGAGAGAACCTATTTAGAAATATTACGGGGGAAGAGAGTTGATGGTTTAATTTTGGGAACAGCCCATGTTAAAGACAAGAGTATCTTAGAATTAGAGAAGAAAAAATTTCCCTATATATTAGTTTCTCGAAATATCGAAGAGTTGGATAAGAACTGTATAATCGTTGATGATGTAGAAGGTGGAATTATGGCTACTGAATATTTAATTAAGCTGGGCCATCGTCGAATTGCACATATCACCGGTCCTCTTAAGACAAGGTCAGCGCTTAATAGATTAAAAGGCTATAAATTAGCATTAAAAAAACATAAAATTGAATACAGGAGTGAATTAGTAGGAGAAGGTGATTTTAAAATAAAAGGTGGCTATCAGGGCATGAAGAGATTTTTAAAATTAACTGAACCACCTAGTGCAATATTTGCTGCCAATGATCTGCTTGCTTTAGGAGCTATGCAGGCTATTCAAAAAAAGAATTTTCATGTCCCAGAAGATTTTTCAGTAGTAGGTTTTAATGATATTGAATTAGCATCTTTTGTCTATCCTGCGTTAACTACTATTCGTCAACCGATGCTGGAGATGGGAGCGTTAGCAGTGAATATGTTATTAAGAATAATAGAGGGGGGAGAATTTAATCAAAGAAAAATAGTGTTAAAACCAAAACTAATCATAAGAAAATCTTGTAAAAAAATAAATAAAATAAGAATATAAAAAATAAATTATTAAATTAAAATTAAAAAAGGAGATACAAAAATGAAAACTGTTACTTTGTGTGCTGGTTGGCAGCCTAAGCCAGATTTTAAATTGGGAGCAAAAGATATTGACGGGAAACTTACTTATTTAGGAAGCAAAGTTTGGAAAAATCCGGAGATTAAAATAGTGGAGAAAGATGTTCCTAAAATTGGACCTACAGAGGTTTTAATCAAAGTTAAAGCCTGCGGAATCTGTGGTAGTGATGTCCACATGGCTCAACCAGATGATGATGGTTATATCTGGTATCCGGGGCTTACCGCTTTTCCGGCGACTTTGGGTCATGAATTTTCAGGCGTAGTAGTGGAGGCGGGTGAACAAGCCATTAACAAAAGAACGGGGAAAAAATTCGAAGAAGGAGAGGCGGTAACTGCAGAAGAAATGTTCTGGTGTGCCTCTTGCCGACCCTGTGCCGACGGCTACCCCAACCACTGTGAGAAATTACAGGAAATTGGTTTTAGTTGCGATGGTGCTTTTGCGGAGTATGTTAAAGTTGATTCCCGCTATATTTGGAGTCTGGAAGAATTAAAGAGAGTTTACAAGGGTGATAACCTGTTTCTGGCCGGCAGTTTAGTTGAACCTACTTCGGTAGCCTATAATGCGATAATAGAGCGAGGAGGAGGGATAAGACCCGGAGATAATGCGGTAATCTTAGGAGGAGGGCCTATCGGTCTTGCCGCAGTTGCTATAATGAAAAAAGCCGGAGCCTCAAATGTAATTCTCTCTGAACCTTCTGAATCAAGAGCAAAATTAGGCAAACTAATGGGCGCAGATCATATCATAAATCCAATTAAAGAAAATTTTGCTCAAAGAGTGTTAGATATAACCGGTGGTTTAGGAGCTAAGCTATATTTAGAAGCAACCGGTTTACCTGATGTAGTTTGGGAAGGAATTGAACAAGCTATTTGGGAAGGTAAAATGATTAATAGTACAGTGGTGATCGTTGCCCGTGCAGACAAGAAGATTCCGGTAAGCGGAGAAGTATTCCAGGTAAGAAGGGCTTCTATCGTTGGTTCTCAAGGTCATTCTGGTCATGGAACCTTCCCCAGAGTTATAAGTTCAATGGCTTCCGGGATGGACATGACTCCATTGATTACCAAAAAGATAACTTTAGACGAAGTTCCGGAGAATATAGTCTTATTGCGGACTAATAGAACAGAATGTAAAATTACCTGTGAGTTTAAATAAATTAAGGAAAGGAGATAATGAAATGTCTGATAAAAAAAATGAAAAATGGTTAACTACAGACTATCCTCAGATAATTTTTGAAAATACCCAGGTGGGTAGATTAAAAAAAGAATTATTTGATGCACCGATGAGTAAAATTGAGGAGATACTTAAAGAATACGAAACCCCTTCTCCTTCTGAATTAGGGAAAGCAGGTAGTTATATTCAAACTACCCCCCGTATGCATGTTATTGAAAACAGACGTAAAAATGATTTTGTCTTTGTTCCGGTAGGGTGTACCGAATGTCACGGTGATTATGCCAACACTGGTCTGGATACTTTTATGGTTACCCAGATTTGTGAAGGAGTACGCCGTTTTATAAAAAACAGGGATGGAGTTGGCTGCAGCCTGGCTCTACCTCCCTTAAATTATGGCGGACATCCTTATCATCATTGCGGTATGGCCGGTACTATTATTATGCCCGAAGATGTAGTAAGGGAAACTATGATTAACGTGATGTATGGACTTTGGAATGATGGTTTCCGCAAGCAAATGTGGGTTAATAATCATGGACAATTATGGATTTTAGAATCAGCCATACAGGAATTTTGTAAACGCTATCAATTACCCGGTATTTATCGAGTAATCGATTGGCATCGATCAATTAGAGAATTCTTTATTCCTATTGACCGGGAAGATAGTTTAACTACTGATTTTATTCATGCCGATGAAGCAGAAGCTTCAGTTGCCAAATTACTCTTCCCTGAGATGCTGGATATGAAGTATGCTGTAGACACAGAGGGTGATTCATTGTTGCCCGGCGGTCATTTTGATACCTCGGTTGATCCTTATCATCGACCTCAAGGGTGGCAGCAAGGGGAAGGTCAATCTGCCATTGAAAGATCAGCTGTCCCGGAAGGAATAGTGGGCTGTCCGACTCGAGCGACTGCCGAGAAGGCGAAACGTCCCATCGCCGCTATTCTCAGATATTTAACTTTGGTTCATGATGAGATTATGGAAACCTATCCGGCAGGCAAAATACCTCCGGTAGAAAAAATTAGTTTGCGCGACCCCAAAGAGATGGAACCATTCTTAAAAGAACCGATGAGCGAAGGCTGGAAGTCTGTATTTGAGTTGCCTTATATCGGGCAAATAAATAGCTTATAGCGAATAGTAATTCGTATTGCGTATTGCGTATTGCGTGGAAAAAATAAGATTCAGGTGTAGGGGGAATAATCCGAATAATATTAGACAGAATCAATTCGAACCCTTTATATAACATTAATTTAAATTAAAAATGGGAGTATAGAACAATGAAAAAAAGTATAGTAGTTTCAAATACATCAACCATATTTTCAGCCTTGGATTTTAAAATAAACTTAGAAGAGAATATAAAAAAAATTGCGAGCCTGGGTTTTGACGGGGCTGAATTGCATGTTGGGAATCCCAAAGATTTAAATGTGGAAAATGTTGTTAAAGCAATAAAAGAAAATAATTTAGAAGTTCCCACTATAGGTACAGGGCAGGCCTACACGCAAGAGAGTTTGAGTTTTTCCGATTCCAATGAAATTGTTAGGAAAATGGCAGTTAAAAGAATAAAGGACCAAATAATTTTTGCTTCCCATTTTAATTCCCAGGTAACTATCGGCTCAATAATGGGAAAAATCGAAGAAGGTGTGAATAGAACAGAAGCTGAAGAGTGGACTGTTGATTGTTTGAGAAAATGTACAGAATTTGCAAAAGAGTACAATGTTCGACTTACTTTAGAGCCACTAAATAGATACGAGAGAAATTTTATAAATACCCTCAGTGAAGGAGTTGAATTTATTAAACGGGTAGGAACATCTAATTTAGGATTATTGGCAGATACTTTTCATATGAATATAGAAGAAGTTTCGATTTACGATAGCATTGTTCAAGCCAAAGAATATATTACCCATGTCCACTTTGCAGACAGTAACCGCTGGACTCCCGGCTTCGGTCATCTGGATTTTGCTAAGATAGTTCAGACTTTAAAAAGGATAGGTTACCAGGGACATGTATCAGCAGAGGCACTTCCTTTGCCTGATCCTGATAGCGCTGCTCGAATTACCGCTGAGACATTAAGTGAATTAGATATTAATTAATTGCATCTTTTACCATAAAATAATTTAAGAAAATAAGGAAAAAAATTTATACAAAAAGTTGACAAAACTTAAATTCGTCTTGTATAATAAGGGTATAGAAATGATTTCTATATTACAGAAATAATCCAAGGGAAACAAGATGGAAAAAGCAAACCCCAATTACCCCATAAAAGTTTTAGATAAAACCTTCTCCATTCTTGAAATTTTACTCCAACATGGTTCCTCTATGCATATGACCGAAATCAGTAAAAAATTAGACCTCTATCCCAGCACCACTCACCGCATATTAGATACCCTAAAACACTGGGGTTACATAGAACAAGATCCCCATACCCAGAAATACCAATTAGGTCTGAAGGCATTAGAATTAGGTATGGCTAAACTTCACCAAATGGATCTGGTAAGAGAAGCTACTCCTTATTTAAAAGAATTAGTAAAGCAGTGTAATGAAACTGTTCATTTAGGAGTTTTAGAAGGAGGAGAAGTTCTTTACTTGGCCAAAGAGGAGTCTTCTCAAACTATAAGGATGATCTCTTACGTGGGCAAAAGAGCTCCCCTTCACTGTACCGCTTTAGGGAAGGTGCTGTTAGCCTATCTTTCAGCGGAAGAAAGAAAGAAGATATTGGGAGAAAAAGTGCTTCCTCGCCTTACCGAGAATACTATCACTGATAAAATGGAATTAGAAAAAGAACTTGGCAAAGTAAGAGAACAGGGTTTTGCCTTAGACCGAGAAGAAAACGAAAAAGATGTTCGCTGTGTAGCTGCCCCCATTAGGAATTATCTAGGGGAAGTAATAGCTGCCCTTAGTATTTCAAGTCCTATTTTCAGGATAGATAAAAATGCACAAAACAATCTAAAAGTAGCTCTTATCGAAGTAAGTGAAAAAATATCTAAAAGATTGGGATATAATGAAAAATTAGAGAAATAAGAAAATGGAAAGTAAGAAGTATACTGCTGAAGGCAAAATATAATCAGTAAGATAGTAAAATAAAAAAATTGAAAGCGGTGAAAACAATTGAAAAAAAACCATTTGAAGGAAGCCTTACAGGATGGTAAAGTTGTATTTGGGCCATTTTTAAAATTTACCGATCCTGCGGTAGTTGAAATTATGGGGTTTGCTGGATTTGATTTTGTAATTATTGATGCAGAACATGGTCCTATCTCTATGGAAAGTGCTCAAAATATGATAAGAGCTGCTGAATCAGTAAAGATAACACCCATTATTAGAGTAGGTAATAACGATGAAGCTTTAATCTTACGAGCACTGGATATTGGAGCCCAAGGAATCGAAATTCCTCAGATTAACAGTAAGCCTGATGCAGTACGAGCAGTGAAATCAGTGAAGTACTCTCCTCAGGGTGAACGTGGAGTCTGTAGATATGTTCGAGCAGCAAATTATTCTTCTATGGATAAATTCAAGTATTTTGAATCTGCAAATAATGAAACCATGATTATTGCTCACATAGAAGGAGTTGAAGGTATAAGTAACCTGGATGAAATATTATCAGTACCCGGTATAGATGTTATTTTTATTGGTCCTTATGACCTTTCTCAGTCTTTAGGGATACCGGGACAGGTTAACCACTCCTTAGTAGTAGAAAAAATGAAAGAAGTAGTGACTAAATGTCGGGAAAATAATATAGCGGTGGGTACTTTTGCTGATGATGTAGAAACAGCTAAGTCTTGGGTTTCCTTAGGTGTGCAGTATATGTCTTTTTCCGTTGATGTAGGCATTCTTTACGAAGTGAGTAAGCAAATTGTAGAGAAATTAAAGAAATAATAGGGTAAGAAGTAATATTTATTAATAAAAATAATAAAAAACCTTCAAAAAGGTAGTTGTTTTACATTTTCTAATATCTAAAAAATAAAAAATTCATTCTGAAGCAAATAGGGCGTTATTGAAAAGTATTCTAGTATAATTTAATTAAAAAAGATAGAAAAAAGTGTAATTGAAGGAGCTGTTACTATGAAAAGATATCAATTATCATTACCAGGACCGACAGAATGTGATCCTGAAGTTTTAAATGAACTTAATTGTCCAAATTTACCACATTATGGTGAATTATGGTTAGACTTTTATTTAAAAGTACTTGGCAAATTAAGGAAAATATATCAAACAAATGGAAGTGTTTATATTATCCCCTGTTCTGGATCAGGAGGGATAGATGCTGTTTTTGCTTCTTTAAATGGAAAAAAGGGCCTTATTTTAAACAATGGTACCTTTGGGGAGCGTCTCTCAACTATTGCGTCACGATACCTTGGTAAAACTACAGTTATTAAAAAAGAGCCTGGTAAACAATTTGAAATTGATGAGATAAAAAGTTATATAGAAAAAGGTGATTTTGATTTATTAGCAGTTGTGCATGGCGAAACTTCGACAGGGATGTTAAATCCTCTTGATGGTTTGTCTAAATTATGTAAAGAAAATGATATCTTATTTGTTGTTGATGCTGTTTCAACACTTGGTGGAGTTGAATTATCTGTTGATTCATTGGGAATTGATTTTTGTATTTCAGCAAGTCAGAAAGCATTAGGTTCAATTCCAGGTTTAGCAACAGTTTCTATTAGCTCTAAAAGTTGGGAAAAGATGGCAAAAGAGGAGAATATACCCGGATGGTATTTAAATTTAAGAACATGGGCGCGTTATGAGAAGGAATGGGGAGATTGGCATCCATTTCCAGTAACACTTCCTGTCCACCTATTTTTTGCATTAAATAAAGCGTTTGATATTATTTTAGAAGAAGGCTTAAAAGAAAGGTGGTTAAGACATAAAAGGATTTCTAACAATCTTCGTACGGGTCTTGAGAATTTAGGTATACCACTTTTTATTAAAGAAAAGGAGTATTATCTTTCTACTGTTACATCAGCTGTATTACCAGGTAATCTAACGTCTGAAAATCTTCAGAATTACTTAAGAGAAAATTATGGGATACTAATTGCCGGTGGAGTAGGACCACTAAGGAAGCGAGTTTTTCGGATAGGGCATATGGCATATTCTGCACAAGATTATTTAATTAATCGAGTTCTTTCAGGTATCGAAAATTTTATAGTGTCTTTTAAATGCTAATGTTTTAAAGATTATTTGATCTTTCTCAATCTTTATACATATCTAGAAAAGTAACGATTCTATAATGGAAGAAAAATAAAAAATTAATTAATATTTATCTGAAAAATATAGTGGCGGGTACTTTTGTTTATGATATAAAACTGCTAATAAATGAATATTGTTAGGAATTTAATATATGTTTTTTCACTTAAAGTGAGCATATTATATGAAATGAAAAAATATAAATAAATTAAAGGTGCTTCAGAAGTGTGAAATGTTCAAAATTTTAAAATATTATTATTGATAAAAATTCAACAAATAAAAAGTGGAAATTTAAAAAAATAATTATTTTTAAATTGTAGGAATGAAAATTTATACTAACTTATTAATTTATTTAATTAATAAAATTATAAAAAAGTGGACTAGTGAATATATTACAAAAAAGAAAGATTTGATTTAAATATTAAGTATTTTGGAAATTATATCTTCGGGTAACTTTTAAAAAGATGGTGATACAGATGAATAATTTAAGAATCGCTGCTCGTAACACGCTTAAAGATTGTTTAGGAATAAAGGTAGGTGAACAGATTGTAGTAATTGCCGATGAGCCATCGTGAAAAATATCTAAACTTCTTTGGCAAGAAGCTAAGAATTTAGGAGCAGAAGCTATTTATGTTGAGATTATACCCAGAAATAATCATGGCGAAGAACCTCCCTCAGCGATTGCAGAGATAATGAAAGCTGCTGATGTCTTTATTTGCTCCTACTTCCAAATCTTTGTCTCATACTCGCGCAAGAAGAGAAGCCAATCAAAACGGAACAAAGGGTGCAAATCTTCCTGGTATTGCAGAAGAAACAATGCAACGTACTCTTGTGGCAAATTACTGGAAAATAAGAGAACGGAGTATTAAATATGCTGAGATCTTAAATGAGGGGAAGAGAATTCGTCTGATAACTGATGCTGGGACAAATATTACTTTGTCTATAGAAGGTAGAAGAGCAGGTGCTGATACCGGCATATATACTGAACCTGGTTCGTTTGGTAATTTGCCGGCAGGTGAAGCCTATATTGCGCCTGTAGAAGGTACTACTGAGGGAATAATTGTAATTGGTGGTTCTATGGCAGAAGTTAGGAGTTCTAGATGAACCAATTATACTGAGAGTTGAAAAGAGATATGTGAGTGAGATATCCGGGGGTAAATCCACTAATATATTGGAGAATATTCTTAATAAGTATGGAAAAGAGGCCAAGAATATTGCCGAATTAGGCATCGGAACTAACGATCAAGCAATTATTACCGGTTTCACATTAGAAGATGAAAAGGTTATGGGTACAGTTCATATTGCAGTTGGTGACAATAGTAGTTTTGGTGGAAAGATTGAAGTAAATAGTCATCTTGACGGTATAATATAATCAATAAACCGAAATTGTTTATTGATGGCGAGAAGATTATTTATGGTGGCAAATTATTGTGAATACTTATATTAGCCTTACTTAAAGGAGAGATTATGATTATAAAATTTGTTGGAACTTTGAAAAATATTGTTGGTACCGGACAGATAGAAGTTAATTTATCGGAAATTGATAATATTGATAAATTATTTAAATTTTTAGTAAGTAAATATGGTTCGGAATTGGGAAGAGAGTTACTGAAAGATGGTAAGATCAAAGAAAATATTACCATTCTTCTTAATGGAAGAAACATTAGATTCATTAAGGGAATTAACACAGAAATAAGCATACAGGATTGGAATAAAGTAGTAATTTTCCCTACACTGGTTGGAGGATAAGTAAGGGATGAAAACATGGATAATATAGTTATTATTGGAAATAGTGCCGCTGCTCTAAGTGCAGTTGAAACTATTATAAAAAGTGATAGTAATTCCTCAGTTACAATGATTTGCGATGAGAAGGGACCTGCTTATTCCCGGGTGCTAATTTCTTACTTAATTAGTGAAGAGATGACTAAAGAGAGAATGTATTTAAAAGATATGAACTTTTACAAAATGAATAATATTAAGACCATTTTTGGTAATAGAGCAGTTAAAATTTTACCTAAAGAGAAGGGGGTTATTCTGGAAAATAATAAAATAATAAAATATGATCGTCTGTTAATTGCAACTGGCGCAAGGCCCTATTTTCCAGATATAAAGGGCATAGAAAAGGATGGGGTTTTTGGATTAAGAACCATACCAGATGCGATAAGTATACATCAGCGGGTGAAAATGGCGAAAAGGGCTGTTATTTTAGGTGGAGGATTAGTTAGTTTAAAAGGAGCATTAGCAATTCATAAGCATGGTCTTGATATAACTTTAATAATTGGTTCGAACCAAATTTTATCCCAAATGTTGGATTATAGAAGTGCCTCATTTATCAGAGAATCTTTAGAAAAAAAAGGTTATAAAGCATTAACTAGTAGCGATGTTAGAGAGATAGGTGGTAGTAATGGAAAGGTGGAAGAAGTAGTACTGACTTCAGGCAAAAGAATACCTGCAGATATAGTTATTGTTGGTAAAGGAATAGTTCCAAATACCGAATTGGTAGAAGATACAGGAATTGAACTAGATAAAGGTATTATCGTTAATGATTATATGGAAACAAACATTAAAGATATTTATGCAGCAGGCGATGTAGCTCAGGGCAGTGATCTTGTTAGGAAAGGGAAATATATAACAGGCACTTGGCCAGTTGCCATTGCTCAAGGGAGGATAGCCGGTTATAATTTTGTCGGTAGGAAGAAAAAATATATTGGTGCTTTAGTGATGAATGTGATTGATGTTTATGGCATTACTGTAGCTTCAGTTGGTATTACTCATCTTCCAGAAAATAAAAGTGGATACGAAGAAGTTGTCATAGAAGGGCAAAATAACTATAAGAAACTTGTAATTAGAAATAACTTAATTGTAGGAGGAGTTTTTATAGGAGATATAAAAATTAGTGGTCTGATTCTAAGTTTAATTCGTAAAAGAGTTAGTTTAGATAGATTACCTACACCTAAGAAACTTTTACAGGGTTATGATTATGTTAGACTATTAAAGTATATACAAAAAATCTACAATTAAGGTTTTTATAATAAAAAAATTGTAGTTAATATAAATTAAATTGATTAAGTATTTCATCTGTTTCCCTGGAAAGAGTAAGAGTATCTCTTAGACTTGTAATTATTTGCAAAAGGTTGACACTGACAAATAATAAAAATAGTATGAGGTAATAAATATGAAAATAAATGTATTAGGGATATGCGGAAGCCCTCGCAAAGGAAATAGTAAGTTTTTACTAGAAAAAGCTCTTAGTTATGTTAGTAAATTGAATAATTTTAATGTGATGACTGAAGTATATTTTTTCCGGGGCAAGGAATTTAAACCTTGTATTGCCTGTGGATATTGTGCACGAAATGCTGGGGAATGTGTCCATAATGATGATTTTTCAGAATTAAAGGATAAGTGGTTGAATGCAGATGTAATTTTATACTCTGTTCCTGTTTATCATATGGGTATGCCAGGTCAGGTTAAATGTTTTATAGATCGCCTGGGGAATAGTCTTTTTTCTACGTTTAAGGATGTATTCGAAAAAGACGTCAATACTTTACCAAAATTATTAAAAGCGATTGGTTCAATTTCCCAGGGAATGCACCTGTTTTCTGGTCAGGAACATACAATTACAGATTTGATAAATCATGCCCTTATAATGCAATGTATTCCGGTTGTTGGTGATATGTGGGAATCATATATAGGAGCATCCGGTTGGACTAATAATAAGGGTGAACTTAATGCTATGGAAGAGAATTTTAAAAAAGGAGATTTTGATACCTGCGTAGCGGTAGAAGCAGCTGAAAAGATAGCTTTAAGAGCTGTGGAAATTGCAGTAATTGTAAAAAGTGGAGTATCTGAAAATAAATCATATTTTGCTCAACAGGCTCACTATTTACCATTATTATAAAAAGTTTTTAATGAATAAAGGCAAAAAGTAAAAGTAAGATATAAATAAAAATATTAGGGAGGGCCTAATATGGAATCAAATATATTATATATTGATCCGCAGAAATGTACTGGTTGCGGAAGATGTGAACTAGCTTGTTCATTTGAACATGAACAACAGTATAATTCATTATTGTCCCGAATAAGAGTAGTCTATTTTGAAGATATCGGTCTAGGGATACCGACATCTTGTACTGAATGCGAAGAAAAAGCGTGTATGGATGTTTGCCCATCAGGAGCCATTAAGATGACAAAAAACGATATAACAGCAATAGATGAAAATATTTGTATCGGATGTAAACAATGCGTTTTTGTCTGTCCATTTGGGGCAATTAGCTTTATTAAAGAGAAGAAAGTAGCAATCAAGTGCGATCTTTGTGATGGTGATCCTGAATGTGTAAAAAATTGTCCTACTGGAGCTATTCAATATCTTCAGCTTGATAGGGCTGTGATGAAAAAGAAGAGGAAATATCTCTTAGATTTAGTTAAGAAGGGAGGTATATAAAAAATGGAATTTTTGTATAAAATTTTACATATAGACCTGAACAAAGGAGAAAATTGGGTTGGTAAAATAAATATAGAAGATTACTTAAAATATCTTCCTTCCAGGGGAATAAGCGCTAAATTGTTATGGGAATTAACAGATGAGAATACTGATCCATTAGGGGAAGATAACGTATTAATATTCGGACCGGGTGCTTTTACAGGTACAATTGCTCCTTGTTCCGGCAGAACAACGGTTACCTTTAAAAGCCCTTTAACCGGTATGTATTTTAAATCAAATACAGGTGGACACTGGGGAGCAGCCTTGAAACATGCTGGTTATGGCCATCTTGTTATTCATGGAAAAGCAGAAGCCCCGGTCTATATTTTAATAGAAGATGATGAAATAGAGATTAAAGACGGTCGTCATCTGTGGGGAAAGGATGTAAGAACAACCAATAAGGTTGTTAAAGAGGAATTAGGTGACGAAGAGGTTCAACTTGTTACAATTGGGCCAGCAGGTGAAAACCTGGTCAAAATTGCTTCTTTAATGTTCTCTACCTATAATGCAGCAGCCCGCGGCGGTGGAGGTGCTGTGATGGGTTCTAAGAACCTTAAAGCTATTGCAGTTAAAGGTACAAAAGGAATGAGAATTGATAATGGTAACAAATTTTATCAGCTTTGCCTAGAAGCCAGTGAAAGTATTAAAAAGGACTCGGGATATGAGGGGCTTGCTAGGTATGGAACTTCTGGTTCCGTAATTCCGTTAAACGAGTTAGGCGCTATGCCAACAAAGAATTTTCAAAAATGTCATTTTAAAGATTGTGACAAGATAAGTGGTGAGGCACTTGTTGAAAGTGGACGATTAAAGAGGAGAATTGCCTGTTATTCCTGTATTATAGGGTGTCATCGTTATACCGAAACAAATAGTAGTAGATATTATGGGTTTGGTGGTGGGCCTGAACTAGAAACAATTTGTGCTTTTGGTGCAGGCACCGAGGTTAGTGATATTGATGCCATTATTAAAGCAAATGAATTATGCAATATTTACGGATTAGATACTATTTCTACCGGAAGAGTTATTCAGTGGGCAATGGAGTGTTATGATAAGGGAATATTTACTATAGAGAATACAAACGGAATTGAACTCGAATGGGGTAATGGCGAAGCTATGGTAAAGATGATAGAAAATATAGCAATGCGTAAAGGATTGGGAAATTTGCTATCCAATGGTGTAAAACGCGCGGCAGAAAAGATAGGCAAAGGAAGTGAAAAGTTTGCAATTGAAGCAAAAGGACTAGAGCAATCTAGCGTAGATACCCGAATAGCAAAGGGGTATGCTTTAGCCTTTGCAGTCAATCTACGAGGTGCAGATCACTTACATACAGAAACATTTGCTGAATTAGGTCTAAGTCAAGAGGGAAGGGATTTAGTAAAGAAAATAACCGGGTGTAGTAAATTTATTGAAAGCACTAAAACAGACAAAAGAGCAGAAATTGTTCGCTGGCATGAGGATTGCTTTGCGGTTTCTGATGCATTAGGATTTTGCGCATTTACTACTACAGCTCTTTATGGTATAACTCCGAAATCAATGGCTGATATGTGGAGCACAGTAATAGATAGAGAAGTATCCGAAGAAAAACTGATGGAAGCAGGCAGAAGAATAGTGACGTTAGAAAAAGCTTATAATGTTCGCTGTGGAGCAACAAGAAATGATGATAGATTGCCCTGGCGTTTAATGAATGAAGATGCAGAGGATCGTTATGGCGGTCAATTTATGGCGAATACTCAGGAAGAATTAGATATTATGTTGGATGAATATTATAGATTGCATGACTGGGATTTAAAAACTAGCTGGCCAACAAGAAAAACTTTAGAAAAACTGGGTTTAAATTTTGTAGCAGAAGAACTGGGGAAGAAAGGTAAATTACCTTCCCTGGGCAATATCAAAAGATCCGTGAAAGCGTAATTTAGTATTAGAAATAGCATTTTAGCCATAATCTTTAATTTAGCATGAGCTCCATACCTATGAAGTTGGAAAGGAAAACTGTTTTTTTGTTTCCTCCGTTCGTTCATTGATAAAATATCATTAAAAAATTCTTAAAATCAAAAATAAAAGTTTTAAATTTTTAATAATATATTAGAGAGAGATGATGATATGAAAGTATTAACAGATAAAGACCTGGAAAGCATTATTTTAGGTGCAACATTTTTAGGTGCAGGTGGAGGAGGTTCTGCTAGGCAGGGAAAACATTTAAAAGGAAAAAGAGATGAAATTGGAAGGCAATCTAAAATTGAATCTCTAGAAAATATAGATGATGATGTCATAGTTGCGGTCTGTGGCGGGATGGGTTCACCGATAGTTGCTTTAAAAGAAGGATTAGATATTCAGCAAGTTTATGCTATAGATGCTTTAGAAGAATATCTTGACAAGAAAATTGATTATATAATTCCCTTTGAAGTTGGTGGGGGGAATACGATGGGGTCTATATATGTTGCTACAATGAAGGATATCCCGATTTTAGATGCTGATGGAGCAGGAAGGGCAGTTCCAGAATTACAGATGACAATGTATGCAATAGATGGCGTTCCTTTTGATCCATTCATAATCAGTAACAAAAAAGGTACAACAGCTATTCTAAAAGTCAATGATCCCATTGAGTGTGAAAATCTGGCCAGAGCGGTAACGACTCAGTTTGGTATGATGGCCGGGTTTGCCACCCATGTAATGACCGGTAAGGAGGTTAAAGAAATAGCTGTTAGCGGGACTATTAGCTTGGCCAAAAAAGTCGGCCTGGTTTTATTGAAGGAAGATCTTACGATTGAGGAAAAGGTCGATGAAATTTTAAAGGTAACAGATGGTTATAAACTGATAGAGGGGAAAGTAGCTAAAGTTAAGACTATAACGGAAAAGGGGTTTGATTTTTCTCAGGTATTAATAGATGGGATCGAGGATTCAAAAGAAAAAAAATTAATTATAGATGTGAAGAATGAGAATATGATTGCCTGGGATCAGAATAAGAAACCGGTAGCAATGATTCCAGATTTGATATGTATTTTAGATAAGAATGGTAATCCTATTACAAATGCTGATATAAAAGAAGAATTAGAAGTGATTGTTTTTGGAATAAAGAGTGACAAAAAATGGAGAAGGCCCATAGCATATAATATTTTTAAGGAAAATCTGAGGAGATTTGGATTTGATTTAACCTATATTCCTATAGAAAAATTGTACGAATAAGAGGGAATGCTGTCGTTAAGTAAATCGGTGAAGGAGTGAAAGTATGGCATTAAAAAAAATAAACAGAGAAGATTTAGAACCTCTTTTGGAAGGCGTAGCAATTTTTGGTACAGGTGGAGGTGGTTCGCCTGACTGGGGGAGGGGAATAATGTTAAATGATTTTAAAAGAGGTAGGGGATATACTATTATCAATCCCGAAGAAGTAGAAGACGATGCTGTGGTAGTTAGCGGTGGGATTATGGGATCAGTAAAAACATTAGATAATATGGATTTTGATGAGTTACTCGAGTACTGGGAAGACAACTTCGAACTGGAAGTTGCTTTCAGGGAAATGGAAAAAGAACTGGGTAAAAAAATTGATTGCATTGTTCCTTTTGAGATGGGGGGTTTGAATACTCCAATTATTCTTTCACTAGGAGCGAGAGTAGGGATTCCAGTAATTGACGGTGATGCATTGGGAAGAGCTGCACCCGAAACTCAAATGACTTCTTTTATCGGTCATAGTATTTCTCTGACGCCTATGCCTTTAGTCGACCATGTTGGAAATGTAGTGGTAGTTAGAAAAGCCGTAAACCCGGTTTATCCGGATCAGATTGGCAGATTTATTATAACCCGGGGTGGAGGATTGGGAGCAAATAATCATTACCCCATGAGTGGGAGGCAGTTGAAAAATAGTGTAATTCCTAACACAATATCTAAAGCAATAGAAATAGGCAGACTTGTAATTAATGCCCGTAATAATGGAGAAGATCCTGTGCAAGCATTCAGGAAAATAGTTTCTGGAATTAATATTTTTCACGGGAAGATTACAGAGATGATTGAAGAAGAGGCAGAAGGATTTTACTTTACAAAAGTTAAGTTAAGTGGTCTGGAGAAAGGTAATAACAGTAGTTGTGAACTGATTATTAAAAATGAAACAATGGCTTGTTGGAAAAACGGAGAACTACAGGTAGTTTTCCCGGATTTATTATGTATGCTTGACCCTAAAACAGGTCGGGGAATAATGAGTATTGAATTAAAGGAAAATTTAGAACTAAAACTTGTGGCAATGCCCTGCCATGAAAGATTAAGAGAAGCCTTAAAACATCCCGATGGTAAAATTGCTTTTAGCTCTAAAAGATATGGACAGAATATAAAATATATTCCACTGGAAGAATTACATTAATAATAAATTTATTTTAAAGAGGGGGAATAAATGAGTTTTAAGAATATAAAACAGGAAGAACTACACAAAAGTTTAACATTATTACAACCCAATATGCCATTCTTGGTTACTACACTCAATAAAGACAGCAGTATTAATATTGCTCCATTTAGTTGGGGAACTCCAATTTCACAATATCCCCCGATGATGAGTCTGGCATTGTTAAATAAACCGCAAAAGCAAGATTCTCTTAAAAATATTGAGAGGACAGGTGAATTGGTTTTTAATCTGATTGATATGAGCATTGCCGAAAGAGTTGTTGCAGCTTCGTATGAATATAATGAAAATGTTAATAAATTTGTAGAACTGAATTTTAAGCCAGTAATTTCTGAAAAAATAAAAACACCCGGAATAACCGAAGCAAGGGCTCATATCGAATGTAAAGTAAAGTTTTTAAAAGAAACAGGTGATCATATGTTAATTGTTTCAGAAATTATTGCCGCTTCTTTTAATCCAGATTATTACAGTGGGAATTTGCTTATCGATTTGAGAAAAACAAAACCGCTAATACATCTTGAGCAGTATACCAGAGAAGATGATCAGGTTCATGTGTTTATTGATACAGCAGGTTGTAAAGTTTTAGATATTCCATATAAAGAGAAGTTAGATATTTAATGCTTTAAGGACTTCTAAATTATTATCAAGAAAGGGTTTATGAGGTGGAGAAATTTAAAAAATAGGTACTTGCTTAGTATTTTTACAGTAATGTTTTTTAACTTTGTAAATAGTACCTATGCCAAAGAAGGAGGTGATAATTTTTAAAAAAATTACTTTATCGAGCAGATTAATTAAATTAAAATTATATAAGGAGAAGGAAAAAAAATGAGTAAAAAAATATTAATTTTGAGTTTTGCTGTTTTGTTATCTGTGCTTTTTGGAGTATCTGCTATTGGGAACGCTGAAGATTTTAAAATAGGTATAAATAATTTTGGACAAGCAAACTTTTTTGCCCGCATAGGTAGGGAATCTTTAATTGACGAAGTTAAAATATTAGGTGGAACCCCTCTTGCTACCGTTACAGCAACTGTTCCTGAAAGAATTGATGCCATAGAAAATTATATATCTCAAGGTGTAGATGCTATTATAATTCAGGAAGGTGACATAAAGATGGCTGCCCCTGCTTTAGTAGAAGCCAAAAAACAGGGGATAATAATTGTATCAATGGGTGCAGGGACAGCTGATTTTGTTGATATTAAAGTGGAATCTAATGAGTGGGTCATGGGAGCAATGGCTGCCACAGAGTTAATGCATAGAATAGATGGCAAGGGTAAAATAGTAGAAATTTATAATGATCTGGGTCAGATGATTAGGATGAGAAGAAAAGAATTACAAGCTGTAATTTCTGAATATCCAGATGTTGAAATTATCGCTGGGTTTACTTATGCATGGCCTGATTTCTTTCCAGATGCAAAATCAAAAATGGAAGCTGTTTTACAGGCCCATCCGGATATAGTTGGTGTTTTCGCAACATTTGATGGGGTAGGAGTTGCAGCTGCGCAGGCTATAAGGGAAGCAGGTTTACAGGACCAGATATCTGTTGTCGGTATTGATGGTGACCCACAGGCATATGAGGAAATGGGGAAACCTAACAGTCCATTTAAAGCAACCATAGCTCAAGATCCTGATACAATGGCTCGTACTGCCGTAAGGATGCTATTTAAACTACTTAATGGTGAAGAAATACCAAGAAGGGATGTTTTTATTCCTGCAATGCTAGTCACTATTGAAGACTTGCTTTAACCTGACAAAAAATTTCCAGATGAAAAATAATTAAATAAATGGTAGGGGGAAGTAGATCTACTTTCCCCTACCATACCTTAATTACAGTTTTAGAAGAAGGGAGTAATAATGTCTTTCATTGATGTAAAAGAAGAAATGCTATGTACACGAAACTTAGGCAAAGAATTTAATGGTGTGTGGGTTTTGAATGATATTAGTATCAACTTGAAAAAAGGAGAAATCCATTCTATAGTTGGTGAAAATGGCGCAGGCAAATCTACTTTTATTAAAATACTATCAGGTGTTTATGCTCCAAGCAAAGGTGAAATTATTATTAATAGAAAAAAAGTAAAATTTAATAATGTTAAAGAAAGTGAACAATTGGGAATAAGAACAGTTCACCAAGAAATTAATTTGATACCTTTTTTTAATGTTATGGAAAATATTTTTATTGGGGAAGAATTAGAAAAAAAGGTTATGACAATTAATATACTTGACAAAAAGAAATCAGCTGAAAAAGCAAAAGAAGCACTTGATACACTGGGAGTAGAATTGGATTTAAACAAATATGTTCATAAATTAGATATGTCTATGCGGAGAATTGTACAGATATGTAAGGTGTTAGTTGGTAAGTATGAAGTAATTATTTTTGATGAACCAACTACTGCATTGGGTAGTAGTGAACGGAGAAGATTACTGGAAGTTATTATGAATTTAAAAAAACAAGATGTAGGAATCATTTTTATTTCTCATAATATCGATGAAGTGTTGGAAATATCTGATAGAATTACTGTTTTTCGTGATGGTGAAAATATGGGGACGATGTTAAAAGAAGAGGCTACGGCAAGGAAAATAGTAAGTAAGATGATTGGTCACAAAAGTTATTCTAATTTTACAAGAGAACCAGTTACGGATAAAGATAAAGTTATATTTGAGGCAAAAGATCTTAATACTGAAAGGCTTAAAAATATTAATTTTAAGGTTTATAAAGGTGAGGTTGTAGGAATAGCAGGTATTGTAGGTGCAGGTAAGACAGAAATTGCCAGGGCGATATTCGGAATTGATGGGGTCGAATCTGGCGAGTTTTATATTAATGGGGATAGATATAAACCGAAACCGCGTAATTCAGTTAAAAAAGGAATTGCCTTAGTCCCTGAAGAAAGGCAGGAACAAGGCTTAGTTTTAAATATGGACGTGAAAAAAAATATATCACTTGCCTATCTTGACCAGTTTGGTAGATCAAATGTGATAGATTTTGAAGCTGAAAAAAATACTGCTGAAAAATTAATTGAATATTTAAAAATTAAAACAACCGGTCCCTTTCAGATAGTAAAATATTTAAGCGGAGGAAACCAACAAAAAGTTGTTATAGGACGCTGGCTTTCCGGTGATTTTTCTCTGGGGATATTTGACGAGCCCACAAAAGGGATTGATATTAAGGCCAAGGAGGATATTTATCACCAAATAGATATGCTAGCTCATAAAGGAAAAGGAATTATTTTTATTTCTTCTTTTTTACCTGAGTTAATTAATGTTACTGACAGAATAATTGTGATGAAGAATGGTAAGATTGTAGGTGAATTTGACCCCAGACAAAATACAGAGACTGAAATTATGATTGCTATGTTAGGAGGAAATAATAGTGAATAATGAAAGAAATAAGACTATACGCTGGACTGAAGTGCTCAGGAAATACGGAACAGTAATTGGTACCATAATCATGTTTATTATATTTTCATTGGTAGTCGATAGATTTTTTACCTTCGGAAACCTGTTTATGTTATTGAGACAGATGAGTATGTTAACAATTATTGCTTGTGGTTTTACTTTTGTAATGGCCGCAGGTGGTTTTGATATGTCGATTGGAAATGTAACTGGATTAGTAAGTATGATATTTACAATCGTTTTAGTTAGCACTTCAAATTTTCTGCTTTCATTTCTGATTGCAATAGTAGTTGGACTTTCTGTTGGATTAATAAATGCTATGCTTGTAGCATATATTAATTTACCTGATTTCATCGGTACTTTTGCTGTGGGCTCGATTGCCTATGGCATTAAAATGTTGCTTACAAAAGGTAATCCGATTTTTATTAAGAATCCTCCTGAAATATTTACCTTTATTGGGCAGGGATACGTTGGTGCTGTCCCTTTTCCGGTAATATTAATGTTAGCATTTTTAATAATTTCAATATTTATTTTGCATAAAACTAAATTAGGAAGAAGAATATATGCTATTGGAGGCAACACTGTTGCTTCGGTGTATGCAGGTATAAATGTAAAATGGTATCGAATGATAACTTTTTTAGTATCAGGCTTAAGTGTATCCCTTGCTGCTATAATAATGACTTCAAGATTAAATTCTGGTCAACCTTTAGCTGGAGAAAATTTTTTATTAGATGTTATTGCTGCTGTATTTTTAAGTACTACAATGTTTGGAGAAGGTGAACCAAATGCAATGGGGTCTTTTGTTGGGGCTTTGATAATAAGTATGCTTAATAATGGGTTAACCATGTTAAATGTTCCTTATTATTTTCAGTATATTACTAAGGGCATGGTTGTAATAGCTGCAGTTATGTTGGCTGTTGTGATGGGCCAGAAGTTGAGGGTTAAATTTTAATCTGGATATTTTTTGAGGCTTAAATTAGCTGATATTTAATAAATACATAAATATAATAAAGTTCAAAGATTATTTAGATATTTTTAGAGAAAAAAAAGGGGGGGGAAATATGAATTCTAGAGAAAGAGCACTAAAGGCTTTGAACCATCAAGAACCTGACCGTGTTCCCATCGATATTGGCGGGACTTCCTGCACCACCCTGGTAGAATCGGTTTATCAAAAATTATTGGGAAAATATCACATCAAGAATAAAGATTATGGAATTATCCATTCAGCAATGAGAAGTATCAATATTAACGAGGAAGTCAAGGAATTCCTGCACAGCGATACTGATATTATGTGTGTCAATGAACCTTCCGGAGGTCGGATTGAGATGAAAGAATATGGTTTCATCGATGAATGGGGAGTCAAGTATCGTCGATCAAAAGTTGGAAACGATTTTTATTATGATATTTGTGAAAATCCACTGGCTGGTGCAGAGCTTGATGATTTGGAAAAATACCCCTGGCCTGACCCTAATGATACGGAAAGATACAAAGGATTAAAAGAAAAGGCAAAAATATTGGCTGAAAAAGACCGGTTTGTTTTGGGAAATATCCTTGAATCATCCATTTTTGAAGTAGCCTGGTACCTGAGGGGATTTCAGGAATTTTTAATCGATATCATTAGTAATAAAAAATTTGCCCATGCCTTGCTGGAAAAGATTACCTTCATTCAAAAAACCATTTATGAAAGATTTCTTGAAGAAGCAGGTGATTATATTGATATGGTATTTATCGCTGATGACCTGGCAACTCAGGAGAATTTACTTTTTTCTCTGGATCTGTATCGGGAGATGATTAAGCCTTATCAAAAGGAATATTTTAAAGTTAAAAAGAAAAATGATTTAAAACTCTTGTACCATTGTTGCGGAGATGTTTATCCTTTACTGGATGATTTAATCGAAATAGGGGTTGATGCGATTAATCCGGTTCAGATTTCCGCAAGGGAAATGGATCCTGCAAGACTTAAGAGGGATTATGGTGATCAAATATGTTTTTGGGGAGGAGTAGATACCCAGAATGTTCTGAACGCTACAAATCGTGATTTTATTATCAGTTCGATTAAAAAAGTAATGGATATATTTGCTCCGGGTGGTGGTTTTGTTTTGACTAGCGTTCATAATATCCAGAGTGATGTCCCGGTAGAAAATATAAAAACCATGATCGATTGTGCTCTATCTTTTGGAAAATATTAGAACTGAAAATATCTGAAAAATACGTCTATGTGTGGGGAATATTAGAAGTATTCTGATATTTACCAAGGAAACATTGATATAAGATTCAGTTATGGTTTAGTCTTTATAGCTGGAAATAATTTTATTAATTTGGGAGGAAATTGTGAGAATAGAAGAAATTAGACAAATGGGTTCTGAAATTGGACAATGGTTAAAGATGCGCGGTTATCCTATTGGTATTAAGCTTTTAAAAAGCAAAGATGAAATACCCGAAGGTGTTATAGTACCTAAAATAGCTCTCGGGAATGCATGGTGTGTTAAGATTTAAAGCGTCTAGCCTGAGGTGTTCACTCCAAGGTAAAAAAGACATGAAGGGATGATATCTAAAGTGGCTCCAAATCGATACCATAGAACTAAATTTAAGATTTACTAAAATCTTTCTCGTTATCTTTGGTAGATCCCTTATCCAGACTTTATTACCTGAGAGCTTATCAGAGGGCTAGCAGTTTGAATGCCCGAAATTTTCTCTTCAGGCTGACTTACTTACACTATGACAGAATTAATATCTACAGATAGATAAAGGTTCAGAATGGGAAAAGTATTTTGTCAAAGAGGTGGAGAAAAGAGAAATTACCCTGGTTTATAATTATCCTAAGTCTCCCAAGATGAACGCCTTTGTGGAAAGAGTAAATGGTACGGTCCAAGCCGAATATCTAGATAGATTTTACGAGGAGACCAGTGTAAGCAAAATTAATGAAATATTATACGATTGTCTAATCGAGTATAACTTCTATCGACCTCATAGGAGTTTGAATCTTTTGACTCCGATTGAATATTGTAGTAAGTTAAATAACAAAGATCCTTCAATGGTGCAAATGTATTGGACTCAAACAAAAAGTTGACAAAATTAAAATTCATCTTGTATAATAAGAATAAAGTAAATGTAGAAACAATTTCTACAATATAGAATAGTAGTAAGGAAAACAAGATGGAAAAAGCAAACCCCGATTACCCCATAAAAGTTTTAGATAAAACCTTCTCCATTCTTGAAATTTTACTCCAACATGGTTCCTCTATGCATATGACCGAAATCAGTAAAAAATTAGACCTCTATCCCAGCACCACTCACCGCATATTAGATACCCTAAAACACTGGGGTTACATAGAACAAGATCCCCATACCCAGAAATACCAATTAGGTCTGAAGGCATTAGAATTAGGTATGGCTAAACTTCACCAAATGGATCTGGTAAGAGAAGCTACTCCTTATTTAAAAGAATTAGTAAAGCAGTGTAATGAAACTGTTCATTTAGGAGTTTTAGAAGGAGGAGAAGTTCTTTACTTGGCCAAAGAGGAGTCTTCTCAAACTATAAGGATGATCTCTTACGTGGGCAAAAGAGCTCCCCTTCACTGTACCGCTTTAGGGAAGGTGCTGTTAGCCTATCTTTCAGCGGAAGAAAGAAAGAAGATATTGGGAGAAAAAGTGCTTCCTCGCCTTACCGAGAATACTATCACTGATAAAATGGAATTAGAAAAAGAACTTGGCAAAGTAAGAGAACAGGGTTTTGCCTTAGACCGAGAAGAAAACGAAAAAGATGTTCGCTGTGTAGCTGCCCCCATTAGGAATTATCTAGGGGAAGTAATAGCTGCCCTTAGTATTTCAAGTCCTATTTTCAGGATAGATAAAAATGCACAAAACAATCTAAAAGTAGCTCTTATCGAAGTAAGTGAAAAAATATCTAAAAGATTGGGATATAATGGTAAATTGTTAAAAAGAATAATCTAATAATAATAGAATAATAATTTTAGTTGTGAATAGAAGATGAATTAATATCTGATCGATATAAAACATAAATTCAGTATACCTAATCTTAATAATAAAGATTGCAGCAATAAATAGTATGTTTTTTTATAAAGGAGATTATTGATATGAATAAAATTCTTGAGAAAATCGGTGAACTGGGCATTGTCCCGGTAGTTAAAATCGAAAAAGCTGAAGACGCTCTCCCACTAGGAAAAGCACTTATAGATGGTGATCTTCCTATTGCTGAGATTACCTTCAGAACTTCTGCTGCAGAGGAGTCAATTAAAATCCTGGCAGGAGAACTCCCTAATCTTTTAGTGGGTGCAGGTACTGTATTAACCGTTGAACAGGTAAAAAAAGCAGTTTCTGCCGGCGCTCAATTTATTGTTTCGCCAGGTTTTAATCCAAAGGTAGTAGATTACTGTATGGAAAACAGAATTCCGATAACTCCTGGTATAAATAACCCAACCCAGATTGAGATGGCTCTGGAGAGAGGAATTGAGGTAGTAAAGTTTTTTCCTGCTGAAGCATCGGGAGGATTACCACTGCTCGAATCTATGTCGGCACCTTATTCCGGCATAAAGTTTATTCCCACCGGAGGGATTAACCTGAATAACTTAACTTCTTACCTGTCTAACAAAAAAGTACATGCCTGCGGAGGCAGTTGGATGGTAAAGGATAGCCTTATTTCTTCGGGCAATTTTAATGAGATTACCAGACTTACCAAAGAAGCGGTTTCAATAATGTTGGGTTTTGAATTTGCCCACCTGGGGATAAATGAGGAAAATGAGGAAAAAGCCCTAAATTCTGCAAGCCTTCTTTCGCATCTTTTTTATTTTCCTATAAAAGAGAGAACGAGTTCTATCTTTGCTGGTCCAGGTTTCGAGGTTATGAAAAAACAATATTTAGGAAAGCATGGTCATATTGCTATAGCTACTAACGATATTTACCGGGCAATAACCTACTTAAAAATGAAAGGCATTTCAGTTCTTCCGGAGACCGCTAAAGAAAAGGATGGTAAACTTAAAGCAGTTTATCTAGACCAAGAAGTATCCGGATTTGCCATTCATCTTTTGCAAAAATAGTTTTTTTAAAATGGAGGAAATCATGAAAAAGTATATTACCTTTGGTGAAATAATGTTGCGGCTTAAACCACCTAATTGGGAAAGGTTTTTTCAGAGCCCTCTTTTAGAAGCTACTTTTGGAGGGGGGGAGGCAAATGTAGCCGTCGGACTAGCCCGATTTGGCTTGAATGCAGCCTATGTTTCTGTAATCCCCAATAACTCAATTGGAGATGCTTGTATTAGAGAACTAAGAAGACAGAATATTGATACCTCTCTTATGGTGAGAAAAGGAAACCGATTGGGTATCTACTTTTTGGAGGCCGGAGCTAACCAAAGACCTTCTGTGGTTATTTACGATCGTTCTCATTCCGCTATTGCCGAAGCAAGACCTGGTGACATTGATTGGGAAAAGGTATTTGATGGAGCAAGTTGGTTTCATATAACTGGAATTACTCCAGCTATTTCTCTTTCGGCCTCAGAGCTTTCCTTAGAGGCAGTCAAAAAAGCGAGAGAAAAAGGCATTATCGTTTCCTGTGATCTTAACTTTAGAAAAAATTTATGGCAATATGGGAAATCTGCTCCCGAGGTAATGGGGGAGCTAGCCAAATATGTGGATATTGCCTTGGGGAATGAAGAAGATTGTCAAAAATCTCTGGGGGTAAAAGTAAATATAGATGTAGAATCAGGTGAACTTCAAATTCAGCAGTATCAAGAATTAACTGATAAAGTTCTTAGTTTATATCCCCATCTCCAGAAAATTGCTCTCACTTTAAGGGAGAGCCATTCTGCAGATTACAATGGATGGTCTGCAGTAATTAATAATCGTAAAGAATTTCTTATTTCCAAGAAGTATGAAATTCATAATATTGTAGATAGAGTAGGAGGAGGAGATGCTTTTGCCGCAGGCTTAATCTATGGTTTTGATCATTTAACCAGTGATAAAGAGGCTCTTGAATTTGCAGTTGCAGCATCTTGCCTTAAGCATTCTATCCCTGGTGATCTACCTTTACTTTCAGTGAAGGAAGTAGAAAGCTTAGCTGAAGGGGAAGCCTCAGGTAGAGTAAAAAGGTAGCACTATTACTAAAAACAAAAAGCAGGTTAAGTTTTAGAATTTTTATTTATGAAAATTAAAATTAGGAGGATCTATGCTTAAGAGGCGACCAAAAATTGTGATAACTGATTGTGATCACCCTTCTGTAGAAATAGAGAGGAAAATATTAAGTGAAATTGACCCGGAGTTTATTTTGGCTCATTGCACAACAGAGGATGAAGTAATAGAAGTAGCTCAGGATGCAGATGGAATAATTAATCAATATGCGCCTATAACCAAAAGAGTGATTGAATCGTTAAAGAGATGTAAAGTAATTGTTCGCTATGGAGTAGGAGTAGATAATATTGATATAGAAGTGGCTACCGAACATAAGATTATTGTAGCGAATGTTCCGGATTTCTGTATTGATGAAGTCTCTACTCATACCATGGCTCTAATCTTGGCTTGTGCACGAGGAATAATTTTACTAGACAGAAAGATAAAGAAGAAAAAATGGGATTTTACTTTGGCCGAACCTCTTTTTCGAACTCAAGGGAAGATTCTCGGTCTTTTTGGCCTGGGGAACATTGCTAGAGCGGTAGCCAAAAAAGCTTCAGGATTTGGTTTTAAAATTATCGCTTATGACCCTTATATTTCCAAGGTTGAACATGGAATAGAGTTAGTTGAATTTTCTAAGTTATTATCTGATTCAGATTTTCTCTCCATTCATGCTCCCTTAACAACCGAGACAAGGCATTACTTTGGAGAGAGTGAACTGAAAAAAATAAAAAAACTGCTTATTTAATAAATACTGCCCGTGGTGACATTATTAATGAGAAGGCCCTTTGTAAGGCTCTGAAAAATAGTTGGATTGCTGGTGCAGCTTTGGATGTTATGGAGAAAGAACCACCTGATTGGGAGAATTCTCTGTTAAAATTAGATAATCTAATAATTACACCCCATATCTCTTTTTACTCAGAGGAGTCCTATGCCGAGCTGAAGAACAAGACTGCTAAGGCAGTGCTCTCTGTCTTAAAAGGAGAATTGCCCAAAGCAATGGTTAATCCCCAAGCAATAAAGAGATAGCACCACTCATACTAGCCATTCTATCTATATCGCGATAGTTCCAGTGGTGTTGCTAATCACCTGTGTTCCATTTTTTGCAATGTGGCTGCTCAGTATTTTATTAAAATAATTTTGTGAATCTTTACTCAATATTGCAATTTATGTTGTATAATAATTAATAATAGAAAATATGATAAATAAAAGGTTTTTGATGAATAAAAATAATCTTTTACAACATTTTGAAAAATATTTTGGAGACAGGTATGTTGCCTATCTCTCTTCAATAAAATCTGAAAAAGAAAATTATTTTTTTATAGTAAAAGATAAAAAGAAAAAGTACCTTGTAGTATCTTCTGCAGATGTTATTGCGCGAAAATTTGAAGGTAGCGTTTTAGAAGAAAAAGAAGTAAACCAGAATGAATTGATAATCAATATATATAATTTAAACCATCATAATCTTAATTTACTGCGAGAAATATTCCCTCACCTTAATCCTTCTTTTTGTGGTCTTCGGGCTTCTTTTGGTACCGGAGATCGTTTAGGGATAGCTACACCGGCTCATATTCAGGCCTTTA
>Ga0268280_1000646_pt1 | contig 27431 bp, 23 predicted proteins | sample saktaG_9_FD_190139 | JGI IMG/M metagenome (GOLD analysis project Ga0268280, IMG submission 190139) | Saline water microbial communities from Sakinaw Lake, British Columbia, Canada - sak_2011_5_24_40m | ecosystem: Environmental > Aquatic > Non-marine Saline and Alkaline > Saline ...
TTGAGTAATTCATGTTCCGGGTAACCGAGTATTCTGGTGAATGCCGGATTGACTTTCAGGAACGTCGCCGTGTTGATGTCGGCAATGCAGATCATATCCAGAGACATGGAGAATATCTCGGCAAGTTCTTCCCGACTCTCCATTAGAGACTCCTCCATCCGCTTGCGTTCGGTGATGTCACGGGTATAACCGGTCGTGCCGATGATCTTCCCTTGCCCATCAAAGACAGGAGTTCTAAACGTTTCATGCCATCGTGTTTCGCCCCCATCATAGACCGGCTCTTCTACGATATTAGGTTCTCCAGTCTCCGTAACCAGATAGTCATCACTGCGGTGCTTCTCTGCAAGCGCACTGGGCAAGATATCCAAATCCGTCTTGCCCACGAGTTCTTCCCCGTTTTGTTTGCCGCATGATATGGCAAATGCTTGATTTACAGCGAGAAACTTGCCAGCCGTGTCTTTAATCCAAATGAGCCCCGGCTGGTTTTCGATGATTGCGGAAAGATAGGCTTCTCGCTGACGAAGCACCTCCTCGCGGAGAGAGATAATTTCTGTTTTCTTTCTAACCAGAGTTCGCAGTCTAACATTCCAGGCCCACACCAACAGTGATAACAACAGAAGTCCTCCGGTAAGAGCAGACACCTGCCATAGATAACGTTCCAGAAACGATTCCTGGTGGCCGTATTTCGATCCCAGCCATTTCGCGCTTATTTTATCCAGTACGCCGGATTTTCTGGCTTCATTGATTCCCTTGTTCAGGATGCGGATGAGAATGGCGTTGTTCTTGTTCGATGCCATGCAATTTCTGCCGACGTAAAGAGGCTCGCCCATTTTCTTGATATAATCCGTCAAACGGTTACTGAAAATGTGGTAAAGAACGATTTGTTCGTCACCGATGACTGCATCTGCTTTGCCTGATATGACCATGTCTGTTGCTTCGGCAAAGTCCTCCGTGTCCAGTACATCAAAGCGTATCTTTTCAGATTCCAAAAAATCCTTTGCATAATCCCCTCTTTGGATGGCAATGGTTTTGCCGGTAAGATTTTTGATATCTTTGATATCCGTTCTTTCTGCCCTGATAAAAATCGCCGCCGGAACGTCAAAAAGGGTTTCGGTAAATTCGAATCTTTCTTTCCTTTTGTCGCTGTAGAAAAGGCTGGTGATTATATCGGCCTTGCCTGAAAGAACGGCTTCTTGCGCCTGCTGGAATGTCATATCCATGAAAACCGGGTTGAAGCCAATTTCCACGGCCATCCAGCGGACAAAATCGAGCATCATGCCTTCGTGCTGCCTGTTTGTATCTGTGAATTCAAAAGGAGGATATCGCGTCTGACTGACAAACACGATAGTGCCCTTTGTTCGAAGGTAATCATTCTCTTTGCTTGAAAGTTCGATCGCAGAAGCATGGGATATGAAAAATAATAAAAAGATGAAGAAGAAAAAGCACGCCGTGCAAAAGCTTGATTTTTTAGGTGTGCCCATACGATAGTCCTTTCGGACAAATTGACATTTCCGGGATCTGTTAAAGTCGAACGGGCCGGTCTTTTCAGAACCTGCCTTTTAAATCTATTTCATATATATCGCAATTGTTGAGAAAAAACAATAATGATTCCGTTTTGAAATCCAGCATGTTCATAAAGGATAACGATTTGTGGATAAAAGGAAGGAAAAACTGAAGCTCCCCGCAGAAAGCTACCGGTAATCTTCGACAGCAGGAAAGAGAGCCTGTTTCGGTTCATCGGCCCAAATATTGAAGAATATCTTTATACATAGTTGAATTTTTGGAAATTTATGTATAATGGAAGCAAGGTGACTTATCAAACACTCCCGAAATTGATTGACACTAATATAATACTTTAATCCCTTCGGGCTAGAGAGGCTTTCAAGATGAAGCATAATTCACATTACTTCAGAAACCCGGAGTATTGCGGGCGAATCCTCACTGAAAAATACAGCAAGACGCTTAAGAAACGCGTGTCGGAATGTATAAGGGTATTCCTGGCTTTTGAAAAAATCGGGAATCTATCGATACCTTATATATCTGCCTGGCACGAGGATGAAAATATTATCTGGTACGAATTCGCCGCAAGGAGATTCACGGATTTGATGGGATGCGATACTTCCTGCCTTGCCGGGGTGTTTCGAGACAGCATTATCGACCGGCGCATTTACAAATATTCGGAAGTCGAGCCGGGTATTCTAAAAGAGGTTTTGAGCCGGGAAGAGTTGGAAGAAGCCAGAAAGCAGCTTCGTGAAAACAGTAAAGAGCATGGCAATGTTGAAGCCGTTTATAAAATATCCCTTGGCGAAAACGGACATTTCTGGCTGAAAGACAGGGCAATCGTGGAAACATACACCAAAGACAATATCTGTCTTTCCATTGGATGCCTTACAGTAGTTTCCGGGGAGATGGAGTCTGAAGAGAAATGTGAAAACCTGATCGTTGAACTAAAAAACGCCCTGGCCAAAGTCAAAACCTTAAGCGGATTGCTCCCGATCTGCTCACATTGCAAGAAAATTCGAGACGATAAAGGCTATTGGAATCAAATTGAGGTTTATATCCTGGATCATTCGGATGCGGAGGTAAGCAATAGTATCTGCGAAGAATGTGCCAAGGAACACTTTCGTACACCCCATCCTGATATAGGCAAGCGCTGGACCGGAAAAACCTGAAAGATGCAAAAGCGATAGAGCCGTCATTTTGGCATTCCAATGAATATCCGCCGTGGAGGAGCCGGCCTGTAATTCCATCCTTGATAAATCATATATGATTGTTTATATTAGCCGAAATTTTTAAATTAGAAGTTCCCCGCTGCAGGGAACCGCCCTCCTGCGGCGGACTCGACCGCAGGGAATAGAGTCTGTTCTAATTAGCTTGCTAACCCCGCCGAAAGTAGCTGGTAATGCGCTCGCTGTTTCGGTTCAATCATTTGATGGTGAAAGATTATGGTTCATATAAACAGAAGAATTAACGGTTATCTTTTTGCGCTCGTATTCTGTTTTTTTGCTTTTGCAATGTTTGCCTGCAAAGCCAAAACCCCGGAAGCTTCAGGCGGAAAAGAAGTTAAAGGCGCTGCAAAAGGCGCACAAAGACCGGTCCCCGTTACCGCTGATATTGCAGTGCAAAAAAACATACCCATTGAAATAAAGGCGATCGGAAATATCGAATCATATGCAACCGTCTCAATAAAAGCCAGGGTAAACGGAGAGCTTCAGAAAGTCCATTTTACCGAAGGGCAGGAGATCTCTAAGGGAAAGCTGCTTTTTACAATAGACCCCAGACCGTTTCAGGCAGCTGTCAATGAAGCTTCGGCAAGGCTTGAAAAGGACAGGTCTCTTTTTTCAAAGGCTGAAGATGATTACAGGCGTTATGAAAACCTGTTGCAGCGGGGAAGCATCAGCAGGGAGCAGTTTGATCAGGTTCGCGCCAATCTCAGCGCGTTAAAGGCCACCATTCAGGCTGATGAAGCCGTTGTTGAAAACGCAAGGGTTCAGCTTGGTTATACATCTATATATTCCCCTATTTCAGGGCGAACCGGCAACCTTCTCATAGATCAGGGAAACATGATAAAGGCCAATGACGACAACAAGTCGTTTGTTGTTATCGAACAGCTTCAGCCTATATATGTGAGCTTCACGGCGCCGGAGGCAAATCTCTATGAAATCATGAACCGGTTTAACAGGGAAAGGCTTTCTGTTACTGTCTTGCCCGAAGGTTCAAAAGCAGTACCGGAAAAAGGCATTTTATCCTTTTTTGATAATTCGGTTGATTCCAAAACCGGAACTATACGGCTTAAGGGGACTTTTAAAAACCAGAACAAGCGGCTCTGGCCCGGGCAGTTTGTTAATGTGGTGCTCACTCTGGGTGATATTAAGGATGTTGTTACTGTTCCTTCCCAGGCTGTTCAGAACGGGGCGAACGGACCATATGTCTTTACGATTACTCCCGATAACAAGGTTGAATATAAACAGGTTTCAGTGGGAATTTCTTACAACGGCGAAACGGTGATTGAAAAAGGTGTCCTGGCGGGAGAAAAGGTTGTTACGGACGGACATCTGCGACTGACACCCGGAGCTTCGGTTGAAATTACTGACGGTGTAAAACCCGGAAATAACAATATCAAGAAAGCCGGCAAAGAGGTTGCATCGTGAATATTGCCAAACTCTTTATCAGCAGGCCTGTTATGACAACGCTGGTAATGGCGGGCCTGCTTCTCTTTGGGGTTATGGCATATCGAACGTTGCCGGTAAGTGATTTGCCAAATGTGGATTTTCCGACAATTCAGGTAACCGCCACTCTTCCGGGAGCAGACCCGGAAAATATGGCAGCAAGTGTGGCAACCCCCCTTGAAAAGGAGTTTTCCACAATAGCCGGGATTGATTCGATGTCCTCTTCGAATACGCTGGGCACAACACGTATTACTCTTCAATTCAACCTGGAAAGAGATATCGATGCTGCCGCACAGGATGTTCAGTCTGCAATTTCTAAGGCGGCCCGTCGGCTTCCGCCTGATATGCCCACCCCGCCGACTTACCAGAAGGTTAATCCGGCGGATCAGGCGATTTTATATCTTTCACTCGCTTCCGCCACACTTCCTCTCTCGTCTGTCAATGAATATGCCGAGACAATGATTGCCCAGAGGATCTCCATGGTCAGCGGAGTGGCGCAGGTTGCGGTATATGGTGCCAAGAAGTATGCGGTCCGCGTGCAGCTTGATCCGAAGAAACTGGCTTCGCGTGAGATCGGCATAGACGAGGTAGCCCAGGCCATCGAGCGCGGGAATGTGAACCTTCCGACAGGCACGCTCTTCGGCGAACACCAGTCATTCAATATTCAGGCTGACGGCCAGTTGATGAATGCGGCAGAATTCAGACCCCTTGTTGTGGCATGGCGAAACGGTTCTCCCGTGAGACTTGAAGAGATAGGCAATGTTTTTGACAGTGTTGAGAAAGACAAGGCATTTACCTGGCGCAACGACGTCCGCTCGATTGTTCTTGCCATTCAGCGGCAGCCCGGAACAAATACCGTTGCAGTCGTAAACGATATAAAAAAGCTGCTGCCGGTATTTGAAAAGCAGCTTCCTGCCGCGGTGCAGATGCTGGTCATGTTTGACCGCTCTGAGTCGATCCGGGATTCGGTAAATGACGTTAAATTTACCCTTATGCTTACCATCTGCCTTGTTATCATGGTCATCTTCATATTCTTAAGAAATCTTCGTGCCACCATTATACCAAGCCTCGCGCTTCCGATGTCCATAGTTGTCACTTTTGCAGCCATGAAGCTGATGGGATTCAGCGTCGACAATCTCTCGCTCATGGCTTTGACTCTTGCGGTAGGCTTTGTTGTGGATGACGCGATTGTTATGCTTGAAAATATTGTCCGCCATCTCGAAATGGGTAAAGGTGTTCTCCAGGCGACTCTTGACGGTTCAAAGGAGATCAGTTTCACCATTCTCTCAATGACAATCTCTCTTGCGGCTGTTTTTATCCCCGTCCTCTTCATGGGCGGAATTGTCGGAAGGCTCTTCCGGGAATTTTCGCTTGTTATAACGGTTGCGATTCTTCTTTCAGGCTTTGTATCCTTAAGTCTTACCCCAATGCTGTGCAGCCTGTTTTTACGGCCGAAGGAAGAGGTTCATCATGGGCGGATATATGTTGCAACGGAATCTGTTTTCAGCTGGATTCTCCGGCTCTATCAAAAAACCCTTAGCCAGGCTCTGCGATTTCATGTGATAACTTTTATGATTTCCCTTGCGGTGCTTGCCGGAACAGTCTTTCTCTTCGTAAAAGTCCCGAAGGGATTTTTACCCAGCCAGGACACGGGGCAGTTAGTAGGTTTTACGGAAGCCTCACAGAATATATCCTTTGAATCGATGGTTCGTCATCAGACCGCACTGCATGAAGTTTTCGAGGCAGAGCCCGCAATTGATACCTATATGTCGTCCGTGGGGGCGGGAGGGCCGAACCTTGCGGGCAATTCAGGACGGTTTTTTATCCGCCTCAAACCAAGGGAGGAACGAAAGGAAAGCGCGGATGAACTTATCCAGAAACTGAGACCCAAACTGGCCGCAGTCCCGGGAATTCAGGCCTTTTTGATGAATCCTCCGTCAATAAATATCGGCGGAAGAACAACCAAGGGCCTTTATCAATATACAATACAGGGACCTGATACCGGTGAGCTTTACAAATTTGCGGCAATTCTTGAAAAAAAAATGAAGGATATGCCTAAATTTCAGGATGTGAACAGCGATCTGCAGATGAACAATCCGGAGATACGGGTTGAAATAAACCGCGATAAGGCGTCGGCTCTCGGAATTACGGCTTACCAGATCGAAGATGCGTTGCTAAGCTCCTACAGCTCGCGCGAAATATCCGAAATATACACGCAGACAAACAGCTACAAAGTTATAATGGAACTGATGCCCGAATTTCAGAGAGATCCGTCCGCCCTCTCGCTTTTGTATATACGGTCATCGGGCGGAAAACTTGTTCCCTTAAGCACGGTAGCCGAATTTAAACCGGGGGTGGGACCTCTGTCGGTCAATCATTCGGGGCAGCTTCCTTCCGTGACCATCTCTTTTAATTTAAAACCCGGGGTTTCTCTGGGTGAGGCAGTGACGGATGTTGGAAAAATTACGCAGGGACTTGTACCTCCGACTATAAGCGGAAATTTTCAGGGAACTGCCCAGGCCTTTCAGGATTCTTTTAAAGGCATGCTTATGCTTTTGGTCATGGCCATACTTGTGATCTATATAATACTCGGAATTTTATATGAAAGCTTTGTCCATCCTATTACCATCCTGTCCGGCCTTCCGTCAGCAGGCTTCGGAGCGCTCCTGACATTATACATCTTTAAAGTCGATCTCAGCCTGTACGCTTTTGTCGGCATCATCATGCTCATAGGAATTGTGAAGAAAAATGCCATCATGATGATCGACTTTGCGCTTGAAGATGAGAGGAAAAACAATAAAAGTCCGCGGGAGGCTATTTTCGAGGGTTGCCTTGTACGTTTCAGACCCATCATGATGACTACAATGGCCGCGATCATGGGGACGCTTCCGATTGCAATCGGATTCGGAGCAGGTGCTGAGGCAAGGCGGCCATTAGGTCTTACTGTTGTCGGCGGTCTTGTTTTCTCACAGCTTCTCACGCTCTATATAACACCGGTTTATTATTTATACCTTGATGCGGCAAAGAAAAAGATTCAATCTTTTTTCGCATGAACCTTAAATAAGGACTAAACTTAAAGATCCGTTAAGGGCTTTTCGTGATTCCAAGATAGCGTTTTACCGCATAATACCTTGCATATCCCCTGCAATATATTATATAGGGCTTAAGGTTTTTATGCATAATATTCTTAAGGTGAATTTATGAGGTTTTTTAAAAGCTTTTGCCGCACCATTGACCGCATCAATTCCTGGACTGGCGAAGTTGTGGCATGGTCGGCAGTACTTGTTGTCCTCACGGTTTTTGCCGATGTTATAATGCGCTATATGTTCCAGACAAGCTTTGTCTTTGTTCAGGAGATGGAGTGGCATCTCTTTGCCTTTATTTTTCTCATGGGCGCGGGCTATACACTGCTCAAAGACGGTCATGTCCGAGTCGATATTATTTACCAGAGATTAACCCCCAAAGGTCAGGCCTGGGTCAACCTGCTGGGCGTTTTGCTCTTTTTGCTTCCGGCTTGTTACATGGTTATTGCCACATCACTTAAATTTGCCCATAATTCATGGCTCACTCTTGAAGGCTCTGGCGATCCGGGAGGCCTTCCCTTCAGATTTATAATAAAATCGGCGATCCCGATAGGATTCATCCTGGTTGCGCTTCAGGGGCTGGCGCTTGGAATCCGCAGCTTTTTTACAATCCGTGGACAGGATCTGGACAAGGAGAGTGAAAGCTGATGGAATATCTTCCCGGATGGATGTTTTTAGCCATGAGCATACTGCTGATGGCAGGTTTTCCGGTTACCTTTACCCTGATGGGAACAGCCCTTGTCTTCGGCCTGATCGGTTTCGGATGGAATTTTTTCAATCTTCTCCCCCTACGGATCTGGGGGGTTATGAACAACACAACCCTTCTTGCCGTTCCCCTTTTTGTTTTTATGGGGGTCATGCTCGAGCGCTCGGGTCTTGCCGAAGAGCTTCTCGATACAATGGGCTTTTTGTTCGGAAAGATACGGGGAGGCCTTGCGATTTCGGTTGTGGTCGTGGGCGCGCTTCTTGGCGCCTCAACGGGGATTGTGGGCGCAACGGTTGTTACGATGGGACTGATTGCGGTCCCGACAATGCTCCGGCGCGGTTACCAGAAAGAGCTTGCAACGGGAACGGTTGCCGCTTCGGGCACCCTGGGGCAGATAATTCCACCCAGTGTTGTCCTGGTGCTCCTCGGAGACATTGTCGGTGTGCCTGTCGGGGATCTTTTCATGGGAGCGGTCATGCCGGGGATGCTCCTTGTCGGTCTATATTGCACTTATATCTTTGGTGTATGTATTATAAAGCCAAAGTGGGCGCCGCTTATTCCAAAAGAGGAGATGGATGCCCTGAAATCAGGCCAGTTTGCAAAAAAAGTCCTCATGGTTCTAATACCGCCTCTCTTTCTTATGGTTGCAGTGCTGGGATCAATCTTTGCGGGAATAGCGTCTCCTACGGAATCGGCTGCTGTGGGCGCTGTGGGCGCGACTATACTGACTGTTCTCAACAAAAGATTCAACATGAATATACTCCGTGAGGTTGCCCACTCAACAATGCAGCTTACCAGCATGGTCTTTATTATTCTGGTGGGAGCTGCCGCATTCGGCCTGGTATTCCGCGGGACAGGCGGCGATTCGCTTGTGAGGGGCTTTCTGGAAAGTATGGCGCATCTTCACGGGAAATGGTTTGTTTTTGTTGTTGTCATGGGGCTGATTTTTGTAATCGGATTTTTCCTCGATTTCATCGAGATCACCTTTATTCATATTCCGGTTCTTGCCCCCATAATGATCCAGTTCGGATTCGATCCTCTGTGGTTCTGCATTCTTATTGCCGTAAATCTCCAGACATCTTTTCTGACGCCGCCTTTCGGTTTTTCGCTTTTTTATTTAAAGGCTGTTGCGCCTCCGGAGATATCGACCGGGCATATATACCGGGGTATTATGCCTTTTGTGATATTGCAGATGATCGGCCTTGCGATCACGGCCTTTTTTCCGATATTATCAACCTGGCTGCCTCGTGTTGTTTTTGGCAATTAAATGACTGGTTTGTTGTTTATCTATCAAAACTAACAAATGAAAGGAGAAGAAACTATGAAGCGACGTGATTTTCTGAAAAACGCGGGCATTGCGGCTGTCGGTGCCGTTGCCGGAACTGCACTATCGGCGCCTGTCGTTCGAGCTGCCGATAAGACGTATAATTGGAAAATGGTCACCACCTGGCCGCCAAATATGCCGGTGCTTCAAACAGGTGCGGAAAGGTTTGCAAAAAGAGTTGAAATTGCTACTGACGGAAGAATAAAAATTCATGTTTATGCTGGCGGCGAACTTGTGCCTGCGCTCGGTGTCTTTGACGCTGTTTCGGATGGAACCGTTGAAGTTGGAAGCGGCGCCAGTTATTACTGGGCCGGCAAAGTTCCCGCGGGACAGTGGTTTTCATCCGTGCCGTTCGGATTCAATCCCCAGGGAATAAACACCTGGTTTTACAGCGGAGGGGGGTTGAAGCTGTGGGAGGAAGTATACGCCCCTTTTAATGTTGTGCCGAGACCGCAGGGCAATACCGGTGTCCAGATGGGCGGATGGTTTCGTAAAGAGATGAAGAGCCTTGCAAGCTACAAAGGGCTTAAAATGAGGATACCGGGCCTTGGCGGAAAAGTAGTTGCAAAAGCCGGCGGTGCTGTCACGCTTATGCCGGGTGGCGAGATTTTTACTTCTCTGGAGCGCGGCGTCATTGACGCGACTGAATGGGTAGGTCCTCTTCACGATCTTAGAATGGGTTTCTACAAGGCTGCAAAATATTATTATTATCCAGGATGGCATGAGCCAGGAACCTGTCTCGAAGTCATATTCAATAAAAAGGTATATGATTCACTTTCCAAAGACCTTCAGTTGATACTGGATGCCATTGCAATGGAAACAAACCTGTGGAGTCTGTGCGAGTTTGAAGCCGGAAACGGAGCTGCGCTGGAAGAGCTCATCAATGTTCATAAAGTAAAGCTGATGGAGTTTCCTCCAAAGATGATGGACGATCTTCGCAAGCTTGCCACCGATGTCCTGGAAGAAGAAGCAGCCAAAGATCCGGCGTCCAAGAAGGTGCATGAGGCTTATAAGAAATTTAAGAAACAGATCGGAATCTGGGGAACGGTCGCTGACAGCGCATATTATAAAACAATTGCTGATAAGTATGCGTTAAAAACAAAATGATATGATATCGGTGATTATATGATCTACAGAAGGGGGAATTGTTCCGGACCGGAAAAATTCCCCCTTTTAGGTTTGTTTTCATAACCAGGCTGTCCGGATTTCATGGGAATAAATTATGAAATATATAGCAGCAATAGACCAGGGAACGACCAGCACGCGCTGTATTCTTTTTAATCAGGCAGGACTGCCGGTCGCCATTGCGCAAAAAGAACATCCTCAGATTTATCCCCAGCCGGGCTGGGTCGAACATGATCCTATGGAAATCTGGGCCCGGACTCAGGGTGTTGTCGCGGAAGCTATGACCCATGCCAAATGCAACCCGGGTAATATAGCCGCCATAGGAATTACCAACCAGCGTGAAACCACGGTTGTCTGGGAGAAGGCTACCGGCAAACCGATACATAACGCGATCGTCTGGCAGGATACACGAACTGCCGTAATCTGTGCCGGACTTGCCGGGCAGGGCGGGCAGGACTGCTACCGGGCAAGGACAGGCCTGCCTCTTGCCACCTACTTCTCGGGCCCGAAGATAAAATGGCTTCTCGACAATCTGAATGGAGCGCGAAAACGGGCGGAGAAAGGAGAATTGCTCTTCGGCAACATCGACACCTGGCTTATCTGGAACCTGACAGGAACGCATGTTACCGATGTTACCAATGCGAGCCGTACGATGCTTATGAACCTTGCCACGCTTGACTGGGATGAAGATATACTGCGGGATATGGATGTTCCGCGCCGGATGCTGCCGAAGATTGTATCCTCGAGCGAGATCTATGGCATGACGCGGGAAGGCATTCCTGTCGCGGGTGATCTCGGGGATCAGCAGGCTGCGCTTTTCGGGCAGACTTGTTTTGCCCCGGGAGAAGCGAAGAACACATACGGCACCGGATGTTTCATGCTGATGAACACGGGCGGGATGCCGGTGGAATCAAAAAACGGCCTGCTTACCACTGTGGGATATAAGATCGGCGGGCAGAAGCCTGTTTACGCGCTTGAAGGCTCGATTGCAATTACCGGCGCACTGGTGCAATGGCTGCGCGACAACCTCGGCCTGATCAAGAAGGCTTCTGATGTTGAAGCTCTTGCGCAATCGGTTGACGACAATGGCGGCATCTACTTTGTTCCTGCATTCAGCGGACTGTACGCTCCGTACTGGAAGGACAGCGCCCGCGGCGCGATCGTCGGCATGACGCGTTACGTTAATAAAGGGCATATTGCCCGCGCCACGCTTGAAGCCACGGCATATCAGACACGTGAAGTACTCGATGCGATGAACAAGGACAGCGGTGTCACGCTCACTTCATTGAAGGCAGACGGAGGTATGGTGGGCAACGAATTGTTCATGCAGTTTCAGGCCGACATTCTGAATGTGCCGGTCATCCGCCCGAAGGTTCCCGAGACAACCGCGCTCGGCGCAGCTTATGCGGCAGGGTTGGCGGTCGGTTACTGGCAGGATATCGAAGCTCTGCGTCAAAACTGGAGCGCAGACAAGACCTGGCAACCCAAAATGGAAGAGGCCCGGCGCGAGTCACTGTTCCGTGGATGGCAGAAAGCGGTCACACGTACCTTCGACTGGGTCGAGTAGAGAGTTCCTCCTTTTCAAATATCCATTGACCGGCATGCTTCCCACAGGCACAGCCTTTTCCGGGCGGAATAAAAGGAAGCCCCGCTCTTTGTGGCGGAAAGCTTCATAAAATCAGGTTAAAATGTAAAGTGTTTAGGCGGGGAATAATTATGGAATCAACCAAAATAGTCATTTTTAAAGGAAAGAATATCCGAAAAACCATTTTTAAGAATGAATGGTGGTTCTCGGTAGGCGATGTTGTGGAGGTCTTGACTGATACCATTAACAGTACCGACTATATCAAGAAAATGCGTAAGCGTGACAATGAGTTATCTAAAGGGTGGGGACAAATTGTCACCCCCCTTGCACGGAGGACTCAAAAGGTGTTCCAAAACTGAAAGAAGATGCCAGAGCCGGCGGTGAGATTGCCGGAAATGCCCGTGCTTGAACCGAAACAGCATTCCCCGCTGCTTGCGGCGGGGTTAGCGAGCAAATTAAAAACAGATTATATTCCTTACGGTCGAAGATTCCCCGGCCGCTCTGCGACGGGGAGCTTCAAAAAAAGCTGGGCAGGTCTGTTGTTTCCAATAAAAGATTCATAGAAAAAACTAAAAAGGGCCGGATATTACCTGAGATAGCTGAATGAATATAAATAAACAGCGAGGCCATGGCAGGTTAAAACCATAACCGCGCTTTCCAAATATCCTTTGACCGGTCTGCTTCCCGCAAGATCCGCCTTTTCCGGGCGGAATCAAGGGAAGCCCCGCTCTTTGTGGCGGTAAGCTTCAGAAAATACGGTTAAAATGCATAATAAATTACAAACTGTTGCGCATGATATTAATTCGTTATAAGGGCTTCTGGATCAGCCGGATATAGCCTTCATATGCGTGAGCATCGAAATTATTCAGATGCAAAACGGCGTACATGAGTCTCATTACGTGCGTTTGTCAGATACCAACGATACAGATTAATCCTCTTCTTCACCAGGTCCGATCAAGGGCAATTCCTTTTCGATCTTAAAAAAGACCAAAAACATAGGCCCTTTGAAATCTTTGTCTGGCGGATAGGCGCGGCGTTTGAGTTGCATAAGCAGCTTGCTGTCCTTTTCTTCGGATATTTTGGTCAAAAAGAAACGTTTGCCTTTGTAGCTATCGGCAGTCTCTTTGAAGAGATAAGCAGCCAAGGGGTTAGACCGAAGATTATGGTGGGTCAGGTTATCATTCATGATAAAGGCGATGGTGCCATCCTCCATGATGTGTGGTCTGCTGAACACGGCAGAATCCACGCGGCCATCATTATCGGCCGTAGAGATCACGCCAAAGCCTTTGGTTTTTTCAAAATAGCTTTTCAGATCCATGGAATATTCTCCTTTTTTGTCTGGATATCGAGGGACTGTTACCGGGGATAATCCGGAAAGCTGCATGAAAGGGAAAGCATGGGAACGCCCACGCTGTGCCTCTGTGCTGGATGCAAATTGGCACATTCCCAACTTCAGCCCCAGGGTAAATAAAATCATGAGTCAATCAGGATGCTGCACAGTGATCAAGGTCCTTTCACGGGTAGTCGCTTTACAGATTGCTTCTCTGTGCTATCTTCTTCTTAACCCGTTCGAATTCTTGCTCGGTAATTCGGTACTTGCTGAAAGGCAGGAAACTGAGCAGTATCATGAGCGCAGGGAAGAGGCAGAAGATGACGCGCACACCAGTAACCAGACTCTCCGACTGGACTCCTTCCCTGACAAAGCCGGATAACGCCAATGCGAAACCAACGATGGGCGGCCCGACCGAGTATCCTATCTTCTGTCCCGCGGACCACATGCCTGAAAAGATGCCTTCACGCCGCAACCCTGACTGCATCTGGTCATATTCCACCGTGTCGGGCAGCATGGAGAAGGGGAAAAGCTGGAAGCTGGAAAAACCGATCCCGGCCAGGAAGATTTGGGTATAGAAGAGCCACAACATATCAGCGCTGGTGAAAAAGAGCGACGCCATCATCACGGTGAAAATGGTAAGGCCGATGTAGTACGATTTTATCTTGCCCAGGCGTTTTCCCACGGCTAACCAGACCGGAATGAAGAGCAGGCCGGTGATCATGAAGATGGGGAAGACTATATTCATGGCCGTCTCTGGCAGGGCCATGGCATATTTCACGTAATAGATGAAGCCGGCCATCATAACGCCGATGGCCACCGCCTGCAGGAAGAAGCTCGACATCAGCATCATGAAAGGATAGTTCCTGGCAGCTATCCTGATCTGTTCTTTCACAGGGGGCATCTCTTTCTGCGGCGGCAGCGACGGAGCCCTGCGTGTGCCAAAAAAGCACCACAGGCAGGAGATGACGATGGCCACGGCGAAGACGCCGCCCATGGCGCGGAAACCAGCGGCGCCGCCCCCTCCGGCATTAACCAGCACCATGGTCAAACCACCGGCCAGCAAAGCGCCTATAGAGGCAAATGACATGCGGAAGGATGTTATGGACAGGCGTTCGTTATAATCGTCGGACATCTCCGGCACCATGCTGGCATAGGGCACATTGACCATGGTAAAGGCGGTGCAGCCCAGCGCAAACAGCAGAGAAACCTGCAGCGCGTTAGCAAATTCCGTTTGAAAGCCGGGCGCGTTGAAAAGGACAAAGAAGCAAAGTCCGAAGGGCACAGCGCCGTATAGCAGATACACCCTTCTGCGCCCGAAGCGGGAGCGCGTCACGTCTGAGATGGCGCCCATGATGGGGTCGGAGATAACGTCCCACAGTTTGGGAAAAAGCAGCATGGTGCCTGCCAGCGCGGGATCGACACCGAGCACATTTGTGAGAAAAAACAGCAGGTACATGCCGGTAGTAACGATGAACAGGTTGTTGGATATATCGCCGATGCCGTAGCTCAGCTTGATGCCGAGGGGCAGCTTTTTACTGCTGACATTCCCCATATTCTCCCCCTTAAATACTAAAATAAATATTGGGTAAGACATTGCCTTCGATATGCCGAAGGATAGGTTGTCTGTTTTTGCTTGTCAATGTTCATTTTGCATCGAAAAGCAAGGGCCGGCGATGTGGCTGGGAAAGGGAGCTTTTTCTCCATGCACACCCAGCACGAACGTTCCGGTTGCAGCCCCTCTTGAACCCCATTCCTTTAAAATTCATTGACAAATCAGATGGGTTATGGTTCTTTAAGTCCGCATTTCAACAGTCCCATCAAAATTCCCATGCGTCCTGCAGGACGCATTATATATGGATCAGTTCGCTACATAGAGATTATTATTTATCATCGCCACGGCGGCGGGTTATACGTGCCGAAAATAAAATTGCGCTTACAAGCTCTGAAGCAGAGCAAAATGTCTGCATTTTTATAAGCCAATCAGAGGTGAGCATAGCGGCTGTACTTGGGCACGACTATCAGGAAAGCTGGGGATGAGCTGTTAACTTGATCAACTTATATATTGATGAACGTCCCCAAGCCGCCCTTAAGTGGATTAAAAAAGCCTGAAGATTCTGAAGATGCAAAGGACAAAGCTTACTTTTGTTGCAAATGCGAATAGGAAAATAAATATGAAGAAATTAGCATTTATCACATGTTACGTTTTCTTGATTTTTGCTTCATTGATTATAAGCACTGATGGGCATGAAGATATGAAAAAATACTTGAAAATGAACTATAAAAATGAAGACATTATCATGAGTATTGACTTTATTGCAGGAGTGGATGGAGCGGAGCTTAAATCAGGTCAAAATGGATATGCCTTGCTATATATACAAAACAAATCCAATGAAGAAATAATAATTCCTCTTTATTATGAATACTACCATCGAAATATTGATCTAAAACCCAATTATTTATCAAAAAGGAGGTCTGAGCGGGACGTATATAAGGGTTTCGAAATTGCAAAATTAAACTGCGGTTTTATAGGAGATGGAGGAAATGATACCATTATTAATGATAATAGATTGTTACCAGTATATATTTTGTTGTCGCCCAAAGGCAATGGATTTCTATTAGTCTCTGTCAAAGCACCATCTAAGCCTGGCACGTATGATTTTAAACTCTATTTTGACAACAGAAATCTATTAAAAGCAATTATGTCCCATAGTTTTCTGCCAAGTTTTGAAACTGAGGAGAGCCTTTTTTGTAGAGATATAATTTTAAAAAACATAGAAATCAAATAAGAGCTCATGGGAGCAAGTAGGGGGCGTATTAATCTTTCAAAGTTGAATAATGTCTGTCGATCCACACTTATTCGCTATTATGATAAATAAGTTTGTAAGATTAATACGTCCTTAAGTCGCCCCTTATTGGGCTGTTCATGAATTAGGTATGAGTTGTATGGATGTTGCGAAACGCTTGGGAATGAGCCAACCCGGGGTAGGGTATGCAGTAAGCCGGGGTCAAAAAATCACCAGAAGGCATGGTTAACGGTTGCCAGAATGAGTTATTTACTTATTTATGGACGTCCCGGAAATTGCCCCCTGTCCTTAAGACATGAACTTTCTATTTATCACCCATTCCTTCCGAATAATACCAATGCCTCTGGCCCGGTGTTGTTTTCAACATCAATTGGGAACATATCAAAGCATCAACTTCGTCCAATATTTGTAAGACAAGCTGATTTAGTTGCAGTACTGAAATTAATGACCATTCAATTCTGTCACCACAGCTGATTTGCCCCGTTGAGTTGATAAATTCAGATTTAGATAGTTTGCATAATTCCTCATCCGCGATGTTGGCGTTATGGACAGCAACATTTCTTAATTCGAAGAAGAAATTAATGCAGGGGATATATGATGGGTGAAAACGATGAACGAATATATCCTCTACAAAAGTCATACCGCGACCAAGTTTTCTCCACATGAAATTTTTCCCTTTATGGGAATTAACATTGCCGGTGTTGTGTATTGTTGAAAAATCATAAACTTTTTCTGGGAATCTATCGATTGTGTTTCTTATGATTTCCAAAAAATAGGATTCATAGCAACCCAATATTTTGACAGCCGCGCCAAAAGAAGAAAATTCTCTAACGGTGGGTTGAAGTTGTTTGATTGAATCATCGGAAAAAGAAAAAGTGACGGTAAATTGTTCAAATTTATACCTGAACCAATCACCGACAACTTTAGGAGCTTTAGTTCTCAGAAGACTTTGTAGATCCCCTGCACGATCTATCCAGAAATGAGTAAAACTGTTGGCGTTCATTACTGCTTTGATTATGTTCATATGCGCCCAGTAAACATTGCTTCTTTGAACAATTTCGAGCTTGCCGCCTAAAAAACCTTTTTTATCTATTTCAGACATTGCTGTAATTTTCTACTATTATGGTGCCTTGAAATGATGCATTTATAAGCAAAAACAGAAAAACAATGCTTTCAGAAAATTATAAAAAAATCAATTACTGATTTTTCAAGGTTTTCCAACCACCGAAACTCTACTGTGCCGCTATTGTTTCCAAGCTGTTGAAACAAGATGCAAAATGAGGACGTTCCGCATAATGCCCAACGCATTAAATCAGTCGCGCCGCCGAGAGCTAAAGAGTGAAATGGAAAAGCGGCTATTCGGCGTCGACTGGATTTTATTGTCGGCCATTTTTCATTTCTTTCTTATTTTTTCTTTTTAGCTGCGGGCTGCCGACCTTTTAAGGATGAACCTTTTGATCTAGCCAGCTTGACACTCTTTCTTTGTGCTGTATCTGTTAAGTCATTTACTGGTTGCTCCTCTATTGATTTGCTATCAGCCCCCTGAATTGTTGCGGTAGATTTAGTCTTGTGGAACATTTTCTCTATAAATGCAAAGAATTGTGTCCCCTTCTTAGTAACCGCATACCTCCTGTATTGCACACCAGCAACTTTCTCATTTTGCACTATGTCAAAGGTTTGAAGTCTAGGGCAGAGAGTAAAGAATGCAAATGACTCAACGTCACCAATCCCGTATCGATTTGTTACTCCTCTCATCAACATGTCTTTAAGAGAAAGGGCTAAATTAAGTAAATCCACTTCATCTGGGAGCTCATCTTTATTTCCGAAAGCATGCTTTATTTTGTTAATGTCCACCTTAATTGAAGAAAACAGGTCGAAAAGTTCTGCAAATTCTTTTTCAGTTGTTGAACTGCCTGAAGATTTATCTATTTGTTTAGCCTGTGTTGCAAGTTTTTCCTGTAACACTTTGTTCTCAGCGTGGAGGCGCGACAACTCATCCGCCAGAGCTTTGGTATCCGGAATCTCTGTTGCGCGAACCCAACCTTTCAATTCATACTCCTGTGCTAATTGAGGAATATTTTCAAGAACTGCCAATTTAACATCTTTGGAATCAGAAAAGAATGAAGACATCTTATTAAGCACTTTTGCCCTGAATTTTTTCAGCTTGTCTGGATTATCTTTCTCCAGTACGCTACTGCCTAACACCTTAAGCTTGTTCTCCAACGCATCCTCTTGAATCACGACTGCGAAATACGGCTTGCCTGAGCTAACAGCAAAATCATACTCCAATTCCGTATAGCTTAAGCCAGAGATAGGTTCAATAGAGCCATAACGTCCGCCCAAAATAATCATATATATGTCTGAATCAGAAATCCATCGTTGGATTACTTCCCACTGGCTTTTGTCGCCTGCTGTAAACAATTCCATGCCGGCTGGTATGTTGCCTGACTTGAGAATTGCTTCTACGGCAGCTTGTCTTTCTGAAATCAAATCCTGATATGTAGAGGAAATAAAGACTTGAAGTTTTGAGTTATTCATTCTTTCTCCTTGGCCAACGCCTTGGGTAACCTGCAGCCCACCCAAACTTGTCCGTCAAAGCCGAACACGGGGGTTGAAAATACATTTCATTTTTATCACACTTCTTAATTTAGATAAAGTTATGTTTATTATTGTCAGAATATATGTTGTTGAGCTCCCCCCACTTTTGAAAATTGCTTTGATAAAATGGATGCCTCCTTCAGCCCCGCAACAAAATAAACTTATGGAAATGATGATTAGATTAGTGTGGGAAGATTGTATCTGGAAAACTGGCGGAAGCATAAAGAGCACTCGGGATACTGGGGGACGCCCTACACATTTGAAGTTTCGGGGGATATCCTGCTGATAAAAGAACGCTTACTTTAGCCTGCCTTCCGGAAAAGCCTACTGTGACTTGCAGCCTCTTCTCTGTCTTCGCTGCGGACGAACTGACAGCATTGTTCGCAGTGAAATAAAATGGTCTTAATCCTCTTTTTTTCTCCGGAGGAGCCGACCTTCATTCTCATGGATGTGGAAGAGACCATATTGCTGATTTTGCCGCAACCCGGACACATTTCCATTATTATAATTCCTTTTTATAACGAGACCGCTAACGCCAACCGTTGAATCACGAGCATCATGGATCAGATAAGATCAGTGGGGCATCCTGTGTTCTAACTGTCAATTAGAAAATAGTAAATTCCATTATCCAATTAATTAAAGATATTAAAAGTTAAACGCCGGTTTTTGAACCGCAATAGCGAACGCATTCCCCGTAGCTTGCTGCGGGGTTAGAGAGCGAATCAAAAACAGATAAAAAGTCTTTACGGTCGAAGATTCCCCGTAGCTTGCTACGGGGAGCTTCAATCTTCTTTAAATCTTCAATTTCGTTTTCCGCATCGGCATATAGCCGCGCATGATTTCTATGTTCCCCTTGTATTTGTCTTTTTCTTTGACAATCAAACCGAGTCTTTCAAGTTCCGCAAAGTCCCGCATGAGTGTTGTCGGAGAGAGCCTGGCGTATTCTTTCGCAAGAATACCGGAACTGACTACAAGATCATCGGGAGTATTCCACTTGTCTACAGGGAAATGAAGAGCAAGTGTTCGCTGCCGTTTTACAATGGCGCGGGTTTTACCTGTAGCCTTCTTGCTGTCGAGAACATCATAGATGAATTTATGCCATGACATTTCCAGAAGATTCATCTGAACAATATCAAGAACACCCTTCAGCCCGTCCCGGAATCCAAGAACAGCATACTTTATAAAACCGGACAGGTCTCTTGTCCGGACACATAGATCCAGCTGGCGGTAATATTCCTGCCGGGTATCGTTATAATGATTCGACAGGATGTGCGAAGCCATATCCGGCAAACCGGCCCGCAGTAGAATATAGAATTCGATCAGCCGGGCCGTCCGTCCGTTACCGTCTCCGAAGGGGTGAATCATGGCGATATATACATGGGCAACAATCGCCTGAAGAACCTGATCCGAAAACGGTTGTTTTCCCTCTTCATAGCGGAATGACTCCTTCATCCATTCACAGAATCGGGTCATCAGGGATGCTACTTGTTCCCCCGGGGGCGGTCTGTAAGTTCCCACAACAACGTTATGTCCGGACGCCCTGAACTTGCCGGGCATTCCCTGAAAGTGATCTCCAAGATTCCTGCCTACGAAATAGTTGAACCGCTCAATCAGTTCAGGGGACAAAATAAAGGCTTTTTCTTCAGAAATTACCTCTGTCCGGATCTGATTAAGGGCGTCAATTATATTCTTAACCTCTATTTGAAGATACTCCTTACTAGGGGGAAGATTCTCTCCTTCATCAATACGGGATACTTCTTCTTCGGAGAGTGTATTTCCTTCAATAGCCGTTGTCGCCCTGGCACCTTTCCGCAAAGAGACCGAAAGGAGCTGTTTCCTGTATTCCGGTTTGATCGGGGCAGAAGATATAGCCTGAACAATGGATTCGCTCTGTCCCAGCATGAAAATCGTTTCCTCTTCAAGATGCCAGTTTCTCTGGAATAGAATATGCTCAGAATTTTGCATAGATTATGATCCTATAAGTTATTTGTATTCCTTATATAATGCATATTCTATATAGTATTTGAATAATTATATGTCAAGTAAAAATCAGGAGATTTGAATGCTTTTGAAATTGGTTCTCATCGAATAAAAAAAATTCCATTCTTTCAAGCTGTTTCCTTAGACAAAGGCGCATGGGGCACGCTCTATATTTCCTGGGGGTATTTGAGGGACCCATACTTCTGAAGTTTCTTAAGGTTAAGCAAGGTAGGGCATTGCGAACTTACTTATATAATATAAATTATGCTTATGCCGGCACCCAAATCTAAACCCCTATGATCTTAACCAAAACCCTTTTCTTTCTCATTCCGTCAAACTCACCATAAAAGATTTGCTCCCAAGGGCCAAAATCCAGCTTGCCGTTGGTGACAGCCACAACCACTTCCCGACCCATCACCTGTCTTTTCAAATGAGCGTCACCGTTGTCCTCACCTGTGCGGTTGTGCTGATATTTTGAAACAGGCTCATGCGGGGCAAGCTTTTCAAGCCACTGATCATAATCATGATGCAGACCGGGAAGCGCATTGGGATGCCCGTGAAAATAAGCGTTGCTATTTTTTTTGAAAGTGTAATTTGGGGAGATCATGCCGAGACAATCAAGGATAGACAAACCGGGAGAGTTGAATCATATTATTTTTCCCATTGAGTGAAAATAACCCCTCCATTCTTTTTAACCATTTTAAACGGCAGGCCGGCTCGAATTCCCCGGGCCACTTTTTCCATGTCTGTTACCACTGATCCGCAAAGATAATCAGCTCCATGGCTGAACAATGCAGGGGAAAACGAGGTGGTGGGGCCGAGGATAATGATTTTTGCATGGGGTGCCCTGGACAGGAACCAGGCCATTTTCCGTGTTAAAAGGGCAGTCCCTGTGACGGCAAAAACATCCAGCCCGGCCAGCACGCTTTCCCATTGATCATGGGGAACAGCGCCCGGTACATCCCGTAATTCAAACAAATGAAATGTGCCCACCCGATTTTTTAAGGATTCCACAAACGGGAATTCTCCCACAAGGCCTGTGATTTTATCTTTGCCAAGCCGGGCAATAAGGGCGTCTGCCGGGAAATTAGACGGTTCAACATGCTTTGGATCCGGAGCATTGCCGGCATTCAATGCGGCAAAGCCAAGAGAGATGGCAAAAGGAGACGTCTTGCTGATCAGGCCGGCCACTTGCTTGACATCTTTCCCAATCATTTGATGCTCTAAGTCTTTTTCGTACTCACGGGGCCTTGCCCCCAGCAGGGAGGAAAGCCCCATGCGGCCGCCGGCCTTTACTGCGATAAATTTGGATCCTGCAATGATCTCTTCCACAACAGTATCCGGCCGGATAATGGAGGACAGCATGGCATCAGCCAGTTTTTTTTCTTCACCCTCAAGAGGGCGATCAGGAAGGGTTGCCATGGTCTGGGTGCATGAATATGTGCTCATGTTTTCCTTTTATCTTTCATTTTGGTCATGCCGTTTAAGAAAAAGGGCCTTTTGACTGAAATGTCCATTTTCTTAATGCGTTAACACTATTTTGTCATCTGTAAATTGAATGGTCAAGATTTGGTTTAGGAAAAACACTGCTATGTTCGAAAGGTATACCACCTCTGTTTGAAGCAATCATTTTTGCCGGATGTGGCCTTTTTCAGGAAAATTTTTAATTGATTTCAACTTTAAGCTATTGCCCGGTGAATCCTGATGGTATATTCACCGGGTTAAATTTTAAAGCCAAAGCAAATAATGGGAAAAATCACCATGTCCACACAGAGTATTGATATCATTATCATTGGAGGCGGCCTAAGTGGTATGTATACGGCCTACCTGCTATCCAAAAAAAACATATCGTTTGTTCTTCTCGAAGCCCGTGAGAGAGTCGGGGGCAGAATTTTAAGCCTTGAAGATCACGGTTTTTTTTCTGATCTCGGCCCTTCATGGTACTGGCCTGAGATGAATCCGAAAATGATGCACCTTATCCAGACCTTTGGACTCACAGGCTATCGTCAATTTGAAGATGGTATGGGACGTTTTGAAAATTCCAATGGTGTTGTCCGGACCGTCAGGGGTTATTCAACAGCTCCCGCCTCCTGGCGGCTTTTCGGCGGCATGACAACACTCATTACAAAACTTTTGGAAAATATTCCCAAAGCTGTCATCAACTTCAACTCCCCGGTTTGTGAAATCGAACAAAAAAATAATGGCGCCCTGGTCAGTGTTGGGGAGTTGGAGAAAGAGCCGCAGGTCCAATTCAGTGCCCGAAAGGTAATTCTTGCCCTGCCGCCGCGTCTTGCCGCTGCCTCCATTCTCTTTACCCCTGACTTGTCCCCTGATTTGACCCAGGCCATGCTGAGGATGGGCACATGGATGGCCGGGCAGGCAAAGTTCTATGCTCTTTATGAAGAACCTTACTGGCGGCAGATGGGGCTTTCAGGTCAGGCGTTCAGCCAGCGGGGTCCGTTGGGCGAGATTCATGATGGATCAAACAAGGATCAGGGGCCATACGGACTGACAGGATTTATGAACATTCCGGCAGCCCAGCGCAACAAGGAACACATTCTCACCCAGGCAATTCTTGTTCAACTTGCCGCTATTTATGGTAAACCGGCGGCACAGCCCATGCGTTTCTTTTATCAGGATTGGGCGCAGGAAAAGTTCACCGCCACCCAGTTCGACCAGCCGCCTATGCACGAACATCCTGTCTATCAGCCGCCGGCAGGTCAAACTTCCATTTGGGACGGCATTATCCATTTTGCCGGTTCGGAAACCGCAAACCTTCACGGCGGTTATCTTGAAGGCGCCCTGGTCAGTGCTGAAAGAGCAGTGATAAATTTATAAAAGGAGAGAGTGACTGCTTTGCCTGCTGCAGATCACCGCTGCTGATTTTTTTTATGCTTTGCGGCAAATGATTAATTTACTTTTACCTGATCGGGTGCGTGATAAGGTAACATTGGTAAAAATTTTCTCAAATGGAGAGATGCCCTGTTTTACAAACTCCCGGGAATCCTTTGGTCCCATTGTCAGCATCCGTATATAAAATAACATTTTTATGAATCGTTTCCGCGGGACTTCATGCTCCATGATCAATACCAGCCCGTTTGGCTTTACCACCCGTTTCATTTCCAGAAGCGCCTTTGTTCTCACCTGATTTTTCAATTCATATAATGCATGGGAACAGCAGACAACATCAAAACAATCATCAACAAATGACAATCTTGCCGCATCACCGTTAATAAAAAGTGTTTGACCGGATAAATCCTTTTCCTTTGCCTTATGCAACATACCAAGGGAAAAATCATATCCAACAGCCGGAATATCAGGGAATTTCCTGGCAAAAGCCAGTACAACCGACCCTGTACCGCAGCAGATATCCAACACTCTGGGGTGTGTTTTCTCTTCCAATTGAGCTGAATCCACCAGGAATTTGCGGGTCTCTTCTCCATAATTATGGGAATGCAGTTTTATAAATAAATCATAAAAATGAGAAAAAATATTATAATATTTTTGCCGGCCTGTTCTTAATGTTGACATGATTTATTGGGGGGTGAGCATGGGGACATTAAATTATGCTTATGCCGGCATCCAATTTAATCCCCTATGATCTTAACCAAAACCCTCTTCTTTCTCCTTCCGTCAAACTCACCGTAAAAGATCTGCTCCCAGGGGCCAAAATCCAGCTTGCCGTTGGTGACAGCCACAACCACTTCCCGACCCATCACCTGTCTTTTCAAATGAGCGTCACCGTTGTCCTCGCCTGTACGGTTGTGCTGATATTTTGAAACAGGCTCATGCGGGGCAAGCTTTTCAAGCCATTGATCATAATCATGATGCAAACCGGATTCATCATCATTGATGAAAACCGATGCCGTGATGTGCATTGCATTAACAAGAATCAACCCTTCGGAGACTCCGCTCTCCTTCAGGCATTGATCCACCTGCCCGGTAATGTTGACAAAACCTCTCCGCGCATTGACATTAAACCATAGTTCTTTCCGGTAAGATTTCATGAAATTATCACCTCCTGTTTTTATAGAAGCCATTTCAAAACCTCGGATCAGGTCTGAGAGCAAGGCGCAAGCCGATGAAAAAGCGCAGCATACACGGGAGTATGTGAGCATTTTGAAGAGGCTTGCAACACAGCTGTCAGGCCTCAGACGGGGTTTTGAAACGGCTTCTACGCTGATTTGTAAACAACAAAAAGACGATTGGCAAGGATTTCTTCAATTTGACATATATGGTACAAAAGTGTAATACTTTAAGCGTAATGACTGGAAAGCTGAAAAGACAATAGATAAAGGAGGAATTAATTTATGCCTCAATTGACATTGAAAGAGACAATCACCCGGAAAATAGATATTTCGACAGACACTCTGTGTGAAATAATTGAACAATTAAGCGAGCAGGAACGGAAAAATATTTTAATAAAACTCAAGTCTAAACCGGCAGCTTTGAAGACTTTTAAAAAGGATAAAGTTAAATCCATTATTGCAGATTTTGCCGAGCTCGATATTTATGAGAATGATTTTTTGAAAGATCTCGAAGAAGGTCTTAAAAAGACTTCTCTTTACAGGTTAAAATGATGAAGAAAATTGTCGATCTTCGCGATGATTTGCAAGACTACATCCACATACACGGCCTTTTGAAAAAATGGGAAAAGGCCAAAAACCTTTTTGAGAGCAATCCATTCCACCCATCATTAAATACAGAGCTTCTGGAACCAAAACATCGGCTTATCTACTCGTTTCGCATAAATCTAAAATATAGAGCCCTTTTTATATGTCTGCCCGATGATAAAATTGAAATTATTGCGATAACAAAGCATTACCGAAAACAATAATCCAGGGACAGTACTTGGGGGGACACTCCATAGACCCGCTCCCGCAATTTCCGACAGAATGAGGAATATCATGAGGCCAAAAAAATGGTGTCTGGCAGCGTTTATGCTTATGCTGGCCGTTTTTACTATTGGTTTCCCCGCAGATGCCGCGGAACCCGACCGGACTTACCGCCAGGAAAACGGGCTGCAGGTCTTCGAACCGCCCGCCTGGTTTCTGGAAGGAAATTTTATCGCCCGTGAAAAAATGCCGGTATATATTTTCGGCACGGTTCGGGATTTTGTTGCAGTCCTCGGGGGTTCCACCACCTGGCTGATCGAGGACCTGGAATTAATGCGCCTTGAAAAAGCCGGTGAAAACAGGAAAACGGCCGAATATTCACTTTATTTAGAGGTTGTTTTACCTGAACGAACCCAGTACTGGGTCTTTGTGGTGATGCCTCATGAAAGTACCCAGGCCTGGTTTGACGCCCGCCGGGCTTTTCATGGCAGCAAGGCCCAGGATTATTACGGGAAAACCCAGCTCGAACTTGAAACCGCTCTGAAACAGGGTCTGAAAATAAATGCCGAGCTTCGCTTTTTGATCGAGAAGGGAGATGTCAGCCTGCAGGTCCCCGAGGATGTCATTATGAACCGTTATCATTTCCAGCCGGTTTTTGATCTTGGCCTTGGCCGCCGGATGGAAGTTTCACCCGGAACCCGGTAGCCGTCTAAAGGGAGGTTTGAAACATGTCATCGCAAGAGAAGCATAATGAAAAAACAGATCGACGCAATTTTTTCAAAAAATCCGCCGCCATAGGTTTGGGCGCGGCGCTGGGCGGCACTTATTTTTTCAAGCCCCGAAATGCTACGGCCCAGATAAACATTCCCTCGGCACCGATGCCCCGCAGACCGTTCGGCCGATCGGGCATAATGGTTTCCTCCCTTTCGCTGGGGGGGATGTTCGACATTCTCAACAACCGCCTGATGCTCGCCAAAGCGCTTGAGTGGGGGATCAACTACTGGGATACTGCCGAAGGTTACGGCGGGGGCCGCAGTGAAGAGGGGATCGGTCTCTGGTTTACCCGTAAACCCGAAACCCGCAAAGAGGTTTTTCTGGTAACCAAGCTTTCACCGCGAAGAGGGGCCGATTTCACCAAGCGGCTCGATGAGAGCCTCAAACGACTCCATACGGATTATCTGGACATGCTTTTCGTTCACGGAATACGCAACATCAGCGAGCTGGGCTCCGACATGGAAGCCTGGTCACAGGCCATGAAAAAGAGCGGTAAAATAAGGCTGTTCGGTTTCAGCACGCATTCCAACATGGAAGAATGCCTTGAAGGTGCGGCCGGGCTGCCGTGGATAGACGGCATCATGTTCACCTACAACTACCGCCTGATGCACGAACCCCGCATGAAGGCCGCGGTCGGGGCCTGTTACCGGGCCGGTATCGGCCTGACGGCCATGAAGACTCAGGGAGGCGGACCGGTCAGGAGCGACAGCGAAGCCGAGATTGAAATGGCGGGACGCTTTCTGAAGAAAGGGTTCAGCGATCACCAGGCAAAGCTCATGGCTGTCTGGAAAGACAAGCGGATTGCCAGTATCTGCTCCCAGATGCCGAACATCACGATTCTGGCCGTTAATGGGACTGCGGCCGTGGATCAAATCCGCCTTTCACGCGCTGATCACAACCTGCTGGCCCGGTACGACTGCGAAACCCGCAGCGATTATTGCGCAGGCTGCGACCGCCTCTGTTCTGAAGCACTGCCGATAGATATGCCGATCGGTGATGTGATGCGATCTCTAATGTATGCCCGTTCCTATCAGGATCTCGGGCTGGCGCGTATGACCTTCAACGAACTGCCGGCCCGGACACGGGCAGAACTGGCCCGGCTGGACTTCGATGAG
>Ga0268280_1000647_pt1 | contig 27406 bp, 21 predicted proteins | sample saktaG_9_FD_190139 | JGI IMG/M metagenome (GOLD analysis project Ga0268280, IMG submission 190139) | Saline water microbial communities from Sakinaw Lake, British Columbia, Canada - sak_2011_5_24_40m | ecosystem: Environmental > Aquatic > Non-marine Saline and Alkaline > Saline ...
GCCCCGCGCGGGGCGCGACGGATACGTGCCGCCCGGGCCGAACTCAATATACGTTTCAATCCACGCGCCCCGCGCGGGGCGCGACGCGCCAGAAATACAAGTCGCTTGCAATCTTTACGTTTCAATCCACGCGCCCCGCGCGGGGCGCGACGCAACGCGCCGCCACGACTCCTTGCTAACGTCAGTTTCAATCCACGCGCCCCGCGCGGGGCGCGACGCCGGTCGTGCGCTGATTCCATAGCAAGCGATAGTGTTTCAATCCACGCGCCCCGCGCGGGGCGCGACATTGGGAGCCGCCCTTGATGACAACCGCAAATTGTTTCAATCCACGCGCCCCGCGCGGGGCGCGACAGTTTCATAAAATCAAAGTACCGCATCCGATTCCCGTTTCAATCCACGCGCCCCGCGCGGGGCGCGACGGCGGCGGCGGCATAGGGGCCGACCTCGCTGATGTTTCAATCCACGCGCCCCGCGCGGGGCGCGACCGGGCTCTTCTTTGACCACGGTGTCGAGTTGTTGTTTCAATCCACGCGCCCCGCGCGGGGCGCGACGTTGCTTCCGTGTGCCATGCCTCCATTTTCTTTTTGTTTCAATCCACGCGCCCCGCGCGGGGCGCGACAACACAAGGCAACACAATGATTCTGGAAAAAGGGTTTCAATCCACGCGCCCCGCGCGGGGCGCGACTTTGTAGAGCGTATCGTGCGCGGGATGAGTGCGGTTTCAATCCACGCGCCCCGCGCGGGGCGCGACGATCACGTACTTTCATCTGCTAAAAACACGTTAGTTTCAATCCACGCGCCCCGCGCGGGGCGCGACCTATGAGACGTACAAAGGACGTGTACGACTGTCGTTTCAATCCACGCGCCCCGCGCGGGGCGCGACAATGTCAACGCGGCGATGTTGGCACAGTTCATTTGTTTCAATCCACGCGCCCCGCGCGGGGCGCGACGCCCGGCTGGTTCAATAACAATAGCAGCGGGTAATGTTTCAATCCACGCGCCCCGCGCGGGGCGCGACGAAGTCAGATGAGCACGGTACATACTATGAGCTTGTTTCAATCCACGCGCCCCGCGCGGGGCGCGACCTCTTGAACTCTTCGCTGTCATGGATGCCACACCGTTTCAATCCACGCGCCCCGCGCGGGGCGCGACCCGCTATAGCCGCGCTGTCCGGCCCGCCCATGTACGTTTCAATCCACGCGCCCCGCGCGGGGCGCGACAGCGACGACAATCATCGTGATGCCGAGATAGTTGTTTCAATCCACGCGCCCCGCGCGGGGCGCGACAACGTTAACGCGACACTCATGGTACAGTTTGTTTGTTTCAATCCACGCGCCCCGCGCGGGGCGCGACCTTTGAAAAGGTAACAACACAACAGCACGCCAATGTTTCAATCCACGCGCCCCGCGCGGGGCGCGACGTTGCCTGTTGTGCCGCGCCTACCACGGCTGTGGCCGTTTCAATCCACGCGCCCCGCGCGGGGCGCGACCCCGCCGCGCGAGCGGCACAAGGTGATGAAGATGTTTCAATCCACGCGCCCCGCGCGGGGCGCGACTGTGCCTATTCTAACACATTTGTTTTCAGACGTTTGTGGGCCTGTTTCCGCGCATCGTTATCAGTCTATGTCAAAGAGCCAACGGCATTTGCATAATGCCGCTAAAAACACGTGAAATCGGCTGTTTTTATCTTGTTCTTACTCTTGTGTTTTCATGTGAGCTTCTGGTTCGCGCAGCATCTTTAGACGACCAGCGGCGCATTCAGGTCAAGCACTTTTTTTGTGCCATGATGCTCGACACGATGACGCCATTCGTTGCCAAGGAAATAGAAACGCAGACTGTCCTCTTCGGCATTGAACTCCTCTATCAGGCGATTGCGCAGCAAGGTCCATTGCGCCGGGTCGACCGCACACTCAAAGACCGAGTTCTGCACCCGCTGGCCATAATCAAGGCAAGCCTTAGCTACACGGCGCAGGCGCCGCCGGCCCGCTGCGGTCGTTGTTGCCACATCGTAACTGACAATGACATACATGCAGTTCTCCTTGTCGTTGGCGCCTACTTCCAGATGAAAGCCGGATAGGCATCGAGGTCGCCGCGCAAGTGCCGCGCCAGAAGTTGTGCCTGGACAAGCGGCAGCAGGCCGATCTCAACGTCCTCGTCTATGAAGGGATGGCGCAGCGTCTCGCGTTTGCGGTTCTGGTAGGCTATCAGCACTTCTTTGCGCGTGTCGTCTTTCATGGTGACCGCGCCGGCATCACCGCGGGTGAAGCCCTTGGCGGTGATCTGCTTGAGATTGATCATCGAGAGCGTGAGGCGGTCTGCCAACACGGGTCGGAATTCCTCCATCAGATCCAGCGCGAGGCCGTAGCGGCCGGGCCGGTCGCGGTGCAGATAGCCGACTTGCGGATCGAGGCCGACGGTTTCAAGGGCACTGCGCACGTCGTGCATGACGAGTGTATAGAGAAATGACAACAAAGTGTTGACATTATCCAGCGGTGGTCGGCGCGAGCGGCCATGAAAGAAAAAGTGATCTTTCTGCGCGGTGATCAAATGATCGAACACGCCAAAATAGGCGTTGGCGGCAATGCCCTCGATGCCGCGCAGCTCGTCCAGCGACAGACGAACATCCAGCGCGCGCAAATGCTGGTCGAGTGCGGCGACTGCGTGATTGGTCTCGGCCGCGCCGGAGATGTCGGGATGGTCGCGCAGCGCGCGCTGCAGGACCGTGCGGCAATTGCAGAACTTCGCGGTGAGCACGGCGGCGGCGATCTGCGCGGAGCAGAGATCATCATCGGCGCGATGATATTGCTCGCGGCGTAGCAGCACATTGCCGCTGATCGGCCCCTGCACTTTGGCGAGAAAGCGTCCGTGCTCGCTGAGAAAACTGACGCCCACTTCGCTTTCAGCGCAAAAATGCATCAGTTCTGGGCTGCACGACACCTGGCCGAAACAGACGATGCCGCTGAGAGAGTGCATCGGCAAGCGCAGACGTTCCTGATGATCAACGCGAACGACGACATTGAGGCCGTCTTTGCACAAATACGCGCCTTGACTGGTGACATAGAGGGTGTTGAGATACGGCTTCATAGCTGTTGTGCCTCCATCAAGTATGTGCGCGCCGAGCGTGTGCCGGACGCGACGCGTGGCATACAGCGGTGCAGCAGCGAGCACAGACGACATTTTTTTTCGTATGCAGCCGGCGGCGTCTGCCGTGCGGCGAACAAGGCATGCAGACGCTGCGCTGCGTCGGCGGCGCACGCGCGCAGCGTATCGTCGAATACGACCGGCTGGCGTCGGCGGGTCTGGCCGTAGAACAGCGCGCCGGCCGGCACAGCGAGGCCGAGCATTTCTTCGAGGCAGAGCGCTTGTGCACACAGTTGGACTTCATCGGCGCGGTGTGGTTTGGGCTTGCCGCGCTTATACTCGACGGGAAACGCGGCGACAAGCTGCCGGTCAACATAGGTGAACGCGACGCAGTCGGCCACACCGGCGAGGCCGAGCGCGAGCGAGCGCAGTGGCACGTTGCGCGCGATGCGCGTGTCACCGCGCGTTTCACAGCCGAGATCGTGGACATGCGCGTGGAGGATGTCGCCCTCGGCAGTGTAGCGGTTGTCATCCCAGATGTGTTCAAGATGAATCAGCGCACACTGGCGCGGGCAGAACACAAGATGCTGCAGAGCCGAGATAGGCAGGAGTTCGTCTTCGGCAAACATGGCGTGCTCACGTTTCGTTGAATTGGACATAGCGCGCGAGTTTTTGGTGCAGCACCTCGCGCAGCCGCGGCTTCTCGCTAAAATGGAGCGACACGAGGCGCTTGCCGGCCTGCTGATAGAGTTTTTTCTTTTTGAGCATGCCGATTTTGTAGTCAGTCGTGTCCATGCCCCAGTACTCGATATAGACGTCAAATTCGGGCAGATAGAAATCGGGGCGAATCGCATATCCTTCGATAATGCGAATGCGTTCGTCATAACGATAGGCAATGCCGTGCTCGTGAAGAAAGGCGGCGATGATGCGTTCGCCATCGGATTGGACCAGCGTGCCATCCGGCGCGCGGATGGTCTTGTGCAGTTCGATCTTGGTATCCATGTTGCGCCGTTCGAGATAGACCTCGTCAAAGCATTTGTCGCAGAAGTCGCGCTCGAAGGCTTGTTGTGAGCGTGTGTATTCATCGGGCGATATGCGCACGCCACAGCGGCGGCAGATATGCACGGCCTCGGCTTCGGCAACGCGTATGGCCTCGCGAATGAGTTTACCCGCAGCCAGTACACTGCGTATGACGTAATCCTTCTCAGCCGGGTTGGCATAGAGTGTGCGCAGGTCGGGCAGGGCGCGCTGCGCGGCGGCGCCGAACGCGCCGAGTGCCTTGGCTGTGTACTGGCGCACCTGCGGATGGAGATCGGCGAGCAACGGCAGCAGTGCGTCAACCGCCGGCGTGCTTTTGACCACGCCAGCGAGCTTGCCCAGTGCGGAGGCGGCCAAGCGCCGCACCAGCGCGGACGGAGAACGTGTGGCCTCCGCCAGCTCGGCGAATCCGCGCGGGTCAGCGGTCTCGCCGAGCGCCTTGACCCGGATGGCCAGTGCACGCTCGGTGGCATAGCGCATAGTAAGCCTCCGTGCCGGACTTGTTACGCGTCGCGACGACGCTCTATTGCGTCCGCAGCGAGTTCACCGCGCAGAGAAGAACGAGGCAAAGGACGCAGAGTGTTGTTCATGGTCTGCAGATCACGTGGATGCCGTCGGGCAGATTCGTCTCATCGACGCTGACGCTGTAGTCAGAGAAGGCGCGCGGCACGGCCACCTCGGGTTTGCGGACGATATGGACACGCTCGAAGAGGGCATGCGCGTGCGCATTGCCCAGGGCGGATGCGTGTTGGAAGATGACGAGCTTGCGCGTGGTCATTTCGCCACGAGCCGCAGAGCGGTCATGCTCGAACATGCTGCCAAGGGCGTTCCAGAGCAGCTCGAGGTCATCCTGCGAAAAGCCCGTCTGCGCGGCAAGGTGTGCTGAGATAAAGCCGTGGGCGACGTAAAGACCATATGGGACTGTGTTCTTGCGGCCCATGGTGCGATTGTCGCCCCTTTGCTTTTCGGCTTCAGCCTCGGTGGCAACGGCCATGCGCGTAATGGAGTGCTCCAAGGTGACAATGGGGTCAACCGACCGTGCGAATGTCAACTGCACGGGGCCGCGGACTTGGCCACAATTGGGCGCAGTCTTCAATGACATAACAGCACCGAATGTACGTATGTCGTAATAGTTTTGGCACATATATTCACGGCCACGCTCGGTCTCTTCTTTTGTCGGTTTGCGCGGTTTGGCTTCCTTCATTACTGCTTTAATAAAGGCCACCAAGTCCTTATTGGATTTTTTATCTTTCAGCCACATGTCGATTTCCTTTTTGTCCGCATCACAAGCGACCACCAGCATGCTCGCGTCAGAGTTCTCGGCATCCTCGACTGAGAGTCCTTCGGGCAATTCTGATTCGTCAAACGCGGTGGTCAGCGATTCAGGTATTTCTTTTCTGGCTTCCTGACCGCACGAAATACCCAACTCTTTGAAAGCGGTTGTATGGGCTCTTCCCAGAACAGCTTTTTCCTGCACGTAGATGTCGAAAGGTGTTTTGAACTGCTTTGTCAGTTGCACATAGTTGCGGACTTTACGTTTGAGGCAGACGTCGGTGACGAGGCCGCAGCCGGTTTCGGGATCGAGACGGGGCAGATTGCCCGCGTCAGGGTCACCATTGGGGTTGCCGTCTTTGACGTCAAAGATGTAGACAAAATCGTAGCGGTTTGTGATAGGAGTGTTCATATTGTGATTCTTGGTTAGTAACGGTTAGTTGGCTTTCTTGGTAAAGAAATCATTCATCTGGTGATAGTAGCCGATGGCGAAGCGGCCTTGATCTTCAAGGGCGAGATGCGCGGGGAAATCGTTGATATTGGTTATGATTTCCGCCATTAGTTTCTCAAAGAAGACACGGCGGCCTGCGTGTTTGAGCTTGGTGAGGTGATGATTCTTCAGGCGCATGAGCGTGCCGAAGACCGTCGCCGGAGTGCCGGAGGCGGCACCATAGTAGCGGTCGCGGATAGTCGCATTGATGCCTGGGCTGCTCTCCTGCTGAATTTTTTCAAGAGTAGCGAACAGGCGGCCAAGGCAATAGCCGACGTTGGTGTTGGAGCGATCGAGACTCATAGAGAGTTCCTCCTTGATTGAGCGGTTAGCAAAACGTGTGGAACGGTTGAGGCAAGCTTTGATGAGCGCGGCGCGCGGGTATGTGACGCAGTGCTCCGCCCGGCAGCGGAGCACGGCGGCGGCAAGCAATGTTGCGGGATAAGATGTGCCGGCAAAGACGGCATGTAAGGTGTCGCCGGCGAGGTTGGACGCGATGTTATCGGTCTTGCCCTGCGCGGCGGTGCTGGCAAGCAGTCTGAATAAAGACAGATACTCTGGTTCTTTGGGCCCGTGTGTGATACGAAGATCGGCGAAGTGCTGGCGGATATGATTCCCCATGTTTTCAACAGTGCTGACGATCCACAAGCGAATTGCGAGTCGCTTGGCGTTGGGCGCCAATCCCAGAAGGTAGAAGCGTGTTGTATCAGCGGCAACGGGCGGCGCGCCGGTTTCTGGAGCACGAAAGAGCACTTCAAGAGCACGGACATTGCGGTCCGGGTCGTCTTTAGGTGGGTCGGCAAAGAAGTCGCACAACTGGTGTTCGAGTGGGTGGTCTTTGGCGGCCCAGAAGACCACGGTGGAGTCGGCGATGCGGAGTTTCTGCGTGGAATCACGGCGCAGCAAGTTGTTGAGTGCGGTGGTGTAAGCAAAGGCGGCTGTCGTGCCAATCGGCGCGTTGTCGCCCTGCTTCTTGCCATAAGAGCGGAACGCATTCAAATTGAAAGAGACGATATCCGCGCCGGCGGTGTGTGCACCGACAATGCCTTTAATGAGTTGATGCAAACGTTGAACGCGGTCGAGTTCACCTGTTACCATGCAGACTGTTTTTGCACCGTCCTGTTGAGCAGCAAGCCATGCCACGGCGTTTATGACGGCTTGACGCTCACAGACGAGCGAGTTGTCTGCGCGGAGCTTAAAGCTGACATTAGCCCCATCATTTTTGAGTGCTTCCCAAGCTGAAGTAAAGTGTTCAAGCAGGGACAGCTTGTCGGTGCGATTGAGAAAAGAGACTACGGCCTGCAGTCCTTCATCAGAAACAGAAGTAAGGTCTTCGATGCGTTTTTTGAACAGTGCATGCATTTTTTCGACACGCGCCGGGGGAGCGTTGAACGCGATGCCCAAGGTGTATTCGGGAGTGTCCCAGAGCAGATTGGCTGCGTCTTTTGAGGTACGTTTGATGGCCTGTGGGACGAGATGTTCTTTGGCGCGGCGTCTCCGGCTTTCGCCTTCGTACGTGCATTCGATATTGCATGGGGTACCATCGGGGTTGAGCACGATGACATAGGCGATAGCCTTGCGCTCGAAGCCCAGGCGGGGCAGGTCTGCCTTGCGGTCATAATATTCTTTGAGAGCGTGGAGGATCATGCGCGCACCTCGACATTGGTGAGATCAATGACGCCGTTGGTCAGGACGGCATTAAAAAACTGCGGGGTTGGATTCTTGGCATCCGTGAAATCCATGTCATAGAGCATCCAGCCGAGATCGCGCGAGACGGGCTCGGGAGTGGCTGGTTCGCCTTGTGGATCAACGAGGTGGAACTGCGCAGCGAACTCGCGACAGCCGAGGTAGGGCTGGGTAAAACACTGACCCGCTGCAGCGCGGCGGCGGAACATGTCGGCAAACTTGCCTTCATTGTCCTCCGTCCCGGCTTTGTCAGTCATGACGAAGTGGGCAAAGAGACGGTATTTCACATCGCGAAGAAGCAGCCCGGCACGTTGTTGTCGCTCATCTTCAATGTAGATGGATGGCGTGCGCGGCGATGCGGTTTTGCCAACTTCATTGCGGCGGATGGAGATCCATTTAATGGGCGCATGCAGTTCGATGCGCGTGATGCGCCACGTGATTGCCGGTTTCCAAAGAATGGCGTCAAAAATGGCGCGCGCGGCCGAGGGGGTAATGATGTCGTAACTGACGCGTTCGACTTTCATTTCAGGGCGCGTGAAGCAGGCGTATGGCCCGCTGACTTCGAGACAGAATCCTTTCATTTGTATTCCTCGTGTTATTGGCATAATTCTTCGGCTGCATAACACTCACGAAAGATGTCGAAACCTGTGGTGTCTGTGTAGATGCTGGAGACTGTTTGAACAAGAATGCTCTCATGGAGTCGCTCGACAAAACCATTTGACTCCAGGCGCGCGGCAGTGGCGGGATAGACAGACACGGTGAAGCGCTGCAATGCGCGCATGATCTCACGCGATGGCCCGGCATGGCGAAGAGATTCAATAAGCGCGGCGTTGGTACCATACCGGACAACAATGGGGATCGTGGCATCCTTAATCAGTCGAAATTCGTTGCCGGCGGTGCGGAAGGACACGTTGCCATCGGGATTGACATCCTTGACGAGATGCCGGTCAAGCCAGTCGGCGCCCGTGTCATTAACTCGTTGATAATACTGTTCAAAATACCGTGTGAAAGATTCGGGTGCGTCTAGTTTGAAATCGGGCACTGACAAGAGCGATCGAGACGCATCTTCACCTTTGCGCAGAAGACCACGTGGCGCCGGCTTGGGCGGGACAAAAACATGCACATTTCCCAAGCAAGACAATTTGCCCTCGCGGTTGCAGCGGCCGGCGGCTTGATTAATCGAGTCAAGACCGGCAAGGGCGCGGTAGACAACGGGAAAATCAATATCGACACCTGCTTCGACGAGTTGGGTGCTGATGACGCGAACAGGGGCGCCGTCATCAAGTGTATCTTTAATGTTCTTGATGACTTTTGAGCGGTGTGCGCCACACATCAATGCGGACAGATGGATGGTGCCCTCCGGCATGCATTGCCACAGCTCATAACAATCTTGCCGACGATTGACGATACAGAGGATTTGCTGATGCTGCATGAGTTCTGCCGCCAGAGATGGCCAGTCGCGGGCGGCGTGCATGTCAGCGGGCAGATGGATAACTGTGCGGTTGAGTTGGGCGTATAATTTGGACGGTTCAGGAACAATCTCGCGCGGCGTGCAGCACAAGGATGGGAGCGCCGGTTGTGTGGCGGTTGAAAGGACGATGGTCACACCATAGTCTGTGACCAAACGATTGATGGCTTCGACACAAGGATGCAGCCACTCCGGCGGGAGTAGCTGAGCTTCATCAAGAATGATGACACTGTTGACTATATTATGGAGTTTGCGGCAACGACTTGGTTTGGCGGCATAGAGTGATTCGAAGAACTGTACGTTGGTGGTAACAATAATGGGTGCATCCCAATTCTCCGCGGCGAGTTGCAGTCGCAGCGATTGGTTGTCTGGCGCGATGTTGGAGTGGTGTTCGACGACATTGTCATTGCCTAAGCATTCGCGCAGCACGTCCGCAGTTTGTTCGATGATGCTGGTATAGGGAATCACATAAATAACACGCCTTTTTCCGTGACGGAGGGCATGATCGAGCGCAAAAGCGGTACCCGAGAGCGTCTTGCCGCCGCCGGTGGGAACCGAGAGAGAAAAAAGACCTGGTTCTTCAACTGCCTTCGTGCGACAGTAAGTTAGTATTTCCGTACGCATTTGATTTAGAGACGTGGGTTCGGCCCGGGCTATCAGTGATTGAAGAGTTTGGTCGAGTTGCTCTTTCAATTCTGACAATGGCGCAAATGCTGGTCGTTGTTTTGCTCTGTTCGGGTTCATCCATGCCTCGGTGTCGAGGAAGTCGGCATCTACGAGACAGGAGAACAAGATGCGCACCCAAAGATGATAGGATGCTGCATGTGCTGCGAAAGCGGGCGGGCGCAATAGAGTCGGCAAATCGCTGAGCTGTGATAATAGTTGCGGCTGAATCGCATCAATAATAACGCGCTCTTTTTCGAGGCGGTACGAGAGTGCGTCTTGACCGCCGTACCAATCGGGCAGCCCGGCATGGTGGCCTGCCATTATATATGCCAGTGTCTTGCCTATTATCTTCATTGGGCCATGCCAACGGTTTACCGCGAGGATTGCGCCCGCACCAGAATGGTTGGGATGGCTCGCACCGGAGTAGCCGTCATAATCTGATGCATCGAAGGAATTTTGGCGCAGCAGATAAGCTTGAAATTCGGGATGGGCTTTACCCACGTCATGGAGCAGGCCGGCGGCGTGCGCCCAGTCGGCACAGCCAAATGCTTCTGCGAATGCAGCCGCTTTTCGCGCCACATCGCGCAAGTGGTCTTCCAGCCGGTGCCATTCGCTTTGCGGGCGGTTCTCCGCTGAGTGCGCGTAGAACGCCGCTTGTTCTGCACGTGCCGCAACACTATGTTGTGCGCTTGTCATGCCCTTCATTATTTATTGCGGAGACCAATGGTCGCACACCATTATAGCACAACTTGGTGTCAGAATGTGTCAGGAACTTTTTCGGACACCAACGGGCAATGAACAAGGGGCATCGGGTGATGACCAAAATAAAGCCAGCAGCATTCGCCGCACGGAGGCGGCTCCCACACTCTTTCTGCACGGAAAACCGATTACTGATTACCGATTACCAGTTCTACCTTCGTAGCGAAAGCTTTGGCGGGCTTGACGCCGGCGGCCAGCGCGCAATCACTCGGCGTTGCGGTGCGCGCGTTCGAGGTGGAAGCCCAGCCAGATCAGGCTGCCGCCGATCAACAACAAATGCAGGAACCACGCCGGGCCAGTATTGGCCACGATAAACTGGCAGTAGAACGTGTAGACATTGATCATCAGAAACGTGAGCCCGTAGCCGCGCAGAAAGCGCACGCCCAGTTTGGCGCCGGCGTAGAGCGATGCGCCTGCCACGGCGGCCCAGAGCAACGAGAAGAACAGGCGCTCGCCGGTCGTGTCGGACCAGCGGATGTCCATGCTCTCGTAATAGCCAAACAGGGCTAGAAACCACAAGGCCAGATTGATGACGAGCAAACCGAAATGGGCATAGACGCGGCTGAACGTGGTCCAGCGCCCGCGAATCACCAGCCCATGCAGCCACGCCAGCACGAGCGTCGCGGCGCCGATGGCCAGGAAGCGCACCGGATAGGTCATCCCCAGGTAGTACATACCCCAGCCGGAGACATAGCCGGTCTTGGCGCCAAAATAGAAAAAGAAATTGGCACAGGCGTACCACAGCACCAGCCGGTTTGCCAGAAGGTAGGCCAGCAGAAACAGGAGCAGGGCATCCAAGCCCGCGAGGCCCGGCCAATTTTTGCTGCCGGTCGCATAGTGGATTGCCAGAACCACGGTCAAGCCCTGCAGGGCAATTGCGCCGGCCAGTTGCAGCACTTCACCCAGGGCGGGCAGCGCGCGGCGACGCTTGAGCCAGTCACCCAGCCCTAGCGTTGCGACGCAGGCCACGGTCAGCGCCACTTCCGAAACCAGCCACCAATTCATGTGATCTTTGACCAGAATCACCAGGCCGGCCACGGCCGTGAGCACGCCCAGCACGGAGAACGCGCGCACCAGCGCCAGAAAATCCCAGGCCGTCGTGGGATAGCGTTCTTTCAGTGTGGCCGCCTGTTGCTGGGTCAAGATCTGCCGCGTGACGAGCTCATCCAATTCGGCATGGATGTGCTGATGCATAGTGCGTTGGGGATTCATCGGGCAGCTCCTTGTGTGCGAAGCATGCGGGTGATCGCTTCGGTGCCGCCGCCCATCAACAGCAGCCACACGCCGCCGCCGGCGAGGTAGACGCCCACATCCAGCTTGTCCCAGAACAGTTCATGATAGCGGGTAAAAATATCAATCACAAAAAAGGTGATACCGAAGCCACGGAACAAACTGTTCTGCCAGGCGGCGCCGAGGACGATCTGCGCCAGGCACGCGCCCGTGAAAATGATGATCCACAGGATGGTGGCCTCTTCATGCCGTGTCCAAATTGAGAGAATCAGCAGCGACATGTTCAGGTAGACGAGGCCGAGCGATTCCCAAGCCAGGTAAAACTTGCCGGTGCGCGGGTACAGGTAGCGCTCGTGGAACATGCCGACACCAATCGCCAGCAGTGCCGCCACGGACATGATATAGGGATCCTGCACGGCGAAGACATAGCTTGAGCGGCCCCACATTTCGTTCCATGCGCCGATCCAATGGAACATGCCCAAGAGGGTCAGGATGAGCAGATACGTATTGCGGCTGTAATACGCCAGGAAAAAAACAAGGGGCAGACTGATGATGCCGGTCCAGCACAGGATGGCTTGGTCCTTCAAGCCAGCGGCACTGCAGAGCAAGCCGATTGCGCCAGTCAGCATAACGACCCCGAGGGTCACGATGACCTTGGCCGAGGTGGCATAGCGGTCTTGCACGTTTCTGGCCAGCAGCAAGCCCCAGTAGGTCAACCCGGCCCCCAGGCCGCCCTGTACTACCGCCGCAACACCCATGGATCCGGTGGTGGCCGTAATCATGCCGAGAATGCCAAAGAAGGCCAGTAGCCCGCCCGATATGCCCAGATATTTGACCACGCCAATCCAGCCAAAGTGTTGCGTCTCATAGCGGATGCTCAAGACGTCCAAGGTCGGCTTCTCGATAATGCCATCCGCAAACCAGAGGACAATATCTTGTTGGAGTCGCTCTTTTGTTTTTCTGCTCGCCATAGTGTTGTCCTTTTGGCAGACGGATAGAGGTACTTAGTGGCGGAAGTGGCGCATGCCGGTGAAGAGCATGGCGATGCCATGCTCATTGGCGGCGGCGATCACCTCGTCATCCTTGACCGAGCCGCCCGGCTGAATGATCGCCGCAACAGCGGCGCGCGCGGCTTCGTCCACGCCGTCGCGAAAGGGGAAGAAGGCATCCGAGGCCAGCACGCAGCCGCGCACATCTTTGCGCGCCTTTTGCACCGCCACGTGCACCGAATCAACGCGGCTCATTTGGCCGGCACCCACGCCGACCAGTTCGGTGTCGCGTGCCAGCACAATCGCGTTGGACTTGACATGCTTGCAGATTTTCCAGGCAAAACGCAGCGCGGCGTGCTGCGCCGCGGTGGGCTGCGCTGCACTGACGCAGCGGATGGCCGTGTCGGCCACCATCTGTGTGTCGCGCTCCTGCACCAGCAAGCCGCCCACCACACTGCGCAGCGCCAGGTCGCTGCCGGTCTTCGTGCTTGCGCGCGCCCAGTCGGCCAGGCCATCCACTTTCAGCAGGCGCAGATTCTTCTTGGCTTTCAGCAGCTCGAGCGCGGCCGGTTCGAAGGCGGGCGCGACAATCGCTTCGACAAACAATTCGGCAATGGCGCGCGCCGTCGCGGCATCGAGCGGGCGATTGACACTGATAATGCTGCCGAAGGCGGAGAGCGGGTCAGTTGCCAGCGCGCGCTGATATGCTTCGTGCAGGCTGACGGCCGTGGCCGCGCCGCAGGGATTGGTGTGCTTGATGATAATCACGGCCGGCTCGGCAAATTCCTTGACGAGTTCGAGCGCGGCGTCGGCGTCGAGGTAGTTGTTGTAGGACAGTTCCTTGCCGTGCAATTGTTTTGCGATGGTGATGCACGGCTCGGCCGGGCGCGCGCTTTTGTAAAATGCGGCCTGCTGGTGGGGATTTTCGCCATAGCGCAAGTCCTGCACTTTGCGGAAGCCGAAGCTGCGCGTGGCGGGGAACAGCGGCGCATCAGGCAGCGCGTCGGCCAAATACTCGGCGATCAGCGCATCGTAGTAGGACGTGGCGGCGAAGACTTTCTGGGCCAGACGCTTGTTGAAGTCGTGGGAGACGGCGCCGTGGTGCGCGTCCATTTCATCGAGCAGCGGCTTGTAATCGTCGGGATCAACGACGACGGTGACGTCGTGAAAATTTTTGGCGGCGGAGCGCAACATGGTGGGACCGCCAATATCAATGTTCTCGATGGCCTCCGCGAACGCGACGTGCGGCTGGGTGATGGTGGCCTCGAAGGGATAGAGATTGACGACGACGAGGTCAATGTAGGCGAGCTGGTGTTCGCGCATGACGGCCTGATGGGCGGGATTGTCGCGCACGGCGAGCAAGCCGGCGTGCACCTTGGGATGCAGGGTTTTGACGCGCCCGTCGAGCATTTCGGGGAAGCCGGTGAACGTCTCGATGGGGGTGCTGGCGACACCTTCTTGCGCGAGCAGTTTGGCGGTGCCGCCAGTCGAGATGATTTCCACGCCGCGTTGGGTGAGTTGGACGGCCAGCTCGGCAATGCCGGTTTTGTCGGAGACACTAATCAGGGCGCGGCGGATGGGGTGCATAAGGCAAGGGCTCGGGGTTCAGGGTTCAACATTTAACATTCAATAATAAATATTCAATATTAAAGAGTAACGTTTCAGATTTGAGGGCAGATGCACTATCTCATTCGCCGGTGGCGCGCAGGGTGATGTTGCTGGCGCAACAGAACGAGACGCGCTCGATGTCGTGCAGGAGCGGTAAGGGCAGTGCCAGCGGATTCACCGGCGTGATTGCTGCGTGGGTAATCGTCAGCGGCACCGTGCGCAGCGTGCGATCACAATCGAGATACACCTGGGCCGGCACGTCTGCGCCAGTCACGGCCACGTCGAGCTGATTTGTCGGTGCGCGCAACGGCACGGTCAACAGTTGCCAGCCATTGCCACGGTTGATGGTCGGCAGTTGCGGTTTGCCATTCAGTTGGACACGCGCGGTGGCGCCGGCGTCACGCAGCACGATTTTGCAGCGCGCGGTCATGGCGCGTGGCAGAATGATCTCGGCGTGCCAGGCGCCGTCGGCGGTCGTGTACGCGCTGACGTGCGGCGGTTGCGCATCGGTAGCTGGCGCCGCCGGCAGCGTGCAGCGCCAGGTGTCGCCGTCTTTGATGACGACGCCGTCCGGAGAAGCCAGCGCGGTTATGCGCACCGGCGCGGAGACGCGCACGGTCGTCGCGGAACATGGCTGGTAGGCGACGAGAAATGTTGTCGTGGTGGGAGATGCGGCCTGCAGCGCGGCGCGCGCGCCATGAATCATCGGCAGCGTGGTTGCGGCCGTTTGCAGTTGCAGCATGCCTTCGCCGGCCACGCGCAAGGCCGTGACCGCCGCCGCATCCAACATTTGTTGATACGGATAGACAATCTGCCAGATGCCGCTGGTGATGCCGAGGGTGTGCAACGGCACGGCCTGGCTTTCCAGCGAAGGATTGCGCGCGCTGAGGTAGCGGCTGGGGCCGCGTGCGCCGCTGTACACAACCAGTTCGCCGCGGCGCGCATCGCCGCCGGCAATCCGCGCGGCGGCCATGCACGCATCCAGCGTGCGCGCCCAATTCAGCCCGCGCGCCAGCAGTTCCCAGCGGCGCACCGTCAGATTCTCCGGCGTCAGATACAGTTCGCGCATCAGGGTGCCGCGCCCGAGATAATTCATCACATAGACGGCCCACGATTCATCCGGCTCCTGGCGCACATCATAGGGGGTGTGGCGTCCATCGACAATCCCGTGCGTCATCAAGGCCGAGAGGGGGAAGATCAGGCCGCGCGTGACGAGCAAGTCATACAGCGCCCCGTCGCGATAATTCATCTCGAAGCTGCTGCCGTGCGACGCCGGCAGGTCGCGATTGTAGTCATGGTCGCCGCCGCCCATCCAGATGGTGTCGACGTAGGGCAGCCACCACGGGCTGGGCCAGATGCCCGAGGTGATCGCCAAGAACAGGTTGGGTTGCAGCTGGGATTCCATGCGCAGCAGGGCGAGTTCCGCGTTGACATTCGCCTCAACGCTTTGGGGCATGCTCGGAAAATGGCCGTGGTTGCTCTGGCCGCACCAGAAATAATTGAAATCATGTTTGAAATAGCGCAGGCCGCCGTCGCTGATCAGCGTCTGCAACTGGGTGCGCAAGGCGGTGTTGTATTTGGTGCCGGACATGCACAGGTATTTTTGGAGGGCCTCGTAGCTGTTGCTCTTGGCCCAAGCCATGTCGAGACTATGGCCGCTGAGCGGCAGCCACAGGCCGAGGCGCATGCCGCACGCCTCGATGCGCGCGCGCAGGCCGGCAAAGCCGGTTGGCAATTTGCGATAGTCCGGCTCCCAAATTGACTGCGGGGTGAACCAGCCGTCATCAATGGCAAGAACATCGAGCGTGGCGCCAAAGGGTTGCAGGTTGCGCTGCAAGGCGGCGGCGGTTTCGGCCAGATTGTCTTCGGTCAGAGTATCGCCGCGCAAATGGCACCAGGTATTGAACAGGGTCAACGCGCGCGGCGGGCGCCGCAGCGCGGCGACATAGTCCTGCAGGACGCGGCGCACTTGGCCGGAGACGCCGCCGCCAATCACCAGTGTTTGCAGCGCGAAGGGCGGGGTGCTGAAGCGGTCGCCGGGATACTGGCGCGGCGCGGTAATGCCATCCTCGACCAGATTTTCGCCGGCGGGATGTTCGAGGCCAATGAACCAGGTGTCGTCGAACAGCAGCGGCTGGCCTTGGCCGCCAAGGGTGGCGGGTTTGTCAATCCGCCAGCGCAGGTGATACGCAGCCTGATCCGTGGCCAGTTCGGTGCCATCGCAGGATTGCAGCAAAATCTGACGTTGCAGCCAGGGCTGTCCGGGCGTGGCACGAAAGACAAGATAGATATTGGCGTTGACGGCCGGGCAGTGCAACATGAATTTCCACGAGCGCCAGCCGCGAATGATGCGCACCGGCTGACAGACAGACGGGGTGATCGTCACGCCATCGCGCACCATGTAGGGCGGGTATTGATCGGTGGGCTTCTTGAATTCCGGCGCCCAGTCGATCGTGCGCGCGTGCCCGATCCGAATGGCGAAATCATCGCCGGCCACGGGCAGGCGCGCGCCGGTGCGCCGGTTGACAATGCAGGTTGTTTGCAGCAGGCGATTGCTGACTTGCAGATGCCAGGCCAACGTGCTGTTGTTGATCACATAAACACCGTCATGCAACGGCACATAGCGCCACGACACCACGATGGTCGCCGCCACAATGGCCAGCGTCACCGCAATGCTTGCACTCCATCTGAAGGTGTTGTTCATTCGCATAGCGAAACCGGTATATTGTAGCAAAGGCCGGCGGGTGCTGCAAACGCACGTGGGTGTCCTGTCAGGTGTGCCTGCCCACACTTGTGCTATACTAGTGGCGGGTTGTTCATCACCGCGCCGGCCTGACTGACGCTCACTTATGTACAAGGAGATAGTATGAAAGCAGCGTTGCTTGTGGTTGGTTGTCTCTTATTGACTGCGCCGTTGTGCGCCGCGACTCTCGCGTGGACCGTGGTACTCGGCACGAGCAGCCCGCCTGTTGATGTCAGCGTGGATCAAGTCGTGGCTGACGGATCGGGCGGGTGCGTCATTGTCTGGAACGAGTACAACAACGTCACGCATCACAATGTGGTGTGCATGATGCGCATGGACAAGAAGGGCGTTGCCGTGTGGGCCAATAATACCACCGAAACATCGGACGTTGAATTGGGCATGGTTGATAAGAACAATGTCGTCGCCAGTATCACACCGGAAACCGGCGATGAGTACACCCTGGTGGTTGACAAGAAAGGCTTGATGGGGACGATTCAGGAAGCCGGCGCGGACGTGTTTTGCGACATGAACAGCGAGATGGGTCCGACTGGCGACAAGAAGGGCTTTTTTGTGGCGGTGGTGCGCGGCAGCGGCGAAGTGGTGCTGCAGCGCTTTTCGTTCAAATAAGTGGTCACGCGCGCAGGCCTTCGTGCCGGCGCCGCACTAATTACTGCCCGCGCTTGCGGAATGCAGGTGGCTTGTTGCGGCGGTTGCCACGTTCTGCAGTTCTGGTATGGCGGCGGCCGCCACGCTGGGGCGTGCGACTGGGCCTGTAGGCGCTGTCGCGCTGCGGCGGGCTGGCGCTGTCGCCCTGGGGCGGGCGTGCGCCATCGCGCTGCGGCGGGCGGGCGCCGTCGCGCTGCGGCGGGCGGGCGCCATCGCGCTGCGGCGGACGAGTGGTGTCGCGCTGGGGCGCGCGGGCGTCGTCGCGCTGCGGCGCGCGGTAGGGCGGGCGCGCGATAGTGCGCCGGCGTGGCGGCCGAGCTTTCGGCGCCATGGTGTTTTGCGCTGGCTCGGCTTGGATGGTGGCCAGCAATTGGTCGCGCTCGACGTGGGTTAGGTGCCGCCAGTGTGCTTGTGGCAGATTGCGCAAGGCGAGGGTGGCCATCCGCGTGCGGTGCAAGGCGGCGACATCGAGATGCAGGGCGGCGCACATGCGCCGGATCTGGCGATTGCGTCCTTCACGCAAGATGATGCGAAAGCGCCGGGCGGCAACGCGCTGCACCGCACAGGGCTGGGTGAGCCCGTCATCGAGGGCAATGCCGCGCGCCAAGGCGCTGATTTCGGCGTCGGTCACCAGTCGCGCCGCCGTCACCAGATATTCTTTTTCGTGCGCAAAGCGCGGATGAGTCAGGCGGTGCACGAGCGTGCCATCGTTGGTCAAGAGGACCAGGCCGCTCGAATCTTTGTCAAGGCGGCCGGCCGGCACCACGCGCCAGGGCACTTGCACCAGATGGCGCACGGTCACTTCGTTTTCCTGTGCGCAACTGGTGACAACGCCGACGGGTTTGTGCAAGGCGATGTAGACGAGCTGCTGCGGGCGGTTGATCGGGCGTTTGTTGACCGCGACCAGATCGTGCTCCGGGTCAACCTTGGTGCCCAGCTCAGTGACGACCGCATTGTTGACGCGCACGCGGCCTTCGACTATCAGCTCTTCGGCCTTGCGGCGCGAGCAGACGCCGTGGTCGGCTAAGAATTTTTGAAGACGGAGGAGCATGGTCAGGGTTCAGGGTTCAGGGTTCAGAGAAAAATGGTCTTGTGACAAAACCATTTTGTACAAAATGAATTGCGGCAATTCGTTTTCATAGCAGGGCGGCGGATAGAAAGGCAATGGCGCGGTGGGCATCGCCGCAATCATTGGTGGCAGCTCCGTTGACGGGCATGCCATCGTCGTGGCCAAACGGTCCGAACAACAGTTCCGCGCCGGGCAGGGCGGTGTGCAGGCGTTCAAGCCAGACAGACGGCACTTGCCGGTCAGTGGGCGAGCCTATCAGTAAGATTGGCCGGCCGGCGAGGCTGGCGGCGGCACGCGGCACATCCACATCGTTGGCGCGCGCGCCGGTTTGCCATTCAAAGATGCGCACCCCGAGCGCGGCGAGCGTCGCGGGCACATGGAAAAAACGCCAGGCATAATGGCGCACCGTCTCGCGCAACGAGACGAACGGCGATTGGGCCACCACGGCCGCCACCTGCACATCACGGGCAGCTGCCAGCAGCGCGGTGGTCGCGCCCAGCGAAAAGCCCCAATAGACAACGGGCAGCCCATTGGCATAGTCAGCGCGCACCTGACGGGTGATCTCGAGCAGGTCACGTGTTTCGAAATATCCGAGGGTGCAGTCGCGCCCAGTGCTCTCGCCATGATGGCGCAGATCATACAACACCAAGGAAAAACCGGCACGCTGGTACGGCAGCAGATAGGGAAGCAGGCCGTTTTTGCTGTCGGCCACGCCGTGACTGGCAATCAAGACCGCGCGCGGTTGCTCGGCCGGGATGAACCAGCAGGCCAGCGATGCGCCGGCCGCGCCGCGCACGCGAAACGGGATGAAGGTCAGGCCGCAGTCCGCCGGCGAAATATCCAGCGGGGTATAGGTCGTGTAGCGGCGCATCATCCAGGCGCACGCGCAGGCCACCAGCAGGGTCACCAGCACGAGGACGAGGCCGGCGCCGGCGCAATATTTCAACCAGGTCGGCAGCATGCGCACATTGTCCGAGACAGGGTCATAGAATCAGGCCGCGCAGGTGGCGCACGTTGGCAGTGATCTGTTCGAGAACATACGGCGGCACCTCGGCCGGCGCACGCGGGCTGCAATCAGCATAGTACTCGTGAAAGCCGGCGCGCTGCACGAGCCGAACGGGGTGATCAAACTCATTGCGCTGAATGGAAAGCAGATCCGCGCCCTGCAGACACACCATGAGCAGGTAGCCCTTGAGCAGGCCAACGACCTGCTGCGGTTCATCACTGCCGCTGCGGGCAAGGTAGCCAGGATTGTAGATAATGCCAAGGTTGTGGCGCTCGACGTCATCGACAAAATCAACGGCATGATCGGCGGTGCGCACCATCGAATCGGCCGCCGGCTCGATTGCCAGGCAGATATCCATATCTTGGGCGACGTCCAGCGCCTCCTGCACGACGGCGACAAAGGCTTCGTAGGCGCGGTCGAATTCCTGGCCGCGATCATGGGCCGGCGCGGCCAGGGCGATCAGCGGGCAGGCCAGGGCGTGGGCGATGCAGATCCAACGTTGCAGCACTTCAGCCTGCTGCTCGACCTTGCCAGGTTCGAGCGGTGCGCCACGCAGGCATTGCCATTCGAGGGCGTGGGCCTGCGCCGCGCAGACAAGCTGCGCGCTGCTGCGAAAAGAAAAGTCGACTGGATCAATGTTGGCCGCCGGCAGATCGAGGTAGATGCCGGCGACACCGAGCGTGGCCGCAGTCGCAATCATTTCCTCCAACGTATGTGCGCCGGCGCCGGCCAGTAACGCGCTTGAACAACTCAGTTTCATGGTTCAGCGCGCCGCAAACGTTTGATGTCGGCGCGGCCCGACCGAGACAAAGCGCACCCGGCACCCGGTGTGGCGCTCGATGCCGCGCAGAAATGCGCGGGCCGCCCGCGGCAAGTCGGCAAAGCAGGTCAGCGTGCCAAGCGGGGTCAACCAGCCCTTGTATTCCTCGCAGGTCTTGGGAACGCAGTGGGCCAGGATGCGCGCATCGGTGGGAAAGTCGGTCAGCGTTGCGCCGGGTGCGAGGTGCGCGCCGTTGTAGCCCGTGGCCGGGCCGCGATATTCGTAGGCCGTGCAAATCCGAACGACCGGCATGACATCCAGCACATCCAGTTTGGAAATGATCGCATCCGGCCCGTTCAAGCGCACCGCGCAACGATAGGCCACGGCATCGAGCCAGCCAGTGCGGCGCGGGCGGCCGGTGGTGGTGCCGAACTCGCCGGCGATGTGGCGAATGACTTTACCGAGCGAATAATCATCACGCGCAGTCTGCGCAAGCACGCGGGCCTCGTCCGCGGGCATGCGCTGGTCGGCGCGTTCGTCGGCGATGTCGGCTTCGGTGCCCAGTTCGGTGGGAAACGGCCCGCCGCCAACGCGGGTCATGTAGGCTGACATGACATTGTAGACGCGGTCGAGTGCGGCGGGCGGCAAGCCGGCGCCCGGCGCAAAGCCGCCGGCGCCGCACGAGGACGAGGTCACATACGGATAGGTGCCGTGATCAATGTCGAGTAGCAAGCCCTGTGCGCCTTCCAGCAAAATGCGCTTGCCGTCACGCAGCGCGGCGGCCAGCAGGGCACGCGTGTCGATGACCAGCGGCAGCAGCACTTGTGCCCAGGCACAATACGCATCCGCGATGGCGGCCGCGTCAAACGCGCCGTCGCGCAGCCACGCGCCGTTTAGTTGATCGGGCGCGCGCATCCATTCCTCAAACTGTGCGCGCGGCACGTGGTACACGTCGTGGATGACGCGTTCTTTTTCGCGGGCGATGGCGCAGACTTTGTCACGAAAGCGCGCACATTCGTAGAGGTCGTTCATGCGCAGGCCGCCGCGCAGCATTTTGTCGGCGTAGGCCGGGCCAATGCCGCGCGCGGTCGTGCCGATTCTGCCGGCACCCAAGGCCCATTCGCGGGCCCGATCTAAAATCCGGTGCCAGGGCATGACCAGATGCGCATCGCCACTGATGCGCAGGCCGCGCGCATCGATGCCCTGCGCGCGCAATGACGCCAGTTCCTGATCGACCAGGACGCGCGGGTCAAGCACCACGCCATTGCCAATCACATTTAGGGCCGCCGGTCGGGCGATGCCCGAGGGCACGTGATGTAACTTCACTTTGACATCACCAATGACGACCGTGTGGCCGGCGTTGCAGCCACCCTGGGCGCGCACGATCACGTCAGCCTCGGCGGCGAACTCATCGGTGAACTTGCCTTTGCCTTCATCGCCCCAAGCCGCGCCGCAAATTGCCACTACTTTGTCTCGACCGAAGTACATAATGCTGGTTGTGTCCTGCGGGCTAGTCGGGCGGGCAGTACCGCCTGCCGCCTCGTGGCATAGTATACCAAAAATGTCGTGCGGAGGTGCAGTCAGGTAATGATGAGTGATGAGTGATGAATGATGAGTGTCTGCGCAGCATTCAGCACTCGCTTTATTTCTTGTTCTGCATTCATCATTCATCATTCATCATTCATCACTCATCATTTCTGCTAGAAAACCGGGTCTTTTGACGAACCGGCCCGGTTTCGCTACAATGGCACAACAACCTTGTTATTCATGACTAACACATCAGGGCACACCCATGACTACACGCGGCCCCACCACCGGCGAAAAACAACGGCGTAAGAAAACGCGCGAACTTGTCGCCACGGCCTATCTCCGTGAATTGACTGCCGCGCTGACGGCGCTGGCAGCACAGGTTGACGCCTGGCGCGCCGGCCAGATTGATGCCTGCCAACTCAACGAGGATGTGCATGCGTATCACAACGGCACGGCCCGCGACTTGTGGAAGAAGTACAACATGCCGGCCGACATGTTGCTGACGCTCTTGGTGGCTGGCGGCGTGATTCAAAAAGAAGAAGTGCCCGCCGACTTGCTCGACGCGCTGCACAGTGGCGGCGCCGCGCAGGCACTGGCGGCCGAAACGCCACCAGAGACTGACAAGCAGCATTGACGTGCGCGCGGCGCGGCGCGGCGAACAACATAGCTGCGGCGACCCGCCGCGTTCGCTTGTTGCTGTGGTTGCCGTGGACGCGGCGCGGCGTTTGGCGTGGAGCGGTGCCGGAAAGCGGGCACTGCGTTTTCTATATGCCCGCCCTACACGCGCACGGCGCGACCACGCGCCGCCGCGGCCAGGCACGCGTCGAGATAGCACTGTATGCGCCAGCCGTCTTCAAAATCCGGCTTATCCAGCGTGTGGGTGCGCACACTGCGGATGAAGCGCTGATAAATGTTTGGCACCTTCGGGCAGCGCAGCGTGCGCCAGCGGCCGGCCTGCATATCGTTGCCGCAGCATAGTTGTAGCTTGTTCCACGCGCTGTCCAAATCCACGATCAGCGCGCCGGCAGTGCCGTACACGCGCAGGCGAATACTGTTGCTCTGGCCGGTGGCCCAGCGGCTCGAGTGCACCACGCCGAGCGCGCCATTGGCAAAGCGCAGGGATGCCACAAATGAATCGTTGGCATCCAGGAGAACACCCTTGTATTTGTTGCCCGGCAGGCCTTTCGGCAACGAAGTCATTTGACACGAAAGCTCGCGTGGCGCGCCGGCCACAAAAGTCATAAAATCCAGAATGTGCACGCCGAGGTCGCCAAGGTCGCCGTTGCTTTGTGCGGCTGACATGCGCCACAGCGCGCCCGGGCTAATCGGCTGCTTCGTGCGCCAGACTGTGCGCGTCAGCCAGCCCTGCAAGTAACTGGCCTCAACATGACGCAGTTCGCCGAGCGCACCCGCCGCGACGAGTTCCCGCGCTTGGTACAATGCCGCGGATGCGCGATACGAGAAATTCACCATGTTGACCACCTTGGCGGCGCGCACGGCCTGCACCATGACGTTGGCCTCGGCGGCATTGGTCGCCAATGGTTTTTCGCACAAAATATGCAGCCCATGGCGGGCGGCGCGCAGCGCCAAGTCTTTATGAGCCGCGTCTGCGGCGACAATCGAGACGGCGTCCAGCCCGCCCGCATCCAGCAGCGCGGCCACATCGGTGTATGCGCGCGGCACATTGTTCTGCTGCGCAAACGCCTGCACGCGCGCCTGGTCCACATCGCAGCAGGCCGCGAGTCGCACGCCCGCAATCTCTTTCAAGCTGTGCACGTGCTGTTGGGCCATGTTGCCCGTACCCAAGATTGCCAATCGAATCATGATCTGCTCCGCAAAGGTTATAGAAAACCCTCATAGTATACAGAAAAGCACGGTCGCGGGCATGACGGGCGTTCATACGACAGAACCCGTTGATTGAAGGTGATCTGCACTAATGCTTGCCCCGACCCCTTCTGGGCGGGAATGAGGGGGATGCGCCGCTCTGACAGATGCGGCGCGGCGCCGCGTGGCAAGTAACAAGTAACAGGTACTTGCAACTCACTGCGCGAATGCGGCGGCATCCAAGCCATGCGGAATGCCATCCATAGTGACTTTTTTTCGCGAAAGAATTGAGGGCGTATGAAACGCCCGCCACGAAGAACCAGCTGGTGCGGCTGACAAAGCAGGAAGGCGGGGGGCAATCCCCCGCCTTCTGTTTGGTTTACAAACGTATGCTACTGATGGTTCTTAGCGTTTGCGCAGCCAGAGCGCCAGACCCGTCACCAGACCCAGCAGCAGCGCCGGCGTGAACAAGAACGTGACGAAGGCGATGACGGTCGCAGTGATGTGCGTGTGCGTGATACTATCCTTGATCAGATGTGCGCCGCAGGCACGCCATGCCGGTCAGCAACAGGCCCAGCAGGGCGCCTGGTTCCGGGACGGTGATGCGTGCGATGACGCCGTAGGAGCTTTCGACAATCACATCGCCGTTGGCGAGGATGGTTGGCCACGACCAGGAGGCCCGGCGGCCGTCATCGCCTGTGATGGTGGGTGAGAGCTGCACCGTCCAGAGGATTGTGGCGTCGGCGCCGTTGTCGCGCAACGCCCGCGCCGCGGTCACCCCGCCACCGATGTCGAACACGCCGACGATGATGTTGCTGGGCGCGCCCACGACGCAGCCGCCGCCCGTCCCACCGCATGGACTGGACCAGAGCACGACGCCATCGGCGGTATTGACCGCCACCATGCCCGTGGCCGGCGGCAGAGCGACGCTGCAGTACAGGCGCGAACCGTCCGGGCTGAGCGCGTAGCCGCCGTGGCTCCAGACATTGGTGCCGAAGCTCATGCGCCAGAGGTCCGACCCGTTCGGCGCGAATCCAACCAGAATGTCCGGCTCGGTGTCATTCGTCAGACCTTGGAAGCCGCAGTAGATGTTGCCGGCCGCGTCCACGATGGGATCAAGGTTGCCATTGCCCTGCGCGAACTGGTTGGACCAGAGCGTCACACCCGTTCCAGCATCAATAGCCAGGAACTGGCCGTCATCGCCGTGGACGTAGAGCGTGCTGCCGTCGGGGCTGAGCGCGGGTCCATTGCCGGCCCACTCACCCGCGCCGTAGCGGTTGGACCACAGCGCCACGCCGGATTCCGCATTCAGGCACCACAGGCCGATGTCCCAATCGCTTTCGCAATAGACCCGGTCATTGTGCAGCAGCATGCCGCCCGCTATCATCCAGTCAAGCCGGTTGCTCCAGACGATCTGGCCCGTGGTCTTGTTGACGCCATAGACTTGGTGCTTGCCGCCGCTGCCGGTGCCCGTGCTTTCGCCGATGTAGACGCGGCTCGGCGAGACGGCCGGCGTGCCGTTGGCGTAGTGGCCAGCACCGCCCAACACACCGTTCCAGAGGCTGGTGCCTGTGGCCAGATCCAACGCCAGCAGCGTTGCGTTGCTGTTCACCGGCGCAGGATTGACGGCAATGTAAAAACGTTGGCCGTCGGTCACGCCGCTACCAAGCCTGATTTCGCTGTACCAGATGCCGCCAGGTGCCGTCGTCTGGGTCGTGTTTGACCAGACCATCGCGGCGGCGAGCAGCGGCGCGCCGTTGGTGTACCAGCCCTGGCGCTGCTTGTTGTTGCCGCACAGCGGCCACGGGCCGGGCGTGACATCCTCAGCATACGGCGCCAGCGCGATCGTGCGCAGAGTGGCGGCGAGATACAGCGTGCCATCATTGCCGATGGCGGGTGCACCGCCCAAGCCGGAGCCGGCATTGTAAGTCCACAGAACTTGGGCCGCACTGCCATTATCCTTGATGCAGTAAACAATGCCCGCCGTCTTGGACATGACGTACAGAATACCATTGTTCAGCACCGTTGGCGCAGCGACAATTTCATCCGTACCATAGTTAGTGATCCACTGCCGCGTCCCCAGGTAGTCGAAGGCGGCGACGATGCCGCCTTGGCCGGCGAGATAAATCCGGCCATTGGCGCCCAGGGCGGGGCTATTGAACATGTTGACGCCCGTGGTGGTCTGCCAGACAAGGCCGGTCGTGCTCAAGCAATAGAGATTTGACGTGCCATAATCGGTGAAGGTTGACAGGTAGCACAAGCCATCGCGCACGGCGCCTTTGCTCCATGACTTGCCGACCGGCAGTGTTGCCAGGACGGTGGCCTGGGTGCCATCGTCGCGCAGGATGGTCATGTTATTGACGCCGGCGGCACTGCCTTCGGTGTTGACCCACAAATAAATGCCGCTGCCGACGGGATCTTGCCAGACCGGCACTGCGCCGGCACCTTCATAGCCGCCGCCGCCGATGGCGCGCGTCCATTTTACGGTATAACTGGCGCCGAGGTCGGTCAAGGCCACCAATTGTGCGGCGCCATTGAGGGCGTAAATTGTGCCGTCGGGGCCGATCGTGGGAACATTGTCACTGTCACCGGCATTGCTATATGACCAGTTGATGCTGCCATTCTCCGCATTGAGGGCATAGACGCCGGAGGTGCTGCTGTAGGGCGTGCCATAGACAATATTGTTGTTGCCATAACTGACGCCGCCCCAATTGCCACCGCCGCCGATCTTGGTGATCCAATTTGTGCCAGTGGGGCTCATTGAAATAATCTCGCCCGTTCCGGTCGTCAGAAAAATGACATTATTGGATGCATCCAGCACGACGCCCTGCTGCCCATCACTGATGCCGGGCACGGGGTATTGCCAGCGTGGCGTGGGCACGGCGCGCGTGCCGTGCAAGGCGGCGGCGGTGTTAGCGATGTCATGCTTCCAATGCGGCCATGCGCTGGCGCCGCAGAGTGTCATTGCCATGCCGGCTGCAATCAGCAGAACAAGCAGGTTTGTTTTCATCGGATGTCTCCCGGTGGGCTTAGTGGAACCGGTCACCAACGTGTGCTGGTTCCAGTTGTGGGTATTTTTTCTAATTATACTGTTTTATGGAGCCGCTGTCAAAAACGAAAGGCGGGGGCAATCCCCCGCCTTCCGTTGTGCTTTCAGGCGTATGCTACTGATGGTTCTTATCGTTTGCGCAGCCAGAGCACCAGACCCGTCACCAGACCCAACAGCAGCGCCGGCTCCGGCACGACCGTGAGAATGCCCGATTGGGCAGGATTGTAGGTGGCCAGCATGCGCGGCCCGCCGTCTTTTTGCCCATAGCCCGTGCTGGGCGCGGCGTTGGTCTGATACTCGTAGTAGTAGCAGTAGGCATAGTCACCAGCCGAGACCGCCTGCGCAATGACGAAGTTGGTGTGGAACTCATCATTGTTGCCGACTTGCACGTTGAAGTCTGCCATTGTCCATGTCCACGACGGCGCATTCGGCAAGGCGTTGCTGGGGCCATAGCCGATCCATGCTTTCAGCCC
>Ga0268280_1000648_pt1 | contig 27405 bp, 19 predicted proteins | sample saktaG_9_FD_190139 | JGI IMG/M metagenome (GOLD analysis project Ga0268280, IMG submission 190139) | Saline water microbial communities from Sakinaw Lake, British Columbia, Canada - sak_2011_5_24_40m | ecosystem: Environmental > Aquatic > Non-marine Saline and Alkaline > Saline ...
CCGCCGGTTGAGAAGAGAGAGGGAGAACTTAGCGACTGGGCAAATAAAAGGGTTTTGATCGCTGAAGATGTGGAATCAAATTTTATGTTAATTGAGCACCTGCTGAAGAAAACGAACATAGATGTACTCTGGGCAAAAAACGGGAAAGAAGCGGTGGATATGTGTTCGAACGGGAAAACTATTGATCTCATCCTGATGGATATCCAGATGCCGGTAATGGACGGGTACACTGCTGCAGAGCAGATCCTGAAAATGGGGGAAGGGATCCCCATTATAGCTCAAACGGCTTACGCGCTTAGCCATGATGAAGAGGATATACTGGATGCAGGATTTTCTGATCTCCTGACCAAACCGATACAACCAACCGAGCTCATGGAAAAAATTACCAGGATATTTGAGATATCTGACAATAAAATACAGAAAGCTAGTCATTTCTAACAAGATCTGATTTGATCTTGGTAGATCTGGACCTTCCTAAAAAAGATGGACGCGAAGTGTCGAAGAAGATATCCTTCAAATCTATAACCTAAAAGCCTATACCATGAACACTGAAACAATCAACATACTCCTGATCGAAGGCAACCCCATCGATGCGAGGTTGATTCAGGAGTTCTTAAAGAGCGACAGCCATACTGGAAAGAGTTACGAGATCTACTGGATGACTTCATTGCTGGAAGGCCTTGAGAAACTTCGTTCAACAAAGATCGACGTGGTGCTGGCTGACATGGGATTGCCGGATAGCCAGGGGATCGCAACACTCGAGAAACTTGTTACAGCAAATTCAATGGTTCCAATCATTGTTGTTACCGGATTAAACGACAACATTGCCGGGGTAACATCGGTTCAGGCAGGTGCACAGGATTTTTTGGTGAAGGGACAAATCGATGAGCAGTTGATGATCCGCACGATCAATCATGCGATTGAAAGGAAAGAAAGAATAAATCAAAAATTGTTGACCAATCGTATTTTGTCTATCCTGAACCGCCATAATGACTGGCAAAAATTGCTCTGTGATATTCTTTCTGAGATTAAAGAATACACGAAAATGGAAGCCATTGGCATCCGGCTGAAGATGGGTAATGACTATCCCTATTTTGAATACAATGGTTTTTCCGAGAATTTTATACAATCAGAGAATCATTTATGCGCTCAGAATGAATTTGGAGAGCTAATTCTTGATGATCATGGAGAACCCCTGCTTGAATGTATGTGTGGGAATGTCATTCAGGGCAGGACTGACCCTGCTTTGCCTTTTTTTACAACCAATGGAAGTTTCTGGACAAATTCAACATCAAAATTACTGGCTGAAACATCCGAAGCTGACCGGCAAGCCCGTACCCGAAACCGTTGCCATGGTGAGGGTTATGAGTCGGTAGCGCTGATTCCTTTACGCAGCGGTGAAGAGGTGATCGGATTACTTCAGTTGAATGACAAGATGCCCAATCGTTTCACCCTTACCATGATTTTATTTTTTGAAGAGATTGGATCAACACTGGGGATCGCTTTTAGCCGAATGGAAGCGGAACGGAAAAATCAGGAACGGATCAAAGAATTAAATGTGCTCCACAATATAGCGATCATTGCTGAGATAAGTTCTTCGATTGAGGAATATGCACTGGGGATTGTTGACCTGATACCCATGGGCTTTCGGGATCAGGAGCATACCTGTTGCCTGCTGGAGATTGAAGGCAAGCGTTACCAGATGAAAGATTGCCATGATCACATCCATTTCTATGGTTCTGATATCCTTTATAACGGTCTTAAAGTAGGCCGACTGGATGTTGGTATCAGTGAAAATGCCAACCTGTATGTTTCAAGAGTTTTTTTACAGGAAGAGAAGGAGCTGATCATCACGATCGCGAAACAAATAGGGGATTTTATTGGTCGTGACAGATCCGATAAAATTCAGAAAATCATTTACAATATTTCTTCCTATACCAATACCGCAAGCAATCTGGAAGAGTTGGTCATGTTTATCCAGAAACAACTTTTAGCACTTATCGATACCACCAATTTCTACATCGCCCTATACGATGCGAAGACAGATATGATTAGTACTCCCTATTTTGCTGATCAGAAAGATACTATCGATGTATTTCCGGCAGGGAAGACCCTAACTGCCTATGTTATCCGAACAAAAAAACCGTTGCTTGGGCGTCGGGATGATCTGGATCAATTGGAAGCTTCCGGGGAGATTAAAACCATCGGTGAAAAAGCAAAAGTGTGGATGGGCATCCCGTTAAAAGTTAAAGGAAATGTGATTGGAGTTTTTGCGGTACAAAGTTATACAGATGAAAATGCATATAGTCCAAGCGATCTGGAGATATTGGAAGTGATCTCTCAACAGATCAGCATCTCCATTGAACGGAAAAAAGCAGAGCAGGAGTTGGTTATTGCCCTGGGAAAAGCACAGGAATCGGACAGGCTGAAATCAGCTTTTCTGACTACTATGTCACATGAGTTACGTACCCCGTTGAATGCCGTGATTGGCTTTTCCCAGCTCATCGACGGTGAGACACCCATGGATGATATTCTGGAATTTGTAAAGCATATCAACAAAGGAGGTCACCATCTGCTTGAGATCATTGAGGATATATTAAATGTTTCGGTGATTGAAAGCGGATTACTGGAAGTGAACATGGGGGATTTCTCGTTGGTTTCACTGTTAAACGAGATTGAGATCCTGATCAGGACAGAACAGGCAAAGATTCAAAAACAACATATTCGGATCGTGTCAATTCCCCCGGAATTTGGAAACGATATGGGAATCAATACCGATAGTGTAAAATTGAAGCAAATCCTGATGAATTTGTTGAAAAATGCCATGAAATTTACCCATGAGGGAAGTATTGAATATGGCGTTCAAAAATTAATGGAGGAGGATCAACCTGTTCTCCGGTTTTATGTCAGGGATACCGGGATCGGCATTCCCGTCGAGGTACAGAAGATTGTTTTTGATCTGTTTCGTCAGGCTGATGAAACTCACACCAGGACTCATGGTGGAACAGGGGTGGGATTATCTGTTTCAAAAAAGCTGGTCGAACTGCTGGGAGGTTCCATTTGGGTTGAGTCGGAAACAGGAAAGGGATCAATATTCTATTTTACTATTCCGTTTGAAGGTCAAAAGCTTCCTGATGAGATTCTTCAGCCAGGTAGTATGCACGAACAGGAAACATATATATCAGAAAAAAACGTTTTAATAGCAGAAGATGAGGAGTCCAATTATGAGCTTCTTGATATCCTGTTATCGGAGAAGGGGTTCAACCTCATCTGGGCGAAAAACGGACAGGAAGCGGTTCAGCTATGTGCCGAACATCCTGATCTCGACCTGATACTCATGGATCTGAAGATGCCGGTGATGAATGGGTATGAAGCTACTAGACTGATCCGGGAAGCAAATCCAATACTACCTATCATCGCACAAACCGCATACGCCATGCCGGCCGATAGGGATGCTGCCATTGATGCGGGTTGCAATGAGCTGCTTACCAAACCGATCAGGAAAGAGGAATTGTTTAAAACGATCGAGAGATGTCTGAGATGATACTGGAAAACATGCTCGACAGCCTGCCAGGCATCTTTTATATGATGGACAGGAGAGGCTATTTTATACAATGGAACCAGCAATTTGAGCATATTTCAGAGTACTCGGCCAAAGAACTCGCGGGGATACATGCGTTGGAGCTGTTTCAAGGGCCTGATAAAAGGAAACTAGCTGCCAGTGTATTGGAAGTGTTTAAAAAGGGATCCTCAACAGTGGAAGCTGATTTTGTATCTAAAAAGGGGAAAAGAACCCCCTATTATTTCACCGGAAAAACTGTTCAAACCGATGGTGTCACTTACCTCATGGGAATGGGGATTGATATATCTGAACGAACGCACACGGAAATGTCGTTAAAAGAGAGCGAAGAACGATTCCGGCGCCTTACTGAGACCTCTACCGATGCAATCATCTCCATCGATTCACAAGGACGTATCTGGCTTTTCAACCTGGCTGCAGAGCGTATTTTTGGATATTCGGCCAAAGAGATTTATCTTCAGACAATAGATCTACTTATCCCCGAAAAATACGGCGCTGTATTTTTGAAGGGAATCAAGCGCTACTTCGACACCGGAGTGTCAACCATACTCGGGCAGATCTTTGAGTTCAAGGGACGACGCAAAGGAGGGGATCTCTTTCCTTGTGAACTCTCGCTTTCAGAGGTAAAAGCTGGTGATGAGATCACATTTATCGGTATCATCCGTGATATTTCTGAACGGAAGAAAGTGGAAGCAGAACTTGAGAGGTTTACAAATGCTCTGAAGGAATCAAATATCACCAAAGACAAATTCTTCTCCATTATCGCTCATGACCTGAAGAGTCCCTTCAATGCCATCCTGGGGCTGACCAACGCTCTGATCGAAGATTATAGAAACCTGGATGAGAAACGGATTGAAAGTCTGTTGAAAACGATTAAAAGCTCTTCCGAAAGAGCCTTTGAGTTGCTGGAAAACCTGTTGGTTTGGGCCAATACACAAACAGGGCATATTGATTATAAACCGCAACCTGTCAGCCTGAAGGATCTGGTTGATGAGAGCATCGCTCTCCTGGATGGTCCTGCCGCCAACAAAGGAATCAGGATCGAATCTGAATTGAAGGCAGAATGCATAGTGATGGCTGATAGACAAATGATCCTCACCGTATTGCGGAACCTGATCTCCAACGCGGTGAAATTCACTCCATTTGGAGGCAGGATCGGGATTGCGGTAAACCCTGGCCAGGATTTCTGTGAAGTATCTGTCCGGGATTCAGGAATTGGCATACCCAAAGAGTATATAGAGAAGCTTTTCAGGATCGAAACCAAGCACAGCACACGGGGAACGGCCGATGAGAAAGGGACCGGACTGGGGTTGATTCTCTGTAAGGAATTTGTGGAAAGGCACGGAGGGAAGATTTGGGTAGAGAGTGAGGAGGGGAGAGGGAGTACTTTTTATTTCACACTGCCGGTTGTGAGTTAGTAGGCAGTAGGCAGTAGTGACGAAGGACGAGTGACGAAAGACGAAGGACGAATTACAAGTAGGGGCAATTCATGAATTGCCCCTACCTGGTCACTCGGTCACCTGGTCACCTGGTCACTCGGTCACCTGGTCACCTGGTCACCTGGTCACCTGGTCACTCGGTCACCTGGTCACCTGGTCACCTGGTCACCTGGTCACCTGTTCACCTGTTCACCTGTTCACCTGTTCACCCGGTCACTGTTTTGATAAACATAAAAAACGTTGTTAATGGAAAAAGTTCTAATCATTGAAGATGATCAATCGTTTCGGTTAATTCTATCGCAGATGATAACCAAAGCGGGTTTTGTCGCAACTCTTGCCAGCGACGGGGAGGAGGGCATGGAGCTATTTAGAAACGGTAATTTTGATCTTGTGATCACGGATATCATCATGCCAAATATGGAAGGGATAGAGACCATTATGGAGTTGCACAAACTGGATCCAAAGGGAAAGATCATAGCAATATCAGGAGGCGGCAAGATGGAGGCGGAGAAATACCTGAGTACGGCCAGGGCTCTCAAAGTAAACGCGGTATTGAAAAAGCCGTTCTCTTACAACGAGTTACTAACAGCCATGGCGTTGATTGGCCAGTAGACAGTTTGCCAGCTTCTCGTCCCTCGTCCCTTGACCCTAACCTTCTCACGTCTTACGTCTTACGTCTCACGTCCCACGTCCCTCCCCCGGCAAGGTAAACTTAAACGTACTCCCTTTCCCCTCCTCGCTCTCAGCCCAAATTTTCCCGCCGTGTTTCTCAATAAACTCTTTACAAATGATCAAACCCAATCCAGTGGTTGCTTCGCCATCCGTGCCACGACGTCCGGTCTCCTCGCCTAATTCGAATAGTTTAGATAGAAGTTCGTTGTTCAAACCAATTCCGGTATCGGTAATCGATATCGTTATGCCCTGGTTGCTGGTTTCATTGGCTTTGATTGTAATTTTTCCTCCTTTCCGGGTGAATTTAATGGCATTGGAGACCAGATTCCGGATAACTGTTTCAAGCATATGAACATCAGCGTATACCATTATTTCAGTGGGTATTTCACTGTAAATCCCGATCTCTTTTTTATCTGCCAGCTCCTGAATCATGCTGATGCTCTCTGTGATCTTAGGCCTCAGCAAAAAGAAATCGGGATTAAATCCGGCAACACCGCGCTGGATGCGTGACCATTCCAACAGCTCTTCAAGTAACCGGTAAAGGTTGGTGGCAGATCTCTGCATGCTGAATGCAATCTTTTCTATCTCTTCTGGTTTCATGGAAGGCAGTCTCTCCACCAACACTTGAGTAAGACCCAGAAAAGCGTTGAATGGACTTCTCAGGTCATGTGTGACGATCGATAAAAACTTGTCCTTCTCTGCGTTAATTTTTATCAGCTGGTTGTTCCGTTCCAAAATCTCTTCCGCAGATTTCTTCTCGTTTATTAAAAGTGACTCCTCAGCCTTTAACCTCCTGGTGATTTGCATTTTGATCCGGCTCCAGCTAGCCCAGATCCCGAACAAACCGATGAGCCAGATAGAACCATACATTAAAAATGTGAAGACCAGATGACTTTGAATCCGCTTCTCCATCGGACTCCACGGAAACGATACACTGATCCCTCCCCGTACATCTCCTGCCTGATATCCCTGAAATGCATGGCATTTTAAACATCCTTGCTCTGTCATCATCGGGCGCATGTAACGTAAAAACACCTCACTACCGATTGTGTCGAAGGAGATAACTTCGGTGACTCCCTGGTCAAACGATTGCAGTACATCCTTTTCCCATCGATCCGGTTCGTTTATCGGCCGGAGCGGATTCAGGCTCGTGATGTGACCCCTCAGACCATACTGATTTGCTCCCAGTTCATGCACCTGCCTGGTCATATATGCTGGATTTACAAGGGTCAGCTTTTTTCCAGAGGGTGTTGTAATATCTCGTTCAGAAATATGAGAAAGATATGGGTTAGGAGGTGTTGAGTCTGTTTCAGGTACATATACTCCTCCATGTTGGCTGGCCCACCTCCTGTAAACCAGGTCACGGTTAAAGGTTTCCTTGGCGCTGGCAGTGGCGATTTCCAGTGATGTGTTGTTGAATCGCCGGTTATCAATGTAACCCAATGCAATCATAAGAATGGTCCAGGCAATTGCCAATAGAAAAAATGTCCTCCATAACCTAACGGATGTTGTTGAAAGAATGTTTTTGGTTATCATATGAATAAACGTAAGAGATTATTTTTCAGTAGGCAGTTAGCAGTAGGCAGTAGGCAGTAGGCAGTAGGCAGTTGGCAGTAGGCAGTCTTCAGTTTTACCCTCGACCCTTGACCCTAACCTTATCACGTCTCACGTCTCACGTCTCACGTCCCACGTCCCACGTCCCACGTCCCACGTCCCACGTCTCACGTCCCACGTCAATAAATATTCGCCGCATTCCGGTATCCGGCATTGTTTTGGTACCAGTCGGGGAAAAGGTTGCCGCTGCTTTGCACCCAGTCGCCAAATTTCAGGTACGCATCGATGATGGAGATCTCCTCCAGGGGATAATCAAACGTTTCATAGATGTTTAGCGCCCAGGGCAGGTTGGCGGCTGTTTTGTAATATTTGCCTGCGGCGGAATTGGAGTCATCGTCCTCAATCCCGAAGTATTGAGGGTCGGCTTTGTCAGTGGGTTCAAAATCAGGCAGATGTACCTCTTTTCCCCGCTCCATTCCAGCCATGATGAATGGATTGAACCCGGCAATGTTCAGGGCTGTAAGACTCACTGTACCACCGGCTCCCGGAGTGCCGTTATTCATAAATACCATGGAGACCGTAATCGTATCCCAGGGAACAATGGGCTGGCCGGCAGAAGTATTCACACCAACCCCTCCGCCAACCGGGACCATTAACCGGAAGAAGTCGTCAAATACAATCGCAGTTGCATCGGTCTGTCCTGTTTCCAACCCGTTTGACCCGAATGTATAGCCGGAAGCAGAAAGCACGTCATACCCTGTCGTACTGATGATTGAGGTAGGGTCAACAGAAGGAAGCTGGAATCCGAATCCGTTGTGGAGTCCGGCTCCCGATGCCCTGAGAATAAAGGTTCCGATCAGATCAACCACATTGTCGTCGGCATTGGTGACAATCTTAAAGCTGTAACCAACTACCACATCATTCAAGTCGTAGTCTCCATCAGAAGGCCAGAGATCTTCAAATGCCAGGGTTGCTTGTCCGGATGCCGGGTAAAAGTTGTTGTATGCCCGGTATGGATCAGCGGGATAGTCATCTTCGTTATCCGGCACTCCGTCTCCATCGGCATCAGGGTTGATATTGATTGGTTCGCAAGAATTGGATGGATCCGAAGCATAAGTACCGGGGATAGTGATGTCGTCCAGTTGTCCCCTGGAGTTGCCACCGGACCCAGAAAAACGCCACTTGAACTTATATACACCACTCTGGGTGATGGCAATAATTTGAGTTATTGTAGTACCGTTCGTATAGTCGTAATCCAAAATGAGGTCCCCTGAAGGATTAGCCTCACTGATAATGTAAACCTTCAACGTACGCGATCCATTATAACTGTAGATCCGGTGTTTGAATGTCAGGTTGCCGGAACCCGATAGTGAAACCCAGGGAGATTCAATGATTCCGATCTTAGTGTCAAGTTTGTCTGTACGGACACTTTTTGAACCTGAAATGGGTGAATTGGATTTTACATCGGCGTTGTCAAAATCCCAACAAAGACCTTCATAATAACTTTTGTTCCCTGATTCAAAGTCTACTTCATACTGACTGAAGACAGAAGGAGTAACCATCAGGAGGATGAATAACAATAGTGTCAGCTTAAAATATTTCATCACTATTTTTTTACTGTGAAAGATAGTTAAAATGGATCACTTCAGGAGTAGCATCAACAATCTTCCAGATCGACCCATAGGTGATCATCACCTCTGTTTCATAAGCAGGAATCGTGAATTTAAGGGTATAATTCTGATCCATGAAAAGCGGGTTTTTCAAGTAAACTTTTTCTTCATCGGTCGATTTCACCCAGAGGGTATTCCGGATGCTAACGGGAACTGTAATACCGGTGACTTCCAGTGTGATATCCCGTGTTGTCTTCCAGTCGAAGTTGTTGCTTACTGTAAGTTCCAGCGGATTTTCAACAACAGGGGCCGGTACAGTTATGGTTAATTCTTTTCTACAACCTGTGCCATCCATTAAAAGCAAAGCGAACAGGAAAATGGAAAATGTGGTGATTTTTCGGCTTTTCATGGCGTTGCAAATCTTAATGTTATTCAAACTTACAAAAAACAAACGGGTGGACCAAATAGCAATAAGTATGTGGCAGTGCATAGTTAGTACATGTGATTTTTTTTTTACTTTTACATCACTATCCAAACCTGAAAAATTTAAATTCACTTGATATGAATCAGATTGATTGGAAAAACCTTCCTTTCGGGTATTTCAAGACCGACTACAACGTACGATCTTACTACCGTGATGGCCAATGGGGGGCCCTGGAAATCTCCTCATCAGAACAAATTACCTTGCATATGGCAGCTACCTGTCTACACTATGGGCAGGAGGCATTTGAAGGGCTGAAAGCGTTTAGGGGAAAGGACGAAAAGATACGGATCTTCCGAATGGATGAAAACTGGAAACGGATGAACAGCTCTGCTCGCGGAATCATGATGGCCGAGGTGCCGTGGGAATTGTTTCAGGAAGCTGTTTTGACTGTTGTGAAAATGAATGAGAAATACGTACCTCCTTATGGCGAGGGCGCTTCCCTGTATATTCGCCCGCTCCTGATTGGTACGGGTCCACAGGTAGGTGTAAAACCGGCCACGGAATACTTGTTCATGATCTTCGTAGGACCGGTTGGCCCTTATTTCAAAGAGGGTTTCAGCCCGGTGAAGATGGAAATTGTGCGCGATTACCATCGTGCAGCCCCCAAAGGAACCGGCCACATAAAGGTTGGCGGAAATTATGCCGCAAGCCTTGTCCCTGCACACCGCGCACACCAGGATGGATATGCTTCGGTACTTTTCCTGGATTCAGCTGAACAGAAATATATCGATGAAGCTGGTCCGGCTAACTTCTTTGGTATCAAAGGGAACACCTATGTGACACCCGCCTCTACCTCCATTCTTCCTTCCATCACCAACAAGTCTTTGCAGGTATTAGCGAAGGAGATGGGTATGGATGTGGAAGTACGTCCGGTCCCGGTTGAGGAGTTGGCCGATTTTGATGAGGTGGGAGCCTGTGGTACAGCGGCTGTGATCTCACCAATTTGTGCCATCATCGACCACGATACCAAACATGGATACCATTACTGCAAAGATGGAAAAGCAGGAGAGATCTCCACGAAACTATACCGGAAACTGCGAGCCATCCAGGAGGGAGAGGATGAGGATAAACGGGGGTGGATCACGGTGTTGGAATAGGGAGAGTATGAGTAGGGGCGGGTTCTGAACCCGCCCCTCCAATATATACCCAAACCTACAGGAACTTCTCCATCGTTTCATGTAGCTTTTGCGCCTCTTCACGCGCTTTTTCGGCGAAATCCTTGCCTGATGACGCATAGATGATCCCCCGGGAGGAATTGACCAGTAGTCCGCAATCTTTGTTCATTCCATACCTGGCAACCTCTTCCAAACTACCTCCCTGAGCGCCTACTCCGGGTACCAGGAGAAAATGTTCGGGAATCAGCGCACGGATCTCCTCAAGTTTCCTGGCTTTGGTTGCACCCACCACATACATCATGTTCGATTCGGTTCCCCAACTCAGTGACTTGATCAATACCTCCTCAAAGAACCGAAAGTTGGTCTCTTTTGAGGTCATTAGCTGGAAATCATCTGCCCCTTTGTTGGAGGTAAGAGCCAACAGGATCACCCATTTGTCGTCAAACTCAAGGAATGGCTTCACAGAATCTTCACCCATATACGGTGCAACAGTCACCGCATCAAAATCCAGCCCCGATGACTTCGGATCAAACATCGCCTTGGCATATTGTTTAGAAGTATTTCCGATGTCGCCACGTTTGGCATCGGCAATGGTAAAGGCCTCTCCTCCGTATATATTGTTGATATACTGGATCGTTTTCGTCAGACTTTCCCATCCTTCAACACCATGACATTCGTAAAATGCCAAATTCGGCTTGTAAGCAACAGCCAGATTGATGGTAGCATCGATGATCGCCTTGTTGAACTCAAATACCGGATCCTTTTCCTCTAGCAGATGAGGAGGGATCTTAGCCAGATCGGTGTCCAGTCCGATGCATAGAAACGACTTCTTTCGGCGGATCAGGGAAATCAATTCTGTTCGATTCATTTCGATTTTCGAATTACAATTGATTTGCGAATGTACGATTTCTGATTGACGATTCCAATGACGGCAATGATGTACAATTCATGTCATTCGTCATTCGTCATTCTAACTCACTGCCGCCTTCAGTCGCTCTGCATTCTCTGCCAATTGTAGTGCATCGATCAGGGATTGAATATCGCCATCCACGATGGCATTCAGGTTATAAAGTGTCATGTTGATGCGGTGGTCAGTCACCCGACTTTGCGGCCAGTTGTAGGTGCGGATCTTGGCAGAACGGTCGCCTGTAGAGATCATCGTTTTGCGTTTCTTCGAGATATCATCAAGATATTTACTGTACTCCAGCTCAAACAAACGGCTGCGAAGTACTTTCATCGCTTTGTCGAAATTCTTCATCTGCGACTTCTCATCCTGGCAGGAGGCAACAATCCCCGAGGGGATATGAGTAAGGCGGATAGCCGAGTAGGTGGTGTTGACAGACTGGCCTCCCGGTCCAGAGGAACAGAAGGTATCTTTCCGGATATCGCCCGGTTTTATCTCTACTTCGAATTCATCGGCTTCGGGCAGGACAGCAACTGTGGCGGCAGAGGTATGCACGCGTCCCTGGGTTTCAGTATTGGGGACCCTCTGTACACGGTGAACTCCCGACTCATATTTCAGCTGGCCGTAAGCTCCATCTCCGATTACGTTGAAGATGATCTCTTTGAAGCCGCCAGCAGTGCCTTCAGTGAAATCTACAAGCTCGGATTTCCATCGCCGGGTTTCACAGTATCGGGTATACATGCGGTAGAGATCGCCCGCAAAGAGACTAGCTTCATCGCCGCCAGTACCGGCCCGGATCTCCACGATCGCATTTTTAATATCCTGGGGATCGGAGGGAATTAGCATCAACCGGATATCTTCTTCCAGGATGCCCTTTTTCTCATTCAGTGTATCCAGTTCCTCCCTTGCCATATCCCGCATCTCTTCATCCTTCTCGGTAGTGAGCAACGCCTTCGCATGATCGATGTTGGCACAGATATCACGGTACACAAAATAGGCCTCAATAATTGGAGAAAGCTCCTTGAAATCACGGTTTAGCTTGATGTATCGCTTCATGTCGCCTGTGATCTTCGGATCATTCATTTGCTCCGTAAGCTCGTCGTACCGCTTCTTGATTGCTTCTAATTTATCTAACATAGGTCTTCTTTTCGGGGTGCAAAATTAAGAAAAAATCAGCTATAACATGACGAAGGAGTAACCTGATTCTCTTTGAGCAATGATTATTTGCTCCACGCCTTCAAAAAATTCTGTTACTCCGGCATCGGGGTTGCCAATCAGATACCCTTACATACAACACGGCACCTTTTTTTTAACTACCATCTAAGTGAAAAAAGTTTACACTGGATGAGGAATGCCTCGGCGAGTGGACCCGACAGTGGGTTCTCTGCTTCCATTCGCTCGGGATGCCATTGGACAGCAAGTAGAAAAGGTTCCCCCTCTCTCTCAGCCAGCTCTACTCCTTCAATGAGTCCGTCGGGTCCGTGAGAGTTGGCCTTCAGGTCGGAAGAAAGGATGCTGATTGCCTGATGGTGGTTGGTTGTGACGAGGGCTGAATCACAGTTACAGAGTGTGTGCAGGAAGGAGTTTTGTTCGACATATACCATGTGAAAACAGGTCAGGTAATCCTCACAATGGTGGAGGACAGTAGTATCAAAATCCTGTTGAATATCGATGAAGAGTTCTCCCCCGAATACTACATTGAGAAGCTGTTCCCCACGGCAGACTCCGAAAATGGGCATTTTCAACTCGAGCGCCCTTAGAGTCAGGTTGATTTCCAGCGTATCCCGGTAAAAGTTTATGGTGCCACAGCGGGATGTATCGCTTTCATATCCATAAATTCCAGGATAGATATCTTCCCCACCGGTGAGTAGTAATCCATTGCAACGTTCAAGGGCATCCAATGCCGAGTCGACAGGGAGGGTGTAAAGATTCACGAATTGCACCGTGGTATCGGCCCGTTTCAACCAGTTGATATAATTGTCGGAGGCCTTTGATATCGCTATTATTGGTGGTGGGAGAGTTTTCTGGCATGCCATTAAGGCCAACACAAAGATGAAGAACCCGGCACCGGATAAATGCTTAAGGGAGATTCTCATAGGGAGGGGTTCTTAATGTGTAAAAGGTACAGGTTGTTGTGGTTGTGGTGTTGGATTAGCGCTCTGCTCCACCCCCTGGATGAAGTATTTTGTCTTTCCCCGCCAGGGGAAGACCATATACCGCTTGAAATAGCGCAAATTTACCCGTTCGCCCGTTAGTGACACCTTTTCAAGAAGCCGGACGACTGAATCGTTTTTTGGTTCTACTGAAAAGTCAAATGTCCCGGCAATCGGACTAACTTTTTTTAAGGCTCCGAATGAAGCCAGGTCTAGCTGGCCTTCGTATGTTTTCCAGATAACCCCTTGCTTACTTATGCGCAGGACGGTTCCTGCACGAACACCTTCATCATAGATGCCCCAGTAAAGGAAGCTGAACACGCCGAATAGAATGACCATAAGAATGATCACAGTGAAAGTCAATGCTTTTTTCATAGGTCATGTTGGATTAAATTAATAGATAAAACGTCCCATTTCACAGTTGATCGTAAGCTTTTTTTCCGGAGCTTCTTCGACGCGGCCGATGATCCGGCCATCTAACCGAAACTCTCCGGCGATTGCAAGAATCTGATCTGCTTTATGCTCGGGGAGAAAAAGCTCCATCCGGTGCCCCATGTTGAATACTCGGTACATCTCTTTCCATGGGGTTTGTGATTGATCCTGGATGAGTTGGAAGAGAGGTGGGACTGGAAAGAGTTGATCTTTTATGACATGTAACTTCTCAACAAAATGCAGGATCTTGGTCTGGCCTCCTCCCGAGCAATGAACGATTCCATGGATGGCGCTGAGATGTTCTTCCAGAATCCGTTTGATCACAGGAGCATAAGTGCGGGTAGGAGAGAGGATCAGTTTTCCAACATCGATGCCTTCGACTGCGGATGGGTCGGTTATCTTTTTCGATCCTGAATAGACAAGGTCGTCGGGGATCAAGTCATCAAAACTCTCAGGAAAACGACTGGCATAAGCGTTATAAAGTACATCATGCCGTGCCGATGTTAGTCCGTTACTTCCCATGCCACCGTTGTAGGTCTCTTCATATGTCGTTTGGCCGTAAGAGGAAAGCCCTACAATGACATCACCGGCCTGAATCCTTGCATTATCAACAATCTGCGACCTGGGCATCCGGCAGAATACAGTGGAGTCGACGATGATGGTCCTCACCAGATCTCCCACATCAGCTGTCTCGCCGCCAGTGGAATGGATTCCGATACCAAGCGTTCTCATCTTCTCAAGGAACTCTTCAGTACCTTCAATGATTGCGGTTAGTACCTCGCCCGGAATTCTCTGTTTGTTTCGCCCGATTGTGCTGGATATTAGGATATTGTCCAATGCTCCTATGCAGGCAAGGTCATCAAGGTTCATCACGATGGCATCTTGCGCTACACCTTTCCAAACTGAGAGATCTCCAGTCTCCTTCCAATAGAGGTAGGCCAGGGAGGATTTAGTGCCGGCGCCATCGGCATGCATGATGTTACACCATGTAGGATCGCCACCGGCGATATCTGGAATAACCTTACAGAAAGCTTTTGGAAAGAGTCCTTTATCCAGGTTTTTGATAGCTGCATGAACCTCCTCTTTTCCTGAGGAGACACCACGCAGTTTATATTTAGTTGATGATGACATTCATGATTATTCAAAAATAATCTTTGTCTCGGCAGCATCGACACTGTATACCCCGAATTGCTTCAGCGTAGTTGGCCCGAAATAGATTTGGTTCTTCAATTTCTGGTTAACTGTCGCTTTCAGGTCTCTGGCAATGTTTTTTCCGATACGCATTTCACGGATGTTGATGACAGCCTTATTTGCGATAGTCCTTTCACCGATTAATTGAGTGGCATCCCCAATAAAATCATTGCGGTCGATGGCTCCGCTGGTGAGTAGCCTTACGGCTTCAGCGGTAGAGATGTAGAACTCAGTCTCTCTTGGGTCGTACTGGAAGGTGGAAGTAATTCCGTTTACATAGCATATGGCTTCGAGGTTCTCTTCTTTCGTGAGCGTATAGATCACACTGTTTTCTTCTGGTTTCACCACAATCTCCACCGCAGGACCAGGTTTCTTAGAGATTCTGGATTTCGGGATGTAGTCATTCCTGAGAATGGAAAATTCAGTCCGCCTGTTCAGTTGGTGGGCTGCTTCTTTAACAGCGGTAGTGGGCAATGAATTAATCAGGGAGTCAGTGAGCACCGTGCCCGGTTCAAAGGTGAAGCCATCTTTGGTTTGAGCCCGGTTGATGTTTCGTGGAACCCTTTCGCCATACCCTTTGGCAACAAGCCTGTCAGGGTCTATACCCCGGCTGATGAGGTAGTCGACAACTGATTGGGCCCTACGCTGGGAGAGGATGTCGTTCCGCTCTTCATTATCTCTTGAGTCGGTATGGGCAGCAAGCTCGATCACGATCGTTTCATTGGCATCGAGGGTGGCAATGAGCCCTTGCAATGAGTCCTGGAATTGTGGCTTCAGGTCCCATTTGGCAAGGTCGTAAAGGATATCGGGGAGTACTACCGGTTTCTTTGGGATTGGCTTCAGGACAATATCCCTGGTCAGGTCACGGCTCGATTCCAGCCCAACGGTAGTCTCGGTAGCCTTTTCATTGAAATAATCTTTCTTGACAACCAGAATTTCATAAGTAGTGCTGGGAAGGATCTGGTTTTTGTTGAACACGTAACGTCCCCGCGTGTCGGTGTTGTAAGTAGCTGTCTTCCCGTTCGTTCCCACAATGCTTACATTCGCTCCTTCAATAGGCTGGAGCGTCAGGTCATCCGTTATATAGCCTTCAAGTGTGAAATATACGGGTGGGATGATGAATGAGTAGATGTCGTCTTTCCCTTTGCCTCCTGGGCGGTTGGAGGAGAAGAACCCCTCTTCGGGTTCGTCCAGGTTAAATACAATGCTAAAATCATCCGCATGCGAATTGATCGGATATTTCACGTTTTCGGGAGTGCCCCATTTTTCATCAGAGAGGGTACTTACGAATATATCCAGGCCTCCCATGCCAGGATGGCCATTGGAGGAAAAATAGAGGATAGAATCGCTTCTAAGGAAAGGAAACATCTCATCGCCTGGCGTGTTGATCCCGGGTCCCAGGTTGATAGGGCGGGTGTAGCCGCCGCCTTTGGCTTTTTTGATGATCTTCCAGAGATCTTTTCCGCCTAATCCTCCAGCTCTGTCGGATGAGAATATGATCAGACTCTCGTCCGACGATATCGTAGGGTGACCGTTGGCAACCGTACTGTCAATCCCCAAGTCAAGCATGGAAGCTTCACCCCAGGCAGTTCCGCCGATCCGGCTGGCTTTGTAAATAGCACATCCATTTTTCTTCCGTGGTTCATTCCAGCACCGGGTGAAATAGAGGCTGGTGAACCGGCTGTTAAACTGTCCCGACCCTTCGTTGCTCTCGGTGTTGACCACATCATCCTGGTCGAGAAGCACTGGATTGGTCCACTCTTCTTTCCGGTCTTTGCGAGCAAAAAAGAGATCGGTGAACTTCATCCCGGTCCAGTTATCATTGTTTTTACCGGTGGCAGCATCCCGATTGGATGTAAAAATGATCGATTTGAAGTTTCTGTCGGCATAAGCAGGGGAGAAGTCATCATCCCGGGAAGAGATCTTTTTTTGCAGCTCGACGGTATACTTGGATGGGTTTTGAATCCACTCCAGCGATAATTGAGCTGACTCAATCGCTGCAGCAGCGACGGTATCATTTGGCACAAGCTCCTTATACGCCGTATACTGTTCGATTGCTTCCTCATACTTCCCGTTGACTTTCAGGGCATCTGCATAGTAGAGCAGGATTTTCGGATTTTGCTTTTTGTACCGGTCACCAATAAGCCGTTTATATGATATCTCCGCCCGTTTGGTATTGTTCATCAGGCGGTAACACTCTGCCATCTGAAACGAAATCCGGTCCCGCTCATCCCGATTCTTTTTTACCTTGGAATAGGCTTTCTGGTACTTTTCTACAGCAAGGGAGTACTGTTGGTCGGCAAAGGCGTCGTCAGCCGCTTTGGTATGTTTATTCTGTGCTGCAACTTCACCAGAACAAACCAGCAAAAAAGAGAGAATGAGGAGTGTGAAAAGATATCTCATAACAGAAGCAATGGTTCAGGCATGATTAACGTACAAAGATATGAAAAAGTACAATTATCAATGCAGGAATGCAGGAATGCAGAAATGCAGGAATGCAGGAATGCAGGAATGCAGGAATGCAGGAATGCAGGAATGCAGAACCCGGAACCCGAAACCCGAAATTCTACTCTGCCTCTATCTTTTCTTCTTAATTGTCAGCAACTCCTTCTTAGCCTTGATCCTCTTTCTCCAGGAGATAACGTCATAGGCGATAGGGGTAGCTACGTAAATGGAGGAGTAGGTTCCAACCATGACCCCGATGAGCATAGCGAATGTGAAGCCACGAAGCACCTCCCCACCAAAGATGAAGATCACAACCAGGGTAAGGAACGTAGTTCCGGATGTATTCACAGTGCGACCCATGGTGCTGTTGATAGCGCCATTGATGTTGACGGCCAGGTCACGTTTAGGATAGAGTGTGTTGTACTCCCTGATCCGGTCGAAGATGATAACCGTATCCATGATAGAATAACCGATCACTGTGAGGATAGCCGCAATAAATGACTGGTCTACCTCCATGCCGAAGGGAAGGATGCCATGGAAAATGGCGAACATTCCAATGATGATGAGGGTATCGTGGAATAGCGCGGCCACACCTCCCAGTCCGTATTGCCAGTTCCTGAACCTGACAGCAATATAGATGAAGATAATGATGAGGGAGAAACCTACGGCAAATATAGCCTGCCAGATAAGTGCATAGGAGATGGCTGGGTCAATCCGCTGAGAACTCAGTTCCCCGATGATTTTAGCCGGATCATTTGATTTGAACTCGTCGAAGGTAATCTCATTTGTGTAGTAGCCCCTGATGCCTTCAAACAGTGTAATAGCAACGATGGAGTCGGCAGAGATGGTACGGTCATCAATCATGAATTTGGTGGTGATCTTCACCTGATTCAGTGGCCCAAAGGTTTTTACCTCAGGAGATTCTCCAAATTTCTGACGAAGAGACTCACGAATGTCGGTGGTGGAGACATTCTGGTCAAACCTTACTATATAACTACGTCCACCGGTGAAGTCGAGGCCGGGATCCAGTCCACGGATGCCGATGAATACAAGCCCGATAGTAATGACAATAGCGGAAACAAGATAGAGTTTCTTCCTCGGTTTGATGAAGTCAAAGTTCAGCTTTGAGAAAAGATTAAGTGTATACTTGTTTCCAACCGTGATGGTCATATTGTTATCAAGCATGCTTTCAAAAAGCAGTCGGGCCAGGAATACGGCTGTGAAAAGCGACAAGAGGAGACCGATCACGAGGGTAGTGGCAAAACCTTGAACAGGCCCTGATCCGAAGACATAGAGTACGATACCAGTCAGGATCGTGGTAACGTGACTGTCGATGATGGCTGAGTAGGCATGATGGAAACCATCTTTGACTACCAGCCGCATCCCTTTCCCCGCTCGAACCTCTTCCCGCATACGCTCGTAGATGATCACGTTGGAGTCAACCGCCATCGCCAAAGTCAGAACGATACCGGCAATACCGGGCAGCGTGAGTACAGCGCCGATAGAGGCCATTACACCAAAGAGGAAGAAGACGTTGGCAAACAGAGCGATATCAGCTACATTTCCTGCACGGCCATAGTAGATAGACATATAGATCAGTACGATTACAAAAGCAATAATGAAAGAGAGGAGTCCTGACTGGATCGATTCGCGACCCAATGACGGACCAACTACTTCTTCCTGTACGATTCGGGCAGGCGCAGGCAGTTTCCCGGCTTTCAGAATATTAGCAAGGTCTTGCGCCTCTTCAACACTCATCTCCCCACCACTGATGGAGGACATCCCGTTGGGAATTTCTCCATTGACATTCGGGTAGGAGCGGACGTAGCCATCGAGTACGATAGCAATTTGTTTTCCAATGTTGTCACCCGTGAGCCTTTTCCAGATTCTGGCGCCTTCGGCGTTCATATTCATGGTTACCTCAACGCGACCGTTCTGGTCATAATCCTGACGGGCATTGGTGACCACCTCTCCGCCAAGTGAAGGGGAGCCGTCACGCGATGTTACTTTCAGTGCAACCAGTTCAAGAACATCTGGTGTATCACTCCTCGGTTTGACTGACCATGCCAGCTTCATATCACGAGGGAAAATATTGAGTGCGAATGCCTGCCGCAACATATTGTTTATCCGGGCAGTATCCTTAATAAAGGCACGGCCTACCATGGCTGTCTGGCCAGGTACATACTGGCCTTCGTCGTTCTGGTAAACAGCGGGGTTCAGGTATGCAAACAGGGGGTTTGTTTTTGCATACTGATCAAATGACTGTTGATCTTTTCCAACAGATGTTGTAGCAGTGCTATCCTTCTCCATCTGCTGTAAGAGGACATTCTCCTGAGCTGTGTCTGCCGCTTTGCCTTGATTTGTGTCAATGGTTTCGATGGCTTCGGTGATGATAGGCTGCTTGCTGGGCTCAGTATTTGCAAGCGTTTCCTGGGTTGAAGTGGTATCCCCGGCGCTACCAACCTGTCCGGCAATGATTGAAACAAGTCTTTTGTTGGCATCTGCAAAGTAAGCATAGAGGTCGGGATACTGATAAGTCTCCCAGAATTCCAGTTGTGCTGTTCCCTGAAGGAGTTTCCTGACACGCTCCGGCTCTTTGATACCAGGCAGTTCAATAAGAATACGGCGGGCGGTTTGCAGCCGGTTAATATTTGGCTGTGTAACCCCGAACCGGTCGATACGGGTCCGCAGGATGTTGAACGTTCTGTCAATGGCAGCATTGACTTCATCCCTGATCACTACGATTACCTCTTCATTGGTAGAGTTATAGGTAATCCTTTCTTTCAGCTCCATGGTGTTGAAAACGGAAGCCAGTTTGGCGTTGGGGTCGGTCTCCCGGAAGGATTCAATGAAAATGTCAACGAAATCGGCAGTACTGGTTTTCTCCTTTTCGAGTGCCAGTTTAAGTGCCTGGTTAAAGACCGGGTCTTGGTTGTATCCGGAAAGGGCACGGATGATATCAGGGACAGAAACCTCCATCGTGACGTTCATCCCGCCTTTCAGGTCTAGACCCAGGTTAATCTCGCGCTCCTTAATCTCTTTCAGGGTATATTTTTTCAGAAGGATGTTATACACATCACTGCTGGAGAGCGAGTCATTAAAATATTCCAGCCTGGCATTGGCAATGGAGTCATACAGGTAGTCCTGCAGGTTTGGGTCTCCTTTTGACATCTTTTTGGCTTGCTCCATCACCTGGGGCTCATGGGCATATTTATCAGCTTTCTGGCTATATCTGAAGCCAACGAAGGTGAACGATAACTGGAAAAGACATACCAGTACAAAAATGATCGCAAAGAACTTTATAACGCCTTTATTTTGCATGAAACTATGATTTTATTGAATTTTTTTGAGCGTGCAAAGATAGGAGTTTCTTTTGAATTAACCAATTGGAAAAGTGGGAATGCTAACTGCCCGCTGCTGCGCTGACTCAATTTCATTCGAAAATTAAAATTGAAACTATTTCCCCGGAAGTTAAAAGGAATAAAAAACTTTGGTATTTTTGTCAGAAAATGACCATGTAACTCACATGGATTGAATAAAAAATCGTAATGTAAATCAGTTACATTAATTTAATTCCAGATGAAAAATAAGTATTTAGACCTGATCGAGCAGACATTTGACTTCCCTCAGGAGGAGTTTAAAGTGCTTGATGACGAACTCTATTTCAATGATGTTCCCTTGATGGATATCATCAAACAGTATGGAACTCCACTAAAAATAACCTATTTACCAAAGATCAGTCATCAGATACAAAAGGCTAAGCGACTCTTCAATGTGGCCATGGCGAAGGTCGATTATCAGGGAGAGTATCACTATTGCTATTGTACAAAGAGTTCTCACTTCAGTTTTATCATGGAGGAGGCACTCAAGAATGATATCCATATTGAAACATCATCGGCATTTGATATTCAAATTATTGAGGATCTGCATACGCGTGGATTGCTGGATAAGGAGCACTACATCATTTGCAATGGATTCAAGAGGGAGTCGTACATCGAGAACATTACAAACCTTATAAATAATGGCTTTGCCAATACGATACCTATTCTTGATAACCTTGAAGAGATTGAGGCCTATGAATTGATTCAAGGTAAGTTGAAACTAGGAATCAGGATAGCGTCGGAGGAGGAGCCAAAATTTGATTTTTATACATCCCGGCTGGGTATTCGTTACAACGATGTGGTTCCCCTTTACCTGGAGAAGATTAAGGATAATCCGAAGTATGAACTAAAAATGCTGCACTTTTTTATCAATACAGGCATAAAGGATACAGCGTATTACTGGAATGAGTTGCATAAGAGTGTAAATGTCTATTGCGAATTGAAAAAGGTATGTCCTGAACTGAATTCCCTCAATATCGGAGGTGGGTTTCCTATCAAGAATTCGCTCGCTTTCAGTTTTGAATATGATTACATGGCCGAAGAGATCATTGCACAGATCAAAAGCATGTGCGAACGAAATAATGTTGAGGATCCTGATATATTCACTGAGTTTGGATCGTATACTGTTGGTGAAAGCGGCGCAGTTCTTTTCAACATTATTGACCAGAAGAAGCAAAACGACAGAGAGGCGTGGAATATGATTGATAGCTCGTTCATGACCACGTTGCCCGATACCTGGGCCATCCAACAACGCTTTATTTTGCTTGGTATCAACAACTGGGATTTGGAATATGAGCGCGTATTCCTTGGTGGATTGACCTGCGACAGCGAAGATTATTATAATGCAGAGGCTCACTCCAACGCTGTCTTTCTTCCCAAATTCAACCGTGAGAACCCGCTCTACATTGGGTTATTTCATACCGGAGCCTACCAGGAGTCGATCGGAGGGTATGGCGGAATCCAGCACTGCCTGACTCCGGCTCCGAAGCATGTACTGATTGATGTTGATGAGACAGGAGGGTACGTTACAAAACTCTTCTCCAAAGAACAGAGTTATAAGTCGATGCTGAAGATACTGGGATATTGATTAATGCCATGAATTATTTTGGGATTTCTTGTAATTTTGGATGAAACTTAAAGGAGTATCTATGAAAAAGGGTGAGAAAAAAGCATTTCTGAAAGAAGAGGTTAAGCACATTGACATCAAATCAATTGATTCGACAAAGATCATTGATGCGATGCGCAACATGTCCTTTACCTCACGCGACACAGCTGCAGCAGCGGATATCCTTAACAGGATGATCAGGGATCAAGGATGCACTATTTTCCTTACACTTGCTGGCAGTACAAGTGCCGGAGGATGTATGCAGGTCTATGTGGATATGGTAAAGCATAATATGGTAGATGCGATTATTGCGACCGGGGCCTCGATTGTGGATATGGACTTTTTTGAGGCGTTGGGATTTAAGCATTACAAAGGATCTTCTTATGCGAATGATTCTGAATTGAGAAATCATTATATCGACAGAATTTACGATACTTACATCGATGAGGAGGAGCTACAGGTGTGCGATATGACGATTAGACTGATTGCTGACTCCCTCAAACCAAGACCTTATTCTTCCCGGGAATTCATTTGGGAGATGGGACGATACCTGACAAAACACGCCAAGAAAAAGAATTCCCTGGTTCAAACCTGTTTTGAGCATAATGTCCCGATTTTCTGTCCCGCCTTCAGTGATAGCAGTGCCGGTTTCGGACTCGTTAAACATCAATGGGATCACCCCCAAAAACATATGTCTATCGATTCCGTTGCTGATTTTCTGGAGCTGACTCAGATTAAAATGGCAGCAAAGGGTTCCGGACTCTTCATGATTGGAGGAGGTGTTCCAAAGAATTTTGTTCAGGATACCGTCATTTGTGCCGAAGTTCTGGGGAAGGATGTTCCCATGCATAAATATGCTGTCCAGATTACCGTTGCAGATCCGCGTGATGGCGCCTGCTCCAGTTCAACGCTTAAAGAGGCCTCATCCTGGGGGAAAGTTGAAACAGCCTACGAACAGATGGTGTACGCGGAAGCAACTTCAGTTGTGCCATTGATTATCAGCTATGTTTATCATAAAAGGGACTGGGAAAAAAGAAAAAAATACAACTGGGCTACCCTCTATAACTCCTAAATTCCTGCATTCCTGCATTCCTACATTCCTGCATTCCTACATTCCTGCATTCCTACATTCCTGCATTCCTACATTCCTGCATTAATATTTGATCCACTTCCAAAGTTCATTATAACTAATCTTCTTCCCATACATCAGGATTCCTGTCCTGTAGATCTTTGCCGCCAACCAGGTAGTAGCCAGGAAGCCCAATAGCAATAAGGCCATGGAGATAAGAACTTCATACGTGGGGACCCCAAACGGAATCCGGATCATCATCACTACGGGGGAGGTTAATGGAATTATTGAGAGCCAGAAAGCCATCGGGCCATCCGGATCCTGGACGATGAACTGAGCCATTACGATGGCCAGGATCAGCGGTGCCGTGAGGGGAAGGATAAATTGCTGCGTGTCTGCTTCACTGTCAACCGCCCCGCCGATTGCTGCAAATAAAGCGGCGTACATTAAGTATCCAAATAAGAAGAAAAAGAGGAAAGAGCCTATCATGACCGGAAAGTCAATGCTGTTAATGGCTGCCATCACCTCATTTGCTCCACCTTCCTGTTGTACTTCTTCTGGCAAATGAACTACCTGTCCGGGATTGAACCCGCCGGTTGACTGCTCAATCAACTGTTTCGAGTTTGCTTCCGACAGGGTTTTACCTGTAAAAGTAGCGGTTACAGCAGTGATGATGATAAATGTCAGAATTACCCACAGGGCGAATTGGGTCAACCCCACCAGGGCTACACCAACGATCTTTCCCATCATCAGCTGGAATGGTTTAACAGAAGAGACGATCACTTCAATGATGCGGCTGGTCTTCTCTTCAATGACTCCACGCATCACCTGGGATCCGAACATAAAGATGAAGAAGTAAATCAGGATAGCTCCAAAGATTGCAAGTACCATACTTACCTCTGTATAACTCTTTTCTTCCTGCCCATCTGAACCGATCTTAATGGTGCTGATATCCACAGATGTCTTTATGGACCGGAGCAAGTCATCCAGATTAATCGGTGAACGATCCTCCCTTGTCAGACCCGTCAGCTGAGCTTGCAGTTTCAGGTCTTCTATTCGTTTCGACATGACATTCCGAATATAGCTTTTCACGTTGATGTTAACCTGCTTCCCCGCATAAAGAATGGCATTGGTAGGCAGAGCCACCTCTGTTCTCGGAATGTAGAGCAGGGCGTAGTCATCGCTTTTCCCAAAGGTCTCTTTAGCGCTATTGATAGTTGTGCTGAGGTAATGGAAGCGAATGTTGTCGGTGTCTTTGAACTTCTCGAAAAAGAGCCCGGTTTCATCTATCACTGCTACCTGTTTCGTCTCGTTAGTCGTTGTGGCAATGTAAATGGGAACAACCACGATACCTGCCATCAATAAAGGGCCCAGGATTGTCATGATGATGAACGACCGTTTTTTTACACGGGTGAGGTACTCTCTCCTGATGATAAGCAGGATCTTATTCATTATACAGCCTCCTTATCAGTAACTACGTTGATGAAGATGTCGTTCATACTTGGAATGATCTCATTCAGTGAATGGATCGTTACATGAGGCATAAGTAAGGTAAGCAGGTCATTCGGTTTGGATTCCTGAGGAAGCTTGACCCGGGCCACCTGCCATTTCTCATCCACGCCAGTTTGTGTGATTTCAAATGTCTCCGGAAGAATCGTACGGAGATCCTGATCAAAGGTATTGAACCGCACTTCGAACGTGTTGGTGGAGTAATGATCTTTGATCGCTTTCACATTCCCATCAAGGATTTTTCTGGCATGATTGATCAGGGCGATATGGTCGCACAACTCCTCTACGGAAGCCATGTTGTGGGTTGAAAAGATGATGGTTGAGCCGGTTGCTTTGATGTTCAGGATCTCCTCTTTCAGCAGGTTGACATTGATCGGGTCAAATCCGCTGAAGGGTTCGTCAAAAATCAGAAGCCGGGGTTGGTGAATCACTGTGACAATAAACTGTACTTTTTGCTGCATTCCCTTTGAAAGTTCTTCAACTTTTCGATTCCACCACCCCATGATCTCGAATTTAGAGAACCAGTGTCTTAACCTCTTTTCGGCTTCGTTGCGGGATAAGCCTTTCAGCTGGGCGAGGTAGAGTGCCTGTTCACCAACCTTCATCTTCTTATACAATCCTCGCTCTTCAGGGAGGTACCCAATTTTTTCAACGTCCTGAGGCTGAAGTCTCCTCCCCTGGAACATGAGATCACCGGAATCGGGTGCGATGATCTGGTTGATGATACGGATGAATGTTGTTTTTCCGGCCCCGTTCGGTCCCAGCAGCCCAAAGATGCTTCCTTCAGGTACATTTATGGTGACTTCGTCAAGTGCCTTGTGGGCAGCGTATTGTTTGGTGATATTGGAAGCAGAAAAGAGGTCCATTGGTTATTCAAAGTAATCTTTTACTTTCGAGAAAAAACTACGCTCTTTTGAGCTGGGATCAGGTTGAAAGTTTGGGGATTTTCCGAGCTTCTCCAGAAGGCTCTTCTCCTCTTTGCTCAGGGTTTTTGGCGTCCAGATCTGTAAGGTAACCAGGAGGTCTCCCTTCCCTTCATAGCCATTCACACTGGGTAATCCCTTATTACGCAATCTAAGGATTTTTCCGCTTTGCGTACCTGCCTCTATTTTTATTTTCACCTTTCCATCGATGGTAGGGATCTCAATTGAGGTGCCCAGGACGGCATCAGAAAAGGTGAGAAAATGGTTGTAGAGGATGTGGTTGCCTTCCCGTTCAAATTCGTTGTGCTGGAGCTCTTCTATCTGAACATAGAGATCGCCTGGAACACCTCCACGGGCCGCAGCATTCCCTTTTCCGCTTATCGATAGTTGCATTCCTTCAGCAACTCCTGCGGGGATCTTGATACTGATTACCTCTTCGCCTTTCACCACACCGTTACCTGCGCAGTCGGGACATTTATCGGTTATCACTTTTCCTTCGCCGCCGCAATGCGGACAGGAAGATGTCGACTGCATCTGCCCCAGGAAAGTAGAAGTAACTCTTGTTACATGGCCACTTCCGTTGCAAGTAGAGCAGGTTTGGTAGGCGTTTCCGTCTTTAGCACCCGTACCACTACAGGTTACGCACTGGACGAATTTATTCACTTTGATCTTTTTTTCGACACCGTGGGCGATCTCTTCCAGGGTGAGTTTTACTTTTACCCGCAGGTTGGTTCCTTTGTGCACCGTACGGCCCGTACGACGTCGTCCTCCTCCGAAAAAGGCGCCAAAGGGGTCTTCGAATCCGCCCCCACCTCCGCCAAAGATGTCGCCAAAATGGCTGAAAATTTCATCGATACTCATTCCGCCACTGAACCCTCCAAAGCCTTGGGATCCACCCAGGCCGGAATGGCCGAACTGGTCGTAACGCTGTCGCTTTGCCGGATCACTAAGAACTTCATAGGCCTCTGCAGACTCCTTGAATTTCTCTTCGGCAACAGCGTCATCCGGATTTTTATCAGGATGGTATTTCAGTGCATGCTTCCTGTAAGCCTTTTTGATCTCTTCGGCTGAAGCAGTTTTGCTGATCTCCAGTATTTCGTAATAGTCTCGTTTCGTCGTCATGCACGTTCGTTCATTGTTCGGTGTTCAGCGGAGTCGCAATAAATTGCGGCTGTACATTCATCATTCCTCATTGTCCTCTTCCTTCGTCCCTCTTCCTTAGCTTCCTACCACCACTTTCGCATACCGTATCACTTTACCGTTCAACAGGTATCCCTTTTCAATCTCATCTACCACCTTTCCCTTCAAATCGGGTGATGGGGAAGGGATTTTGGTGATC
>Ga0268280_1000653_pt1 | contig 27188 bp, 13 predicted proteins | sample saktaG_9_FD_190139 | JGI IMG/M metagenome (GOLD analysis project Ga0268280, IMG submission 190139) | Saline water microbial communities from Sakinaw Lake, British Columbia, Canada - sak_2011_5_24_40m | ecosystem: Environmental > Aquatic > Non-marine Saline and Alkaline > Saline ...
CGCGCCTGTTTATCGTCAGGATGTAAATAATAAGTATCATGGGCGGCGACTAGGGGAGTATTAGTTTCTCTGGCCAGACTAATTATTTTTTGCATCAATTCTTCATGGCCATCGATTTCGGGATGATGAGTTAGTTCTAAATAGAAATTATCTTTGCCATAAACTTGTTTATACCAAGAAATTAAGCGGTGGGCTTCTTCTATATTTCCATTCTTAAGCGCTTGGGTCGTGGCCCCAGAAAAAGATGGGGAAATACAAATTAAGCCTGTCGGATATTTTTCAATTAATTCCTTATCAATTCTTGGTTTATAATAAAAACCCTCTAAGTTAGCTAGAGTTACTAATTTTATTAAATTATGATAACCCGTTAAATTTTTTACTAATAGAACTAAACGGGAACGACGATTATCCACGCCGGCTTGTTTGTCAGATCTAGTCCGTTTTGCCACATACATATCGGCGCCGATGATGGGTTTTATCTCAGCCTTTTTGCAGGCCTTATAAAATTCAATGGCCCCATACATATTAGCATTGTCGGTTAGCGCCAGTGCAGTCATTCCATATTTTTTGGTCTCCTTCACCAGCTCTGGAATTTTCGGCAGGGCATTAAGCAGGGAATAATGAGAGTGAGTATGTAAGTGTATAAATTTCGCAGTCATAGGGGTATTATTGCATTTTTCTCCAAAAGAGTTAAGAGTATTTTTTATAGTCGAATTCGTAAGTATTTTGTAAGGATCAAGTTCGCGATAGCGAACTTGAGTTTTTATGTCTGTGTATTTTTTATTAAATAAGGATTGTTTTTATCTTTTTGTGATAGAATAGGACACATGACTCAGAATGAAGCGCTGGAAATTTTGAAACTTGGGCATAATGTTTTTTTGACTGGACCGGCGGGAAGCGGAAAGACACACCTTTTGAATAAATATATTAATTTTTTGAAAGATAATTATGTGGACGTGGGAATTACCGCCAGTACCGGTATTGCCGCGACTCATATGGGGGGCACCACCATTCATTCTTGGACTGGGATGGGGATTAAGGATACTTTAGACAAGGGGGAATTAGATGAATTAAAAAGTCGGAAATATTTAACCAATAGATTTGCTCGGACTGAAGTTTTGGTGATTGACGAAGTTTCCATGCTTCATCATTTTCGCTTAGATTTAATTGATCAAATTTGTCGGCATATGAAAAATGATAATGCGCCTTTTGGTGGTATGCAAATTATTTTATGTGGTGACTTTTTTCAATTACCACCCATTGCGCGAACTGGTGAACCATTGGCCCAATTTGCCTATGAAGCAGAAATTTGGCAAGAAGCGAATTTTAAGATTTGCTATTTGGAAGAACAACATCGTCAGACTGACTCCGCTTTTCTTAAGGTGCTCAATGAAATCCGGGGAAATAGATTATCAGCAGAAGGCATGAAGCATCTTATGTCTCGTCACACAAAGGCTTCGCCTTTGAAGGCGAAGCCTTTGTGTGAGCCGACGAGATTGCATACCCACAATATAGATGTGGATGAAATTAATCAGCGTGAATTACAAAAACTTTACGGTCAGCAACGGGAATATCAGATGGAAGGTAAAGGCAGTAAACCTTTGGTAGAATCTTTGAAAAGAAGTTGCTTAGCGCCGGAAGTTTTGAAATTAAAAACCGGGGCTAAGGTAATGTTTGTTAAAAATAATTTTGAGGAAAATTATGTGAATGGGACTTTGGGTAAGGTGGAAGGTTTTGATTATGAAGGGCCGATTGTGCGCACCAGTTATGGCAAAATCATACACGTTAAACCAGCCAATTGGATGATTGAGGAAGAGGGTAAACCGAAAGCCACCATTGGTCAATATCCTTTACGTTTAGCCTGGGCAATTACGGTGCATAAAAGTCAGGGCATGAGCTTGGATGCGATTGAAGTAGATTTATCAAAATCTTTTGAAAAGGGGATGGGGTATGTGGCCCTGTCCCGAGTGCGTTCTTTAGAGGGATTAACCTTATTAGGTTTAAATGAAATGGCGGTGCAGGTGCGGGGAGAAGTTTTGGATTTTGATGAAGAATTAAAAAAGATTTCTAATAAACATTTGGCGGAAATGCATTCTTTATCTGACGAAGATAAAATAGAAAAACAAAAAAGATTTCTTCAAAAAATTAGTCCGGATAGAACGGCTAGTGGAAAAATTAAGAAACAAAAAATTTCAACTTTTGAGGAAACGAGAAAGTATCTAGAAGCTGGTTTGAATTTAAATGAAATTACCAAAGCAAAGGGAGTAAGTATAAAAACTATTTTTGATCATTTGGAAAAACTTTTGGATGAAGATCCTAAATTAGACATTCGTCAATTAGAAAATGAAATCTCGACTAGTAAATTTAAAAAAATCTGGGGAGTTTTTAATGACACTTATGGGGATAATCGGGAATTACGCCTGACGCCAATTATGAAGATTTTAGAGAAGGAAAAGTTCGCTTGTTCATTTGAAGATCTTCGCCTTGTTCGGCTGTTTCTCAAAAAGAAGGGGATGTAGTAATATATAATTATGAATATTTTTGGACAAGTGAATAGGGCGACTAATCTGTATAAAAAATTTGAAGTATATATCTCTATTATTACTTTTTCTTTTGGTTTGATCGCCACTTTTTTAACTCTGACTAGGGTGGATATGTTTATTGAAAATTTTTGGATCGTTATTAACTTACTGATTGTGATTTTTGCTATCTTTATTATCACTCTTTATGAAAACGGGGCAAAATTAAAAAACATAGAGGAAATTAAAAGACAAAATTTAAATTTCTATTTTACCCTTTTAATGCAATTTGCTTTTGGAGGACTTTTTTCCACCTTTTTTGTTTTTTATATTCGGAGCTCATCCTTGTTAGATAGCTGGCTTTTTCTGCTAATTTTAGTGATTTTATTAGTTGGAAATGAAATTTGGAAAAAACATTATGAAAGACTAACTTTTCAAATCAGTGCGCTTTTTATTTCAATCTATCTGTTTCTTATTTTTCTTTTGCCTGTCGTATTTCACCGTTTAGGAGCTGATCTATTTATCCTGAGTGGAATTTTGGGTTTAATTCTTATTTTTATTTTTACTCGTTTACTCCGAAAATTTGCTATAGAAAGATTTCAAGATAATCATAGGAATTTAAAGCGAAGTATTATTGGAATTTTTATTATTATGAATATTTTTTATTTTACTAATATTATTCCGCCCATTCCTTTATCTCTGAAGGATTCTGGTGTCTATCATCAGATAACAAAAATTAGTGCCGGACAGTATTTGGCGACTGGCGAAAAAGGCTCCTGGCAAGATTATTTTAAGCGTTTTCCTGCTATCCATATTTCGGCGGGGGGAGTGGTTTATGCCTACAGCGCTATTTTTTCACCGATAAAATTTGCGACTGAAATTGTTCATCAATGGCAATATTATGATGAAACAAAGGAAGAGTGGGTGAATTCCAGCAAAATAACTTTGCCGATTGCTGGCGGTCGGGAAGAGGGTTTCCGTACCTATTCTATTAAACAGGGTTTAGCTCCTGGTTTCTGGCGTGTAAAGGTGCAAACCGCTCGGGGACAAGTTTTAGGGAAAATAAATTTCACAGTGGAGAGTCCTATTACGTTGCCGGACTTAATTGAAAAAAGTTTATAAACAAAAAATCCACCTTTAAAAGCGGATTTTTTGTTTAAGATAATATTTTTGAAATATTATGCCTTCATCACGTTGACAGCTGCAGGACCCTTTGGGGTATCTTCAGTATCAAATGAGACAGCATCTCCTTCTCTAAGGTCAGTGAAAGCAACGCCAGAAAGAGAATTGCTATGGAAAAATAAATCCTTAGCTAAACCTTCAGCGGTGATGAAACCGAAACCTTTGTCAGAGACCAATTTTTTAATTGTACCAGTCATTGATTATAAGTTTACTTTGATAAAATACAAACGAATGATATGTTCTAAAAATCGACTATGTTTTTGTACCACACCTCTATTTGAAATTAGACTATAGCATACCACATAGTTTCCTGTCAAGTCAAAACTGTGGATAACTATATTGACAAATACTGGCTATTAGTATAGGCTCTATAACACATTAGCAAGAGTGAGTTACGGGGGAAAGATTTAGAAATTTAATAATTTCACTTGCTTATCATAAAGAAAAGATAAATTTTTATCAATTTAAAGACGCCTTTGTCGGAGAGGTGTCATTTTGCTTTGTATATTTATTAATCATTTATAACTAGAGAGAAAAAATATTTAATTTTAAAAGTCCTCGGGTTTCCTTATTTCATAGGCCAGACATTTTAAAATCAAATATTTCTTCTCTCCTAGAAAAGTATGAAAACAATTAAAAGAGAGAAAAAGTATTTCGGAAAATTTAAAGCCCCGCTGATTGAAGCACCTAATATGGTATCTCATCAAACAGAGTCTTTTAAATGGCTTTTGGAAAAAGGCTTGGCAGAGGTTTTAAAAGAGTTTTCTCCTATCAAGGATTATGCTGAAAAGAAGTTTGAACTCTCTTTCTCTTCTTTTGAGATTGTTCAGCCTAAATACGACGAGCATTATGCTAAGGATAATAAAATGTCCTATGAGGGTAAATTATCCGCCAAGGTTAAATTAAAGAATAAATTATTGTCTACGGAAAAGGAACAGGAAATATTTTTGACAGATATTCCTTTAATGACTAATCATGGCACTTTTATCATTAATGGTATTGAAAGAGTCATTGTTCCTCAATTAGCTCGTTCCTTTGGTATGTTTTTTACAGCCAATGAAATTAAGGGTAAGCGATATTTTGGGGCTAAAATAATTCCAGCTCGCGGAGCCTGGATTGAGATTGAATCTGACGCTGATGATTTAATCTATGTCAAAATAGATAAGAAGAGAAAATTCTCTGTCACTTCTTTATTGCGAGTTTTAGGCGCCACTGATAAACAAATATTAGAGCAGTTTAAGGATAATGAATTAGTTCAGAAATCCTTAGAATTGAATTTAGCCAAGGATCATGCTAAAACTTTAGATGAATCATATATTGAAATTTATAAAAGATTACGCGATGGGGATTTAGCGACTGCTGAGAACGCTCGTGAATTTATCAATGGTATTTTTAGCGTTGATCGCTATGACATTTCTAAAGTTGGACGTTTTCGTTTTAATAAACGTTTTGCTAGGAGTATGGACGAGAAGGAATTAGATCGTAGGACTATTAATTTAGATGATCTTTTTAGTATTATTGAAAATATTATTACTCTTAATCATGATGAGGATGCCGTTGAAGATGATATTGATCATTTAGGTTCTAGGCGTGTTCGTTTTGTGGGTGAACTTTTTCAGGCTAAGGTCAGGATTGGAATGTCTCAGATGAAAAGAAATATTCAAGATCGCATGTCCACTGTGGATCCGGATATTACTCTGCCAGTAAACTTTGTTTCACCTCGACCATTACAGGCTAGAATAAAAGAATTTTTTACTACCAACCAATTGTCGCAATTCATGCAACAGGAGAATATTTTGCAGGAGGTGGAGCATCTTCGTACCTTATCGGCTCTCGGTCCTGGCGGTTTAACCAGAGAGCGGGCTGGTTTTGAAGTTCGTGACGTTCACCCATCTCACTACGGCCGAGTTTGTCCTATCCATACCCCTGAAGGTCCGAATATCGGTTTGATTTTGCGACTGTCGGTTTATGCCAAAGTTAATGATTTTGGTATGATTGAAACTCCCTATGCTAAAGTCAAGCACGGTGTTATTACTGACGAAATAAAATATTTGAATGCTCTAGAAGAGGAAAACTTTAAGATTGCTCATGCCGCTACCCACGTTGACGCTAAAGGTAAAATAATTGATGAAGAAGTGGAGGTGCGTGTAAACGGTGTTCCTACTATTGTTAAAAGTTTGGATGTGGATTTTATGGACGTTTCAACTAATCAGGCTTTCTCTATTGCCACCTCAATGATTCCTTTCTTGAATCATGATGATGCTAACCGCGCCTTGATGGGTTCGAATATGCAGAAACAAGCGGTGCCTTGTTTACGTCCGGAAGCACCATTAGTGGCGACTGGTATTGAGGAATCAGCCGCTCGCGATACCGGCCGACTTATTTATGCTGAAGAAGCTGGAGAAGTTACTTATTTGGATTCTAAGAAAATAAAAATTGACGATAAGAAAGAGTATAATTTAATTCAATTTTCTCGAACTAATAGTTTTACCGTTTTTCATCAGCGGCCGGTTGTATCTTTGGGACAGAAAGTGAAAAAAGGGGAATTATTAGCTGATACTTCTTCATCTGATAAAGGTCAGACCGCTATTGGTCAAAATATTCTGATTGCCTTTATGTCTTGGTCTGGATCAAACTATGAGGACGCCATTATTTTATCGGAAAAATTAGTGAAGGATAGTAAGTTTACTTCTATTCATATGGAAGAATTTGTGGTTAATGTACGTGATACTAAGTTGGGACCGGAAGTAACTACTCACGATATTCCTAATGTGGGTGAAGCAAAATTAAAAAATCTAGATGAAGATGGAATTATTCAAGTCGGAGCGGAAGTTCGGCCAGGCGATATTATCGTTGGTAAAATTACCCCTAAGGGTGAGACTCAATTAACGCCAGAAGAAAGATTACTCCGTTCTATTTTTGGTGAGAAGGCTCGTGATGTTAAAGATACTTCTAAACGTTTGGAGGGAGGAAAGAAAGGCAGAGTTATTTCCGTAAAAGTTTTCTCACGAGAAAAAGGTGATAAATTAGAAAGTGGAATTATTAAGAGAATTCATATTGAAGTCGCCGAATTGCGAAGTATATCGGTGGGAGATAAGCTTTCAGGACGTCACGGAAACAAAGGAGTTATTTCCAAGATATTACCAGAAGAAGATATGCCATATATGCCAGATGGCCGACCGGTAGATTTGATTTTGACACCATTGGGTGTGCCATCTCGTATGAACTTAGGACAGATTTTGGAATTACATCTCGGACTTGCTGCTAATACTCTAAATTATCAGGCGATTGTGCCACCATTTGCCGGTGCTACTGATGCGGAAATTAAGGCGGAATTAGTGAAGGCCGGTTTTCAAGAGAGTGGAAAAATGAAATTGCATGATGGGCGAACTGGTGAACAATTTCAACAGGAGGTAGCTGTTGGTTATATGTATATTTTGAAATTACATCATGAAGTAGAAGATAAAATTCATATGCGATCTATTGGACCATACTCATTAATTACTCAACAGCCATTAGGGGGACGGGCTCAAGGGGGAGGTCAGCGCTTTGGAGAAATGGAAGTTTGGGCTTTACTTGGTCACGGTGCCGCCTATACCTTGCGTGAAATGTTGACTATAAAATCCGATGATATTGTGGGCCGTTCCGCTGCCTTTGATTCTATTGTGAAAGGGGAAAGAATCAAACAACCAAATATTCCCGCATCATTTAATGTCTTATTAAACAATTTAAGAGGTTTAGGCTTAGATGTTGAACTCTTAAAAGATAAAAAATCTTTTAGCAAGGAGGACGAGAGATAATTAAAATCATTAAATAATAAACAAAACCATGATAAATGCTAAAAATAAAAATGTGGAGTTCAATGATTTTGATGCCGTCTCGTTAAAAGTGGCTTCGCCGGAAGTGATCAAAGGTTGGTCCTATGGTGAAGTCACGCGACCGGAAACGATTAATTATCGAACCCAGCGGTCCGAGAAAAGCGGTCTCTTTGACGAAAAGATTTTCGGGCCGGACAAGGATTATGAATGTTATTGTGGTAAATATAAGGGCATTCGTTATAAAGGAATTATCTGTGAAAAATGTGGTGTGGAGATTACTCGTTCAATTGTGCGTCGCGAAAGAATGGGCCATATTGAATTAGCTTCACCAGTTTCTCATATCTGGTTCTTACGTGGTATTCCATCAAAAATTGGTACAATTTTGGGTATGACTACAGCGGATTTGGAGAAGGTGATTTATTTTGCCGGTTATATTGTTACTACTACCCATGAGGCAGAAAGAGAAAGAATATTAAAAGATATTGATAATGAATTTAAGCAGAAAGTTAAAACTGTTCAGGATGAAAAAACCAAGGAGGCTTTAAAGGAGCTTTTGATTAATGCTAAGAAAGAAGTGGAAAGTATTAGAGAAGGCGTGGTGGTGGATGAAGTTCTTTATCATAAATATTCCATGAAATATGGATCTTTGTTTGAGGCCTCAATTGGAGCTGAAGCTATTTATAATATTTTAAAGGATATTAAATTAATTGATCTGGAGAAAAAATTAGAAATCGCTTTAGAAAAGGCTGGTTCTTTAGAAAGAGAAAAAGTAAATAAAAGAATTTCTTTGGTTCGTTCCATGCGAGAAGCCGATGTTAAGCCAGAGTGGATGTTTATGATCAGAATCCCTGTAATTCCACCAGCTCTCAGACCTATGGTGCCATTAGACGGTGGTCGCTATGCCACTTCCGATGTCAACGATTTATATCGCCGAGTGATAAATCGAAATAATCGTTTATTAAAATTAAAGGAAATTAATGCACCGGAAGTTATTTTACGAAATGAAAAAAGAATTTTACAGGAAGCAGTTGATTCATTAATTGATAATTCAATTAGAAGTGGTAATGATGCATTTTCTGCTGTTGGTAATTCTCAAAAGCGAGCTCTGAAATCTTTAGCTGATAATCTTAAGGGTAAGCGTGGTCTTTTCCGAGCTAATCTTTTGGGTAAGCGCGTCGACTATTCTGGTCGTTCGGTGATTGTGGTTGGTCCAGAATTAAAATTAAATCAATGTGGTTTGCCAAAAATGATGGCCTTGGAACTTTTCCGGCCCTTCATTATTTCGGAATTATTAAAAAAAGAATTAGCTTTTAATATTCGTGGAGCTGGTAGATTAATCGATGATGGTATTCCGGAAGTCTGGGCTATTTTGGAAGAGATTATTGAAAATAAATATGTGCTTTTGAACCGAGCACCAACTTTACATCGTTTGGGTATTCAAGCTTTCAAACCAGTTTTGATTGAAGGTTCCGCTATTCAGGTTCATCCTTTGGTTTGTACTGCTTTTAATGCCGACTTCGACGGAGATCAAATGGCCGTTCATGTTCCATTAGGTGAGGAAGCCCAGATTGAGGCCCATGAAATAATGGCCGCTGATAAAAATATTCTTAAACCGGGAAATGGTGAGGCGACAGTGTCAGCTAAACTTTTGGATATTGTTCTCGGTTGTTATTGGATGACTAAGGATTTATCGGGAGAAATGGGAGAAGGAAAATATTTTTCTTCTCCTAATAGTGCCATCACCACTTTTGATTTTGGTGGTATTTCCATTCGTGCCAAGATTCATGTTTTAGGAACGGAAAAAATAAAATATCAACAGTTTGGTAATAAACCATTTGAAACAACCGTCGGTAGACTATTATTTAATTCTACTTTACCGTCAGATTATCCGTATGTGAATAAGGAGATTACTAAAAAAACCATGACCGCTATTTTGGATGATATTATAAATAAATATGGTATTGGAAATATACCAAAAGTCTTAGATAAAATTAAAGCCTTTGGTTTCAAATATGCTACTTATTCGGGAGTGACTTGGGGTATTGATGATTTGAATATTCCAGAAGGAAAGCCACAGGTAATCGCTGAAGCTAAGAAAAAATCTTTAGAGGTTTTGAATTACTTTAATGAAGGACTTTTGACCGACGAAGAAAAATTAAGAAAAAATATTGAAATTTGGCACGGGGCTAAAAATGATTTGGAAAAATTAATTCCTAAAAGTATGGATACTAACGGTTCCGTTTCTGATATGTGGGTATCTGGGGCCAGAGGTTCTCTTGGTTCCATTACGCAGATGGCCGGGATGAAAGGTTTGATTCAAAATACCGCCGGTGAGACTATTGAATTTCCGGTTATTGGTTCGATGAAGGAAGGTTTAACGCCGATTGAATATTTCATTACTACTCACGGTTCACGAAAAGGTTTGACGGATACCGCATTAAATACCGCTAAGGCTGGATATTTAACTCGTCGTCTATTTGACGTGGCTCAGGATATTATGATTACTGAAGCAGATTGTAAAACCAGGGAAAGTATTTGCATTGAGAATAATGGTGAATTTGAGTCTGGTGTTTCTGTATCTAAGCATATTCGTGGGAGAATTTTAGCTGCTGATGTGGCTAATAAAACAGGAGAAATTTTATTTAAGAAGGGACATTTGTTAAAGAAGGATGAAGCACAGAAGGTAGAAGCTGACGGTGTTGGTCAGGTTTATGTTCGCTCACCTTTGACTTGTAAAACTGTTCACGGAGTTTGTGCTGAATGTTATGGTTCAGATTTAGGTAAGGGAGAATTAGTTGGTATTGGCGAAGCTGTCGGAACCGTGGCCGCTCAAGCTATTGGTGAGCCCGGAACACAGTTGACTATGCGTACTTTCCACTCTGGAGGTACCGCTTCAGTGGGTGGAGATATTACTCAAGGTTTGCCTCGGGTAGAAGAAGTTTTTGAAAAAAGAAAACCGAAGAGTCCCGCCGTGGTTTCAAAATGCGATGGAGTAGTAACTTCTGTAAAAGATATGGGTAAGGAAAAGATCATTATTGTCTTGCCGGAACTTGAAGAAAAAACTAAATCTAAGAAATCTGCCGAAATAGAATATGAATTTAGTTTCCGCCGAATCCCATTAGTTAAAACTGGTGATAAAGTAAAGAAAGGGCAACTATTAACTGACGGCTCGGCTGATATTGATGAACTATTTAAATTTGGTGGAAGAGAAAAGACAATGAGTTATGTGATTACTGAAGTTAATAAACTTTACGAATTACAAGGTGAAGCCGTGTCCCGAAAACATATTGAAATAATTGTGAAGCAAATGTTCTCCCGTTTGAAAGTAAAAGAAGTCGGTGATACCACTGTCTCAGAAGGTGATGTGGTAGATGAATTAGACTATCGTTTGGAAAATGAAGAGGCGGTGGCTAAGGGTGGTAGTGGGATGAAAGCTGATCCATTGGTGATGGGTATTACGGAAGCCTCATTGGCCCGCCGATCGTTCCTGTCTGCTGCTTCCTTCCAGCATACCAATAGAGTGTTGATTAATAATGCCGTTCGCGGGTCTGTGGATCGTCTCGTTGGTCTCAAGGAAAATGTTATAATTGGAAGATTGATTCCCGCTGGTACTGGTCACGCTGATTCTCCTAAATTCAAAATGGTTCAGGAATTCATGAAGGAATTGAATGCGGAAAGAGGAGAAGAGTAGAAACTATTATGGGACATTAAAGGTTCGCAAAAAAATTTATGTCCACATCCGTAGAAAAAATTAAAGAAAGGTTGAATATTGTGGATCTTTTGGGTACTTATATAAAATTAGAGAAGGCTGGTAAAAATATGAAAGCGCGGTGCCCATTTCATAATGAAAAAACTCCTAGCTTTTTTGTGTCGGAAGAAAGGGATTCCTATTATTGTTTTGGCTGTTTTCCACCTGGACAGCTGGTTAGAACTCCATTTGGCTATCATGAAATAGAGACACTTGATAAGAAACATTTTGTCTATTCTGGAAAAGGTCAAATTCGCAAGGTTTTGGTGGTCATGCATAGAAATTATAAAGGAAAACTTATTGATGTTGAAGTTCAAAAATTGTATGGCATAGTTTCATTAACGGAAGATCATAAATTACCAATCATTCGATCTAAGACAAAATATTTTAAAAAAGCCAAGCAGTTTTATCGTCAATTACGAGGTTATGGATTGCGGACGGACAAATTAGTCACACTTAAAGAAAAAGACATTAAAAAACATGCAGAAATTTTAGAAGTGACCGCCGGTAATTTACAGAAGGAAGATTTTGTTCTTTATCCAATCCCAACAAACATAAAAGACATTAAATACATTGATCTTTCTGCTTATCTCACCAAAACCTATACTAAGGGCCCAAAAACAAAAGATATAAAATACAAAATTAAGGTTGATGAAAATCTATTAAAATTGATCGGATATTATATTGCCGAGGGTAGTAATAATCGTGCCTATATAAGGTTTAGCCTCGGAAATCATGAGGAAAAGTTTGCCCTGGAGATTGTCGGTTTAATTAAAATAGTCTTTGGCTTAGAAGCGTCAATACACAGACGACATGGAAATAAAACTGGTCTTGAAATTACTGCTTGTCATTCATATTTGGCCGATATTTTTGAGAATCTTTGTGGCAAGGGGTCTGATCAAAAACATATTCCATACGTTTTCCAAGAATTACCTATGGATAAGCAAATGATTTTGGTTTCTGCTATAAATAAAGGTGATGGCCATACTAGATTACCAAAGTTTTCTACACATGAGAAAAGTACGGTGACGGTAGTATCTCAGACTTTAGTTGAACAAATAAAAGATATTCTGTTAAGAAACGGTATTTCCCCATCAGTTTATTCGGCTAAAGCGAGAATTGATTCTAGTGGGACGCGACATAAAAAGACATACTCAGTTGCTTGGTCAAAATTAGCTTACGAAAGACACTCAGTAACTTATGAGAATAACGGGATTTTATACTGGCTTCTGCCAGTTAAAAAGATTACTAGGAGAAATTATACTGGACCAGTATTCAATCTAACGGTTGATAAGGATCATTCGTATGTGGCTCAAAATTTTGCCGTGTCTAATTGTGGCGCCAAAGGAGATATTTTTACTTTTGTGCAGGAATTTGAGGGCTTAGATTTTTTTGGCGCCCTAAAAATGCTTGCCGAGAGAACAGGTGTTACATTAGAACGAGGTAGTTTTGAAAAAAGAGATGATAAAGAAGCGATATTTAATTGTTTAGAGGCGGCTTGTCAATTCTTTGAATCAAACCTTCCGAAATCAAATTCAGCCCAGAAATATTTAGAAAAAAGAGGTTTAACAGAAAAAACCATTAAGGATTGGCGAATTGGTTTTGTCGCCGATGATTGGCGAACGCTTTATGAATATCTGACCACACGGAAATTTAGCGATAGTGAAATAGAACAGGCGGGTCTGATTAAACGTAACGAGAGATCTTTTTATGACAGATTTAGAGGCCGGATTATGTTTCCGATTCGGGATAGTGCCAGTCGCGTAGTGGGTTTTACTGGCCGAATATTACCAGAAAATGATACCCATTCGACCGGCTCAGGGCAGGTGGAAGTGGCTAAATATTTAAACAGTCCAGAAACAGCCGTCTTTAATAAATCGCGAATTCTTTATGGTTTTGATTTGGCTAAATTAGCCATCAGAAAACAGGATTACGCTGTCATTGTAGAAGGGCAGATGGATATAATAATGTGTCATCAGGCCGGTTTTCAAAATGTGGTAGCTACGTCTGGTACCGCTTTAACACCGGAACATTTAATTTTATTAAAAAGAATTTCCAATCGAGTGATTATGGCTTTTGATGCCGATAACGCTGGTTTGAATGCGGCCACTAAAGCTTGGCAATTAGCTCTCTCTCTAGGTATGGAGGTAAAGATTGCTGAATTTAAAGATGGCAAAGATCCAGCGGATTTGATTTTGCAGGATAAGGAAAAATTTAAAGTAGCTCTAAAAGATTCTATGCATATTATCGATTTTTATTTGACAAAAATATTAGCTGAAAAATTAGAAGAAAGAAAATTAGGCCAAGCCATTAGAGAAAAAATTCTACCTTTTCTAGCCTTAATTGAAAGTAGTATTGAAAAAGCCCATTTTGTAAAAAAGATTTCCGAACAATGTCATATCAGTGAAAATGCCATTTGGGACGATTTGAAAAAAGTGAAGGTAGAGCCGGGTGTGGCTGGCGCCGAAACCAAATCCGCTGTTTTTCAGGATAAAATTTCTGTTCCCCGGGCAGATTCCATTGAAAGGAGATTATGGGGTATAATAAGTTGGCAGACAAAAGATCCTGACAAGACTATCAATCTTGATGAATATCAGGATAAAATAAAGGAAATTATCGGTCCAGAAAATTTTAAAAAGTGGGTGGGGGCGCCGGAACAGATTTTAAACGAAGCCGCCTTTGAAGCTGAACAATATTACGAAAGGAAGAAGTTGGTGGGAGTCCTGGACGAGCTTTTAATGGAATTGGAAAAAGAATATATTACTAAGGCCTTAATTAAAGCCAAAACACTAGAAGAGCAAAATTTATTAATAAAACGTTTAGCAAAATTAAAATAAAATGAAGAAAAAAATAATTAAAAAGAAGCCTTCGAAAAAAAGTAAAGCGGTGAAAGTTGCTAAAAAAATTATTAAGAAAAAAGCGAAAAAGGTAGTTAAAAAAACGGTTAAAAAAACGGCCTCTCCTAGGACGAAGAGAGGAATTGATAAAAAAAAGGAATACGAATTAAAAACTTTAAAACTTCTGGCTAAGGGGCGGGAGAGAGGTTTTGTCACCTATGATGAAATAATGAAGGAATTTCCGCATATTGAAACCGATGTGATGTTTTTGGATGAATTATATAATCGACTGTCAACTACTGGTGTGGATGTCTTGGAAGGGGGTGGCATGCTCAATATTGAAAAGGAGGAAGAATTAATTAAAAAATATACCTATAGTGGGCGGGGTGATTCCAGTTATGATTCCATTCAAATTTATTTGAAAGAGATTGGTCAATATCCTTTAATTTCCGCCAGTATGGAAAAAGATTTGGCGCGGAAAATTCAATTGGGTGATGAAGAAGCTAAAAATCTTTTAGCGCGAGCCAACTTGCGTTTAGTGGTGTCCATTGCTAAGAAATATGTTGGACGTAGCGCAGACCTGACTTTATTGGATTTAATTCAGGAAGGAAATCTTGGTTTGTTTAAAGCCGTAGATAAATTTGACTGGACTAAAGGTTATAAGTTCTCGACCTACGCCACTTGGTGGATTAGACAAGCCATTACTCGCGCCCTGGCTGATCAAAGCCGAACTATTCGTGTGCCAGTGCATATGGTGGAGACTATTGCGAAATATAAGCAATGTGTCCGAAGACTGTCCACTGATTTAGGGCGTGAGCCATTGCCGGAAGAAATTGCGACGGAGATGGGAATTGAAATTGAGAAAGTTTATAATATTGAAAAAATTGATCAAGATACCGTCTCCTTGGAAACACCAGTGGGGGATGATAGTGATGATGGGAAAAGTACGCTGGGGGATTTTGTAGCCGATGATAAAATATTATCACCGGATCAGGATTCTTCACGACGAATTCTTAGTGATCAAGTGAAAGAAATCTTGAGTGACCTTTCTCTGAAAGAAAGAAAAATTCTAGAAATGCGTCATGGTTTGATGGATGGTATTACTCATACTTTGGAAGAAGTGGGTAAAGAATTTGGTGTTACCCGTGAGCGTATTCGTCAGATTGAAGCCAAGGCCCATGAAAAAATTCGAGTCCACGGGAAGATAAATCGATTGCAGAACTATTAGACGGGGCGGTTGTTTTTATGATATTATCATCACATGCCAAATGATCAGGACAAAGGCCACTTGCACCCAATGACGCAATTCATAAATCGGGCTAATGCTATTTTTTATGAAATGGGTTTTACCCTAGTGGATGGGCCAGAATTGGAAACCGAGCATTATAATTTTGATATGTTGAATGTGCCGAAGGATCACCCTTCGCGAGATATGCAAGACACTTTTTGGTTGAAACAAGCAGAGAATGAAAAGGAGAGAAAATTAATGCGTACCCAAACTAGTCCGGTGCAGATCCGTTATATGGAAGGCAAGCAGCCGCCTTTTAAAATGATTTGTTATGGTAAAGTTTTTAGAAATGAGGCTACCGATGCCACTCACGAAATGGTTTTCCATCAATTTGAAGGTTTAATGGTTGGCCAGGATGTGACCATGGCGGATTTAAAATCTACTTTAAATACTTTTTTTGATAAATTTTTTGAACGGGATGTCGATGTGCGCTTTCGTCCCAGTTTTTTTCCTTTTGTGGAGCCTGGTTTGGAAGTGGATGTATCCTGTTTTAAATGTCAGAAGGGTGGTGAAAAAGGTTGTTCAATTTGCAAAGGAACCGGTTGGGTGGAGGTAGTCGGAGCGGGTATGGTGCATCCAAAAGTTTTGACGGGAGTGAAAATTAATCCTGAGCAGTGGAAAGGTTTTGCTTTTGGTATGGGGGTGGATCGAATCGTGATGCTTAAATATGGTATTGATGATATTCGTTTGCTTTATTCTGGCGACTTACGTTTAGTTAATCAATTTTAAAAATGAAGGTATCCTATAAATGGTTAAATCAATATTTTGATAAAAAATTACCACCAGTTGAGGTGGTGGTAAACATATTAACTATGAATTCGTCTGAGGTGGATGGAGTAGAAAAAGTAGAAACGGATTTAGTTTTGGATGTGAAGATTTTACCAAATATGGCTCACAGTTGTTTATGTCATCGGGGCCTGGCTCGGGAATTATCGGTGCTACTTGGTTTGCCGATGAATAAATATTCCCATGATTTTAAAATTCTTAAAAAAGTTGAGACCAGTAGTTTGAATTTAAAAATAAAAATTGAAAATCCAGAGGAATGTCGGCGTTATGTGGGCCGAGTGATGCAAAATATCAAAGTCTGTCCATCGCCGGAATGGTTACGGGCCAGACTGGAGGTTCTGGGCCAGCGATCTATAAATAATTTAGTGGACGCTACTAATTTTGTGATGCTGGAATTAGGCCAGCCTCTTCATGTTTTTGATGCCGATAAAATCGTGGGAGATTTAATTGAAATTAAAAAAGCTAAGGCTAATGATTTGATTACTACCTTAGATAATAAACAAGTAATTTTGGATGACAGTGTTTTAACTATTTCCAATCATGGGAATGCCATTGCTATTGCCGGTATTAAAGGTGGAACGTTAGCTGAAATAAGTCCTAAGACTAAGAATATTGTTTTAGAGTCAGCTAATTTTGATCCAGTTTTAATTAGGAAAACGGCTCAGAAATTAAAAATTCAGACTGAGGCTTCAAAACGTTATGAAAATGAATTGACACCAAATTTGGCTGAAGAGGCGATGGAAATTCTAAGTAAATTGATTTTAGAAATTGCTTCGACGGATGATACTAAAGTCGGTGAAATAGTAGATAAATATCCTAAACCACTTAGTCAATATAAATTAGGAGTTTCTGTCGAAGAAGTAGAAAGGGTTTTAGGAATGAAAATTAGTGAAGAAGAAATTGAAAAAATATTCCAACGTTTTAATTTTGAATATAAAAAAGAGAAGGAGCAATTAATAATAGAAGTTCCATTTGAACGTCTAGATTTGAAAATTAAGGAAGATTTGATTGAAGAGATTGGGCGAGTCTATGGTTATGATAAATTACCAGATTCCCAAGGTCTAAACTTGGATCGGGAAAAAAATTCGACCTTGGGAATTACCAAGGTTAATACAAGTTATTATTATGCCAATAAAATCAAGAAGATTTTGGTAGATCAGGGCTTTTCTGAAATTTACGGTTATACTTTTGCAGAAAAAGGGGATATTGAACTGGCCAATTCTGTGGCACCGGAAAAGAAATTTCTGCGAAGTGATTTAGGTACTAATTTTAAATTCTATCTAGAATTCAACGCTCGTTATTCTGAATTGGTAGCTATGCCACAAATAAAAATATTTGAAATTGGTAAAGTGTTTAAAAAGGCCGGTGAATTTACCCATTTAGCTATTGGGGTGAAGACTCCCGTTGGTGTGAAAAATTTACCAAAAGAAATTGATTTAATAAATCAAATAGTCAAAATATTAGAAACAGAATTAGGGGGAAAATTAGATAAAATAAATTCTGATGATAATATTGTTGAATTTGATTTTGATAAAATAATTACGAATTTACCTGAACCGACAGATTATGATATTGAAATGCCGGCGGTGGACAGTGAAATGCGTTTTAAGAGAATCTCTGTTTATCCTTTTATGCTTCGGGATGTGGCTGTTTTAACACCCGAAAATACCGAGGCGGAAGCAGTGTTGAAAATTATTAAGGAAGAGGGCGGGGAATTGTTGCTGAAATATCGTTTATTTGATACCTTTAAGAAGGGTGATAAAATATCCTATGCTTATCATTTAGTCTTTCAATCCTATGAAAAAACCCTCTCCGATGAGGAAATAAATAAAATAATGGAGAGAATAACAAATAAGATGAATGCTCAGAGCGGCTGGCAGGTGAGGTAGGGGGGATATACTTTGCGTTGTGTTTATTAATTATAATATATATAATATAAAAATATGAGTTACATATTAATAATTATTTTAGCCGTAATTGCGTTTAGTCAAATCAGTAATCTCAAATTTCGGTTAACTGTTTTAGAAAAAAAATTAATTAAATCCGAGCCACTGGCTCCACCCGTTCAATCAGGAGTTCCGATTAATCAAGTGGCGGCCAATAGTGCTGACACCGTCGTGACGCCTGTAGAAAATGTTGTTTATGGACCGACCGCTGGGGATAAATTTGTTACTTGGTTTAAAGAAGATTGGTTATTAAAACTTGGTGCCCTTCTATTGCTAATAGGTTTGGGTTGGTTTACGACCTATGCGTTTATGAATAATTGGATTGGTGAGTTTGGCAGAATTACCCTAGGAATGATATTTGGTGTGGCAGTTTTAGCCCTAGGCTCATGGCGTATTAGAAAATATATTAATCAAGGGGGAATATTTTTGGTAGTGGGTTCGGCCATTATCTTATTAACAGTTTTTGCGGCGCGGGAAATCTATGATATGTTCACCCCTCTATTTGCTTTAATCGTAATGTTCCTGTCTACCGCCTATATTTCTCTTATTAGTGTTAAATATGATTCATTTGCTGTTTCTCTGTCTGGATTAGTTTTGGCGCTGATTGCCCCGCTTTTGACAAATAGTGCTACCGTGAATGAGTTTGGTTTATTTTCCTATTTATTTGTAGTAACTCTAGGAGCGATTTGGATTGTAATAATAAAAAAGAATTGGGGCAGTTTAATTTTTTCCAGTTTGGTTGGCGTTTTTCTGTATAGTCTCTCTATCCATTCGGATTCCTTAATCTGGTTTATTTATGGTTTTGCGGCTGTTTTCTTTTTGGCTAGTATCATTAATATTATTAACTCTAAGGAATCTGACATTAAAGCTTTTCTCTGGACAGCTGTTGGTAATGGAGCTATTTTACTTTTTTCTATTATTAATTTAGTTCCAGCTGAATGGCAAAGTTCAATTATTGCCCTCTGGATGCTGATTTTTGCTGTTGGAGCCTTCTTATCGTTTAGTGTTACAAAGATTAAAAGTGTTTTTCTGGTTTATGCTGGAGTGGCCATAGTCATGCTTTTGGTAGCAACTGCTATTGAACTTAGCGGGTCGGTAATGATTATTGTTTTTACTCTAGAAAGTTTATTAATTCCTGTTTTAATTTATTATGTCACAAAAAATGTCAGGGCTTCTGCTATTTGGTCTCTGCTGTTTATTTGGCCAACTTTCCTATCTTTTGGTAGTTTAAGTTATTATCAGTCTAGTATGAATATTTTCTCAAAGGATTTCTTTGTTGTATTTCTGCTTATCGTTGCCCTTATTTCTCTAGGGCTGATGTTTAGAAAAATTAAAAAAGCTGGAGAATATTCTGATTTTAATCCCGCTAATGTATTTCTTATTGGAGGTTCTATTTATGCCTACATTTTGCTTTGGTCCGCTCTTCATGTTGGTATTAAGCAAGATGTGGTGGCGACAACATTTTCTCTAGTAATCTTTACTATTATTGCGTTAGTGAAATATTTTTATGGAATTTCAGTGGGGAGTAAGATTCTCAGGAATTATGGTGGGGCTCTGATCGCTTTCGTTATTTTAAGATTATTATTCATTGATATTTGGCAAATGGAAATGGGAGCGAGAATTTTTGTCTTTGTCCTTATTGGAATATTGCTTATGAGCACGGCTTTTATTAGCCGAAGAATAAAATCTGGTACCCTAATTAGTCAATAATATGGATATGAAGAAAAAAATAGCCCTATTTATTATTTTAGGATTGTCCGTTGTCTTGACGGCCCTGGCCGCGACTGAGAGTGAGATAAAAGACGCTGTTAGCTCCTATCGTAAATATATGGAAATCTCTGTTCCAAAATTGGCGGTGCCGACCGTCATAGAGTTGGCGGTACCAAATAACGGTTTGGAGCGGTATGATTTTTTAGTTTTTGATAAGACGATAAAAAGTTTTGAACCATCATTATTATTAATTGATGGGGGAATGCCATTATTTAATATTTCAATTACGGATGTAAACATTAATAGCCTTATTCCTAACCCTCAAAATATAGTTGATAATAATGAGAATTCATACGCCGAATTACCTATTTTTGATGATAAAATCGGATCAGCTAGTATAAAGATAGAAAGTGAAACTTCCATCGAAGCCAGTTCCTTATTTTTTCTTTTAGATAATAATGTCGCCCTACCCAAAACCATTAGTATTAAAACGGGCTCAGATTTAAAAACAGTTTTAGCCACTACAGATTTTCTATCGCAAACCGTTCATTTTCCAAAAACAATAGCTAGTAAATGGATTATAGATATTACTTATGGGCAACCACTTAGAATTACTGAATTGAGACTAGGCGCGATGTCAGATCAAATTAAAACCTCTAAATTAAGATTTTTAGCTCAGCCGGATCATGACTACGGTGTTTATCTTGATCCAGATAGAAGGGTAAATATAGTAACCGGAGAAAGGGCAAATCTCAACGATAATACCGATGTTTTAAAAGTTGGTACTGGCCCATTGGGCGAAAATCTCGCCTATGTGATAGCTGATACTGACGGTGATAATGTGCCTGATATTATTGATAATTGTGTTGCTATTTCCAATACCGATCAGATAGATATAAATAATAATGGCCGAGGTGATGTTTGTGATGATTTTGATAAGGATGGAGTCATAAATAGTTTGGATAATTGTCCAGATTTACCGAATTACAATCAGAAGGATACGGATGGGGATAAAATAGGTGATATTTGTGATAATGAGGAGGGCCGAATTACTGAAAAATATAAATGGTTACCGTGGGTGGGAATGGGTTTTGCCGCTTTGGTGGTGATTGGTTTATTTGTTATAACAGCTAGGTCTATGAAGAAAAAGCCTGATTTACCGCCTCAAAATTAGCTTTCTTTTTACAATGGAATTTGGTATAATAGTACTAAGTTAAAGCATTAAAAAGCTTATTAATTTTGTGTAAAAATGGCAAAAGATAAAGCAGACAAAGAGATAAAAAAGGAGGCTCATTATGGAGCCGAGCAGATTACCGTGCTAGAGGGCTTGGAGCCGGTGCGCCGACGACCGGGTATGTATATTGGAACGACAGGTCCCGATGGTTTGCATCATTTAATTACGGAAATTTTTGATAACTCTCGTGATGAGGCCATGGGTGGTTTTGCCAATGATATTGAAGTTGTTCTCTTACCGGGGAATCGAGTGCGAATTACAGATAATGGCCGAGGAATTCCGGTAGATATGCATAAGCAAACAAAAGTGAGTGCCTTGGAAACTATTATGACCGTTCTCCATGCCGGTGGTAAATTTGGTGGTGAAGGTTATAAAGTATCTGGTGGTTTGCACGGTGTCGGAGCGTCGGTGGTGAATGCTCTTTCTATTTATATGAAAGTGACGGTTCATAAAGATGGTGGGGTTTATATGCAGGAATATTCTAAAGGTAAGCGAAAAGCCGCTGTTAAAAAAATCGGTAATACCAAATATCACGGCACCATCATTGTTTTTGAACCCGATGCCGAGATTTTTAAGGAAGGGGTGGTCTTTGATTGGAATAGGGTCTTTTCCCATATGCGCCAGCAAGCTTATTTAGTAAAAAGTTTGAGAATTTCAGTTATTGACGCTCGCGATGTCACTGGAAAATTTGAGGAATCAGATGTTTTCTATTTCCGAGACCTTGACTTAGAGGCACCGTCGCAGACTTTTTATTTCGAAGGTGGTTTATATTCATTGGTTAAATTTTATAATCAATTCCAAAAACCGATTCATAAAAATATTTTTTACGTGGAGAAGAAAGTAGAAGGGGTGGAATCGGTGGAAGTGGCTCTTCAGTATGTGGATGATATTTCGGCCCGGGTGGTAGCTTTTGCTAATAATATTTATACTTCAGAAGGTGGTACTCATACGACTGGATTCAAGGCATCCTTGACTAGAATATTAAATGCCTATGGTCGCAAGAATGGTATTATAAAAGATAATGAAGATAACTTTACTGGGGACGATGTTTTGGAAGGTTTAACAGCTGTGGTGTCGGTAAAATTAAAAGAGATTCAATTTGAAGGACAGACCAAAGCCAAATTAGGTAGTCAGGAGGCGCGGGCAGCGGTGGAGGATGTCTTTGGCACCGCCTTTGATGCTTTTCTGGAAGAAAACCCCGAAGACGCCAAGGCTATTGTTAGTAAAGTAATTTTGGCTTTGCGGGCGCGAAAGGCCGCTAAAGCCGCTAAGGATTCTATTTTACGCAAGGGCGCCTTGGAAGGTATGACCTTGCCTGGTAAATTGGCTGATTGCCAAACTAATGATGCGTCAGAATCGGAATTATATATTGTCGAGGGAGATTCAGCCGGCGGTACAGCTAAAACCGGTCGGGATCGAAGGACTCAAGCCATTCTGCCTTTACGCGGAAAAATTTTGAATATTGAAAGAGCCCGTTTGGATCGCATGTTAGGTTCCGAGCAAATTAAAAATTTGGTATTAGCTCTCGGTACGGCCATTGGTGATACCTTTACTATGGAGAAATTACGTTATCATAAAGTAATTATTGCCACCGATGCCGACGTAGACGGAGCGCATATTCGGACTTTGTTATTGACTTTATTTTACCGATATTTCCGACCGTTAATAGATGATGGTTATATTTATATTGCTCAACCACCACTTTACAAAATCAAACAAGGTAAAGAAATTACCTATATTTATTCTGAAGAGGAAAAGGCAAAAAAGTTTGGTGCCGATATTCCAATGGATATAGAAATAGTGGAGGGAAGTGAGCTAATTACTGAAGAAGAGGATGAAGAGGAAGTGGAAAATGAAAAGGGTAAAAAAGGGGAAAAACCCGCCCCTGGAGCAGGTTCGGGCAAGCTTCATGTTCAGAGATATAAAGGTCTCGGAGAAATGAATGCAGAAGAACTTTGGGAGACCACTATGGATCCGGAGAGGCGAGTTTTGAAACAGGTTAATGTTGTGGATGTTCAAGAAGCCGATAAAGTTTTTGATATGTTAATGGGTACCGATGTCCCAGCTCGTAAATCCTTCATTCAATCCAACGCCAAACTCGCTAATTTGGATATTTAAAAATAAAGTAGATAGACGTCAACGTGGCACGTTGACGTCTAGGGCTAGAGCTTCATTTTTGGTATTGGGTTCTTAATCAGACCTAGTAATTCCTTTTGGTATTCTTTTTCTGTTAGATCAAATAAATCGTAGAACATCTCTTTATTTATTAAGCAGGAAATATCTCTCTCAGACGTCAACGTGCCACGTTGACGGGTGTAATCTTGGAAACTAGACCATTTATAGTTATTAAGAAAATTAATTACTCCTTCTGTATCTTTTATGCCATTTTTCTTCCAGTTTGGAAATTTAATGTCGAGTATATTCATGTCTAAATAATAAGGGATATAAAGAAACTGTCTATTATTTTCTAGAAGGTTCATTCTAGTAGTATTTTGGAAAAGATAACCACTTCTTTTGTTTTTGATATTATAATATTTTGTGTAGCCATTACCTAATCTTTTTATAAATTCTGTAATACCACCCTCAGCTACCTCATAAAGAAGTAAATGAAAATGATTAGGCATTAATGTCCATTTTAATATCTCTACGATTTTTTCCTCTTGGGGTGGGGGATTTTTAAAGAAATCCTCAGCTTCACTCCTGAGAGCTGTGTCCTTGTTATTAAATTTATATAAACATTCTACAAACCTATATCGGTCAGTATCATTATTAAAAATATCTATTTTGTTTACTCCACGATTAAATACGTGCTTTATATCTCCAATCATTGAATCAGTATAGTCCAAATGGTTCCACCCGTCAACGTGGCACGTTGACGGGTGAGGGGGAATTTTTAATTTTTAATTATCTAATAGATTGTTTTTTGGGTAGATATTTTATATAATAGCTTCATAAAATAATGAAGCTCTTAACACAATCCAGATTTAAATACCCTACTTCGCTTACGCTTCGCGGGGCAAGCTTGCTCTTTTTTGGAATAATATTATTTTTCTTTTTTATTTCTGCTAACAGTGCTTTAGCAGCAAATCGTTATTGGGTTGGGGGAGCTGGGGCCAGTACTAATACAACCGCTAGTTGGTCAACTTCTTCCGGTGGGGCTTCGGGTGCTTCTATTCCTGGAACTTCTGATACGGCTATTTGGGATGGTGGTGCTACCACCACCGCCACCATTGATGCTACCTTTTCAGTAGCTGTTATTTCTATAACGGCCGATTATTCTGGAACGATTACCCAGAACGCGGCTGTTAATGTTACTGGTAATTTTACTGATGCCAGTACAATTTCTTGGGCAGTGACGAGTGGCACGATGACTTTCAATGGTTCCGGTACTAGTCAAACTCTTACTTGTACTGGAACTCTCCCCGGTACCGTGGCGGTTACTAAAAATGGGAATTATTCTTATTTTTATTTATCTGAGGGTTGTGAAGTAACAGCTAGTTCGGCTTGGACGGCTAACGGTTCGTGGAACGTTATTACTAATTATGGCACAATTAATGCTTCAGGCACCTGGACGGTAACCGTTGCTACCTATGACTTCACCAATAGCGGGACCATCAACCATACTGGAACTGGTTTTGTCGTAAATGCTCGAGGTTTTGTTAATACTGGGACGGTAAATTATTCTGGGACAGCTATGTCAATTGGTGGTAATTTTACTCAAAATGGCACCTTTGATACTACTGGCAAAACTATTACCCTGACCGGAGGAAGTATTGTGGTGTCTTGCTCAAGCCCTATAAATGGTTTAGTTGCCTTATCGTCACTTTTAGCTACTTCATGGCCTACCTTTACCCTTTCTGCTGGTTGTGAAGTTAATGCTAGCCCAACTTGGTCAATTACAACAAGTTACACCGCCAGCTTTACTAATAATGGTATAATTAATATACCTTCCAGTACTTGGACTGTTACTATTACTAACGGAGTTCTTACTAATAATGGAACGATTAGGAAAAGTGGAGAAAGTGCGATTTTATCAATCAGTTCGTCTATTAATCAAGCTGGTGTTTTTAATTTATCTGGCGTAACTTTTACTGGAGGTAATACCACATTAACTATTAGCTCTAGCACCGATTTTGGTAATGTGATAATTAATAAAGGGGCCGCAAATACTTTAGGTATTAGTGGAAATTTTGTTGTTAATAATATTACTCAAACAGCGGGTATTTTATCTAATCCAGGTTCGGCGATGAATTTAACAGTGCCGGGTAATTTATCGGTGGCCGATGGGGCAAAATTTGGTGGAGCGAATTTGTCACTGATAATGTCTAGTACTAGTGATCAAACTATTACGGTTACCACTGGAACAATTTTAGAATCTTTAGAAATTGATAAGAGCAGTGGGACGGTGACCATGGAAAGTAACTTTACTAATTCAGAAGGTAAAGATTGCACCGTGACAAACGGTACATTATTTCTAAATGGTAAGAATTTCACTTGTGGTGGCACTTTTAGTGTCACTAGTGGGGCAGATCTTAAATTAATTGGGAGTGAGGTTTCCGTTACTACCCCAACCTTATCTTCTGGTTCAACAGTGACTTATGTGGGTGATGGGGATAGTGCAGTGGATACTTTTGGTATTCAGGATTTTCCATATTCAAATCTGACTATTAATTCTATTGATAGCGCGGATACTTTTGGTCCAAGTGATCCTTTGATTTTTACCAAATATGATAATACTATTCCAACCGCTTCTAATACGACAGGCACTAATGGTAGAATTCCCTTAGGAACCAGTGGAACAGGCGATGATGCTCATATACAATACTCATCTATTTTAAAGGATGATGATGGCACATATAAAATGTGGTATGGTGGTCACGATGGTACTAATGTTAGAATCTACTATGCTACTTCTCCCGACGGTTTAACCTGGACCAAGTATGATAATACCATTGAAGCCGCATCGAATACTACTGGAACAAACGGTAGAATTCCCTTAGGTACCAACGGTACAGGTGATGATGCACATACATATATGCCATCTGTGATTAAAGATGGTGATACCTATAAAATGTGGTATGGTGGAAATGACGGAACGTATGCAAGAATTTATTATGCCACCTCACCCGACGGTTTAACCTGGACTAAATATAATAATACTATTCCAGATGATTCCGACACTACCTCTACTGACGGCCGAATTCCTCAAGGGACTAACACTACTGGTGATGATTTGCATACTTATACTCCTTCGGTAATTAAGGATGGTGATACCTATAAAATGTGGTATGGTGGAAATGACGGAACGTATGTAAGAATTTATTATGCCACCTCACCCGACGGTTTAACCTGGACTAAATATAATAATACTATTCCAGATGATTCCGACACTACCTCTACTGACGGCCGAATTCCTCAAGGGACTAACACTACTGGTGATGATTATCATTCCATTTTTCCCACCGTCGTGAAAGATGGAACTTATAAAATGTGGTATAATGGTCACGACGGAGCAACTTATAGAATCTATTATGCTACCTCACCCGATGGTTTAACCTGGACTAAATATAATAATGCTATCCCTTCAGCCTCGAATGGTGCTGCTACTGACGGACGCATTCCAATAGGTACTAGTGGTACAGGGGACGATCTATACGCCTATGGACCTTCAGCGATTAAAGATGGTGATACATATAAAATATGGTATTTAGGTCATGATGGAGCTAACGTTAGAATCTATTACGCTACTGCCTCGGTTCCGTCTTCTCTGACTGTTGAAGATACTTTAACTACCAGCGGAGGAATATTTAGTCCGCCTGCAACTTTAAATCTGGCTGGTGATTTTGTGCAAGACGGGGGAACATTGAGTTTAAGTTCAACAGACTTTACTTTGAATGGTACCGATCAAACAATTACGGTTTTAGCTTCCACCACCTTAGCTTCTCTAACAAAAGTTTCTACGACCTCGGCTGATACATTAACTTTCGGGACCACTGGAGAATTTATAATAACTGGTACGACTACTTTGCAGGGGACTACTACCTATTCATTAACTATTGAATCTAGTAGTTCTGGTACACCTTGGTACTTCAATCCCCAAGGTATCAGAGACTTTGCTGA
>Ga0268280_1000654_pt1 | contig 27175 bp, 22 predicted proteins | sample saktaG_9_FD_190139 | JGI IMG/M metagenome (GOLD analysis project Ga0268280, IMG submission 190139) | Saline water microbial communities from Sakinaw Lake, British Columbia, Canada - sak_2011_5_24_40m | ecosystem: Environmental > Aquatic > Non-marine Saline and Alkaline > Saline ...
CTTCAAATCGCATCTTCCGAATCTCCTGCAACAACTCTGTCCGTCTCATCTGTCACCTCCATCGGTGACCATATCAAACCGGACAGATCGTGTGCTATAAACCCGGACAGTTTACGTGCTTCTGACAATAGACAGAATCTGCCTTGCCGTTTTCGGGAAAACGGAATATTATGAAAAAAGTTTGATGATGTCGTAAAAAGTCCAAAATATGTTTATTCTCCCAAAAATCTCAAATCCGTTCGCATATGACTTTTTACGAGATATTCTAATTGATAAACTTACAATCTCGTTGAGCATCAAGGAGCTATAAAATATGAAATTGAAAACGGTGATTTTATGCATTGCAGCCATATCCGGGCAAATCTGTTTCGGCCTCCATGCTATAGGTGCGGAATCTTCTTTGACGGCTGATGAGATTATAACGAAGGTTGAAAACAGGTATTCCGTTCCCGGTTTTACCGCAAAATTTATCCAGGAATCCACATTAAAGGCGATGGATATAACAGATGTTGCGGCAGGGAAGATTTTTGTAAAGCGCCCGGGTATGATGAGATGGGAATATGAAAGTCCCGAGAAACAGTTTGTCATTACAGACGGAGACAGTCTCTGGATTTACAGGCCTGATATCAATCAGGTCATGACCGGGAAAGCCCCTGAATTTTTCGGGACAGGGAAAGGGGCAAGCTTTTTGTCGGATATCCGGATAATAAGGCGCAATTTTTCCGTTTCCCTCAAAAAAAACAAGGATGATTATTTTGTTTTACAGCTTGTGCCGAAAGAGAAAAGGGCCGACCTTTCGGAGGTATTTCTTTCAATTTCAAAAAGATCGTTTGAGATTTCAAGGATCGGCATTTATAATTTATACGGAGATGCAACAGTAATAGATCTTTTGGATTCGAAGTTTGTTAACAACCCCGATTCGATTTTTGTGTTTAAAATACCGGAGGGGTCCGAGATTATAAGGATTGGTGAGTGATGGTGAATATTGATCTTAAAAGTAAAGTCAGGGATTTGTTAAAAAAGAGAAAAGCAATCATGCTTGCGCATAATTACCAGCGGCCTGAAATACAGGATACGGCGGATCTATGCGGTGATTCTCTGGAGCTCAGCATAAAGGCGGCGCAGACCGATGCCGAGGTAATAGTCTTTTGCGGTGTTCATTTCATGGCGGAGACGGCTTCGATCATGTCTCCCGGCAAGACCGTTCTTCTTCCGCGTATGGATGCTGGATGCCCGATGGCCGACATGGTATCGCCTGAAGCTCTTTCAAAGAGGCTTAAGGAGATACCACCCATGCCTGTTGTGACATATGTGAATTCGACCGCGGCGGTAAAGGCGCTTTCAACGATATGCTGCACATCGGCAAATGTCGTGAAGGTTGTAAACAGCCTCGATGCGGACGAGATTCTGATGGTTCCCGATAAAAACCTGGCAAAATACGCCGCGTTGCATACGAAAAAGAAAATACATTTCTGGGACGGCTACTGTATTGTTCACAATATGCTCACTGCCGAAGTTGTTCTTCTGGCAAAAGAAAAGCATCCCGGAGCCGTTTTCATGGCGCATCCCGAATGCCGCCCGGAAGTTCTTGAACTGGCCGATTTTGTTCTAAGCACTTCCGGGATGATAAGGCATGCCGGTGAGTCTGAAAGCAAGTCTTTTATCGTGGGAACGGAAACAGGGATACTCCATCAGTTGGAAAAAGCAAATCCTTCAAAAACATTCTATCCCGTTTCACCGGGTATGGAATGCAGCGACATGAAAAAGATAACCCTTGAGGATGTGGCACGAAGCCTTGAAAATATGGAAGTTGAAGTTAAAGTTCCGGAGGACATAAGAATTCCGGCAAAAGAGGCCGTCCGGAAGATGATAGACCTTTCAATGAAAAAATAATCTATTGAACCCGAGCCCTGATAAACGGGACTTATTTCAGCACCCCCTTGAGAAGTATCCGTTCACATATTGCTTTTTCGAAAAATCAATACGGATTTGCAGTAAAAAGCGAGAGGTTTAAGTCGATGTCCGATATTCGGCTTTTATCTGCAGAATCCTCTTTCATCGAGGAAATTCTTTGAATTGCATAAACCCATCCTGCAGGCAATCTCCGCTTTTTCGCACAGACGCTTAAGCTCATTTAATTCCAGGCAGGCGCTTATCTGACTGTTCGGTTTTTTGGACAAATTGGGATCTATCAGAAATGCATTCTGCAGGTCTTCGAGGAAGTGCTGGTATTGCCAAAGGTTTTTATTTGCCGCCGCACGGTTGAGAAAAGCATCTACTCGCTGGGGTTTCAAGCGGATGACTTCGTTATAATCATTGATGGCCTGGTGATACTTACGCATTTCAAAATAAGCGACTCCGCGGTTGTTGTACGCGTCGGCATAGTTATTATCAAGCAGAAGGGCGTGGTTGAAATCATCAATCGCGGGCTGTCTGCGGCCAAGATTATAATTGGCGACTCCTCGGTTGTTGTATGAAACGGGGTTGTATTCATCTATCCTGATGGATTCATTGAGATATTCTATCGCTTTTTCCGGGTCGTTGTATTTCCCTTTTTCCCACAATGCTATGGCTTTTTTATTCCATTCAACTGCCGGAAGTGCCTGGATAGCCTCATCAATATCCTTTCTCAGTTTATTCTTTTTCGCCTGTTTGCCGGCAGCCGGCATCTTTGCAAGGTCTTTGTTCTTCTTTTCCAGTTTTTCTATTCTTTCAAGCAACTCCTTCTCACGTTTTTTAAGCTCGCTGTATTTATCTATGAGGATCCGGTCTTCCTGTATCTGTTTAACGCGAGCGTTCATAACGCTGTTGTCGACATCAACTTTAATTTCAAGGATTAATCCGAACCCTTCATCCGATGCGTAATTCTTCTGAGACAAAATATCCACGTTGAGGATTCCGGATGCAAGGGCAATGCTCTGGTCTTTTGTCAGTGTGAAATCTTCCACAACGGTAAGGCTTTCAAGATAAGTGCCGGCCTTTTCAAGGACTTCTGTTTTTCCCTTTGCAACTGCCGCGATCTTGGCGTCATCGGGTGACTGGCTTCCCGCAAAAGGCTGGTTGACGACATAAGTAAATGTTTTTTTATCCTTTGCGGAAGAGAGCGTCTTCTCCGGCTCTTTCAGGGTTTTCGTACCGGCAGGGTTTTCTTTTTTTGCTTTCGACGCTTTGGTTTCACTGTTTGCAGGGTCTGCTGCAATGAAGATAAAAGCAAAAACAAATAAGATCATAAATACAGATAATGGTTTAAAACGGGCTTTCATTTGACCGAATCTCCTTCATTAGTTCGCCATGTATCCTGTGGAAGGCAGCCTTACAAAACCGATCTCAAGATTTTTCAAGGTATCTTCAAATGCAATATTAAGGCACATGTCATAGTCATTCACGGGCTTTCCACTGAGCTGCACGGCACACCAGCCTTCCTCAAACAATTCTTCCTGTTTTTTAAAATCCGTAAGAGATACCAGTAATTCCGGGTCTGAAGAAAACCGGTCGGGATTCTTCAGATTCATATGAACGATATAGCGCAGCTTTCCGCCGTATTTCTTTTTAAGTTTCCTTACTGCAAATCCGGTGTCGAGTAAAATCCGTATATTCCAGAAATTGTAAGGAGAGACAGTCGCGCAAAGATGCTCGTAAGGTTCCATCTTTTTTAAAATGGATATTGCATGCCGGTTCATTACCAATGCCAGCGAATTGCCGAGGAAATCGGGATGCACGCATACCATCTGGAAATTGGCTACCTTGCATAATGAATTTTCCGGCAGACCCAGATCTATTCCGAGGTTCCATTCAGGATCATCAATATCCGGAAAATAGATATTTCTGAAGGCGATGAGGCTGCCGCCGGATACTACGCCGAGAATAAATCCCTTTCTCCTGATATGCTCTTTCATGAAACTTTCCGAAAAAGGTTGAAGCATTTCGCCGCGGGGGAGCCCTTTGATAATCACCTGCTGCAATTCGATTATTTCAGAAAGGTAGCCTGCATCGAGAATTCTGATTTCATACGGAACTTCGCATAAGACTGCATCTTTGCCCTTCCGGACCGCAACACCGGTTCCGGTAATATCTTTCATCTGCAAATTTATATTTCCAATTAAGGGCATATTCTGCTTTCCTCTGGCTTGACGAACTGTTTGCATAAAACCTATTTTGTCGCCGTAATATCTTCAAATGCTTCATCTGAAAAGCCCAGCACATCAATCGTAGGATCATATCCGATAATTTGCGCTGTCTTTAAATTGATTGCGATACGGGGCGGGTCTTCAAAAAGCTGTTCAAGATCACGGGGCTTTGCGCCGTTGAATATTTTCGCGATAGTTTCGGCATGAAAGCGGGCAACATATTTGAATCCGGCTCTTGCTATGCTGAGCAGAGCGCCATGTCTTACTTCATCTGTTCCGCGCTGTGAAAAGGTCGGTATTTTATTGAACAAAAAAGGACCCATAAGTTGAGGCATATACGGGAGCGTAACACCCCTGTGAATCGTTATGTAAACCGCGTCGGCCTTTTGTGAAAGTTCTTCGTGGCATTTCATAACCGCGTTCCTTATCTCTTCCGGCGTAATAACTCCCGAAAAAGGGGCATGGCATGTTATGATATTAAACCCGAGTTCATTTGCTATTTTTTCTATATCGTCGATTGCCGCGTAACTTCTCCCTTCAACCGTGTCCTGTTCAAGGACAACCCCCAGATTTTTGAAATGAAATATATCATAAAAAATCCGTATCTGTCTTTCATAGCGTGTCGGATCGGCACGGGCATTCAAGTGATCGTAGCCCGAATCATCGATGCTTTTTGATATGCCGGACGCAATCGGATTGCTTGTCGACATAACAATGGTTGGAACAGAGTGTTCGTTGTTGGCAAGGTCCTGCCCTGCCAATGTTCCCATCGCGAGCATAAGATCGATGTCTTTTTTTCTGTTAAGCCGTTCTATAATGGCTTTTTTGTTTGCCGGACGCAGCATCTCTTTATCCCAGTTATTAGACCAGTATGCATCCGGAACAAATTCGAGGTAGTTGCTTTTTACATTCAGTGAAATCCATGCCCACAAATTTTTTGTATCGGTTGCATCAGTCGGGGGAGGGAAATCGATCTTTTTTGTCCACCCGAGGTCTGATAAGGCTGTTACAAGGGCACGCAGATTATCCGGATAATTTTCATATGGGCCGCCTTCAAGGTAACCGATCCGCCATTTTTTGCCTTTATTTGTTTTTGGTGTAACGGGAAAGTTCTTTTTTTCCGCCGCATATACATTCGAAAAAAAGAAACCCGTCAAAAAAACAAGCATGATTAAAGATTTAAAGACTCTGTTCATATTCCTCTCCCGATACCGGATGAATCATAATCGTTTTCTGCCAGTTGGGTTCTTATCATTTTTATTGATAAAATCAAACAGAATATATTGTTGGTTTTATATATAAGAATACAGGAGTCATAATTCAGAATACAGAAGAAAAACAATACCATGGTTATTCTGGCTCCTGACTCCTGGCTACTGTATTCTCATGCTTCGTTGTGCCAGCGCCGGGCATGGGGGTTGGTAAACTTACCTGTGCCAGCCCCTTAATCAAATGTTATGCAAAGCTCTTTTATCCCGTTTATCTGGGTTAGGATGTTATCGAATCAGGAATGTAACCTTACCGTGTTTTATATATCAGGTCTTTAAGTTAGCGGTTGTTGCCACAGCTTCTTCACGGTAAATAACCTGGAAGATAATGCTCGACAGAACAGTAAATATACCGATCAGTGCCAGAGTTTTAGAATATCCGAATGTTGTGGACATAACCCCGAGAAGAATGGGAGCAATGACATTACCCAACCGCTCTATCTGCCTGTAAACACCGAGCCCGGGACCAACGCCGATTTCCTTAACAGCATTCAGATGAGAAGCCATTTTTGCCTGGTTTGAGACGGAAATAGTGTGCGACAGCCCCAGCATTATTATTCCGATAGCAACCATCCACGTGTTGGTGAAAAAGAAAAAAGGTATAAGTGACAGGCCGGATAGCACTCCGCCCCAGAATATAAAAGGTTTTGCCGTCAAATGCCTGTCAGACCATTTCGAAACTGTCTGGCTGAAAAGGATCATCATGAGGCTGTATCCCATGATATAACGGCCAATATCAGACTGGCTTGAGCCGAGGCTTTTCAGAAACAGGGGCGCAAGATAGTAAACAAAACCTATCAGGCAAATTTTATTGGGAATAGACTGGCAGAGGGTTAGAGCGGCAAAGTTCCGGTTTGAGAGAAGCTTTATAAAATCCCTTGGTAAGGGCAAAAGGGAGACAAATTGCTGAAATATTTTATTTGCTCCGGATTTTTTCCCTGTTTGAGAAACGGAGCCGGGCTGTTCGGTCATAAATAAGTAAATAAAAAAGACTGAGATAACCGTGATTGCCGCCCCTGAATAGAACAGAATCCGGAATCCGATCCGTTCAGCCACCATGCCTCCTATGGCGGCCCCGCAAAGAGTTCCCCCGTAAAAGGCCGAAAGAAAAATTGCCATTCCTTCAGCACGGTTGGAGATGGAGGTGGTCGAAACGATATAGCCCTGTGCCGTTATAAATACGATTCCAAAGCCGGTTCCGGCAATGGAACGGTAAATGATGAGGGTCAGGATATCGTTTGCCATGCCGGTTAAAACGAGTCCTGTTGCGGTTATTATGGCTCCTATGGCAAAGGCTTTTCTGTAGCCGAGAGTATCTGACAGGGCTCCTCCTACAGGAAAGCTGAGAGCAGTAAACAGCATGAAAGCCGAGATGGGAAGACCGATGATCACTTCTCTGCTGAGGTTCCACAAGGGACGGTAGACTTCACCGGCATAGAGTGGCAGAAAGGATATGCTGAGTGCTTCGGCAAATACAAACAAAAACACAGCCGGACGGATCAATACGGGTGAAGCGATAACCACAGAACTAAGTTGGTCTTTGCTTTCTGCAGTGAAGCGGCTGATTATGGATTGTATTCCTCTGACCGGCTCATAAATTGCGGGGTCCTGCGACTTATTATATTTCAGCACTCTGGTGAATGAAAGGAAAAGATCGTTGAATCTCATCCATTCCACCCTGAAACGGTATCTGTGCCGGTCAAACTGATCAAGGGCATGATCGAGGAAATCGATGTTGGTTCTCCTGATGGAAAGTCCTGTCTGTTCCGGGTTTTTGGCCAGGCTGATATCGGCGGCGGCTCTTTTGAGAGGAAGTTCGATCGTGAAGGCAATAATAAAAAAGAGAAAATCGATTGTGGCAAGAATGGAGATTAATATTATTGTGCCTGTGTCCAGAATTATCGCTCTCACCTGCTTATCTATTTGCTTTTGATCAATACCGGTTACGAGTTTTCCCTCGATTTTGCCGTCGGTTGTTTCAAGCGGAAAAATGAGGCTGAACCGGCTGCTGTTCCTGCCTGCTTTAACGGCATCTTCGCCATCAATGAATCTTTCCCGGTCAGAGTAATACAGGCAATTCTCCGAATTATCGTAAATGGCAAGAAACGACAAATTCGGGGCATCTGCAAGAATTTCATTAAAAAGAGGTTCCAGCCCGACGAGCTGATTTATCGGAATCTCCTTTTCCAAAATGTTCGTCAGATTATTCCTGATGCTGATTCCAGCCGCATAAAGATTGGATTTGACTATATCAACATAACTTTTCTCAAATGAACGCACATCGATATATAAATAGGTAAGCTGTGAGATAACCATAATGCTGAGAACAATGAGCAGGATTTTTTTGTTCAGGCTGATTCGCTGCTTATTTCTCATCAATGATCTCCCTCATAAACCGGATTTCATTTGTGGCGGATTCGTTACCGGCCAGAAGGTTTTCCAATTGACACAAATTCATGTTCAGGTCTTTCCTCGATTGCCGTATGTATATCAGTCCTTCGGAAATCTGTTTGTGAATTTCTTCCACTTCTGGAGGTACGCCGGCTGAGCCGATCTTTGTCGAAGAAGGGTTTTCAAATAATTCTTCCGTGGCCTCAGCAACCATCCGGCTCGCAGGTTTAATGAAAAAAAACTCTATCAGCAGACCAACAAGTAAAGCGGTGAACAGAATTGAAAAAATCAGTTTGTAACGAAACGCTCTGAAAAGCACCGCTTTTTTATCATCAATAACCGACTTGCTGAAAGCAATCCCCAGTATGCCTTTGTTTCCTCCAAATGGAGGCAATATCGGAATCATGACATAGTATTTGCCTTCATGTTCACGGATGACTGTGCTTTTTGCGTTCCAGTCAAACAGCCTGCTTACGGGTAATGTTTTATTTGCATTGGATGGGTGGCTTATAATTTTTACGGCATCGGTATCAGTCACTGTTGAGCCGCTAGCTACAACAAATTCCGCCTTGCCCGAGAAAAAAAGATTGTTGCCTTCCTCGTCAGCAAGGAATATTTCTGAAATATCCTCGGATTGACCATACAGTGGATTAACAAGGTTTTCCATCCCGACAAAGCCGTCAAGACGCTTGCCGAACTTAAGAGCGGTTTCAATTTTATGTTTTAAGTCCTTGCCAAGAATCTCATATTTTGATGTGAGGGTTTTTAAGTATATTTTTTCAAAAGATAAAACACTGAGATACATGCCAAGTGAGTAGGAGAGAGATAAAATTCCCACAACAATTAATATTATCTTGCTGCGAAAGCCGATAATATTTTTCAGGGATTTTTGTGGCCGCATATTTTATAGATTATCCGTTACTTAAGATTTCATGCTGTTTGAAAAAATCCATGAGCGTAACAGGCTGAAAGCAGCCTGACAAGAAACTCATGGAACTATGCAAATCACTGTTAACAATGCAGCGAAGCTTTCGCCCGTACTTTTTCATGAGCTTTTTGCTTTGCCGTCCGTATCATAAATTTTTACGAGAGCATCATCATTGCGCGATCTATTTGGCAACAGCAATGCTCTTAAACACTTCATCTGAAGAACCAAGGATATCAACACCCGGTTTGTATCCTATAATCTTGGCTGTCTTGAGGTTGATGGCAATCCTCGGGGGATCTTCAAAAAGCTGTTCAAGATCGCGGGGTTTTGCTCCGTTGAATATTTTCGCGATTGTTTCCGCGTGGAACCGGGCGATATATTTGAATCCTGCCCTTGCAATACTCAGCAATACGCCATGTTTTACTTCATCGGTCCCGAGCTGCGAGAAAGTTGGTATTTTGTTGCGCATGAAAGGAGCCAGTAATTTATCCATCTTCTGAAGTGATACACCGCGATGAACAGTTATGTAAAGAGCGTCAACCTTAGGGGCGAGTTCTTCGTTGCATTTCAAAACCGAATTCTGAGCTTCTTCCTTTGAAACACCGGAAAAGGGCGCGTTACAGGTTATTACCTTGAAGCCTTTTTCCCTGGCAACTTTTTCGATATCATCAATGGCGGCGTAGGTCCTTCCTTCAACGGTATCCTTTTCAAGAACTACCCCCAGCCTTTTGAATTTAAATATATCATAAAAGATCCGAATCTGTCGTTCATAACGGGTTGGATCAACACGTGCGTTCAGGTGATCATATCCTGAATCATTTACGGTTTTTGCAATTTTTGAACCAATAGGGTTGCTGGTCGACATGACGATGGTAGGTACCGAGTGCTCGTTATTCGCAAGATCCTGGCCGGCCCATGTACCCATGGCCAGCATAAGGTCTATGTCTTTCTTCTGGTTCAGACGTTCTATGATTAATTGCCTGTTTTTCGGGCGCAGGCTGTCATCCCAGTTGTTTGACCAGTAAGCATCCTGTACGAATTCAAGGTAATCGCTTTTCAGATTTTTCGAAATCCATGACCATAACTGCTTTGTATCATTAGCATCGGCTGATGGCGGGAAAGCGGGTTTTTTAGCCCAGCCAAGATCTGAAAGAGCAGCAACCAGAGCGCGCAGGTTGTCGGGATAATTTCCGTAAGGGCCGCCTTCAAGATAACCTACCCTCCATTTTTTGCCTTTGTTCATTTTTGGAGTAACAGGATAATTCCCCTTGTCTATCGCATATACATTTGAAAAAAAGAAGCAGATGATAAAAAGTGCTGTTATTGCAGACTTAAAGAGGTGTTTCATTTCCATCTCCTGATAGACATATAATGTGCGTAATGAGTTTGCGGCAGTTTGTTGTTTAACATAGATTCTATTATCATTATTTGGTTAAAAATCAAACAGAATATCACATCGTCCTTCTCTCAATTAGTTGGAAGAGAGATGTCTTTGATTCTCCGCCTGAAGCGGAAAGGGGTCAAGTCTCTGTTTTCATGCTTGCAGTGTCAGCCTGGAAAAATTTACAAAGATTCCGGGGCAAAGGGCCGGCAAGCCCCGTGCCCGGGATAAAGATATCTAATTTCTTTAAATTTTCTGATGCGCCTGACAGAATCATCCTGATCTTTTTTCGATGAGACATATTGGTTGACTAAAACATTTCCGCCAAGCACAAGAAGAAAATCGCCCGAGACAAAAACGCCGCTTTCAGGTTCAAGAAAAGAGACAGAATCCGGCCTGTGACCCGGAGTATGAATGGACGTAAACCCGGGTATGAGATCGCTCTTTTCGCGGAAATATTCCGTGCGTTCGGAGGGAAACCCTTTTTTAAAAGGTGTTCCGTAAAGAGCGCCGCTTAGAAGGTCTTTGAAATTTAAAAAATAGCCGTATTCTTTCATGCAGGGAAGCAGGGTGCTTTGAATATCGGAAAACGCAGGGACAGGAATACGCTTATCACCGGTAACATATGGCATCGCATTTTCATGGAAGTAGATAGAACAATTCTTCCAGAGCTCTTTGAGGATTGCCCATCCTGCAATATGATCGACGTGAAAATGTGTGCATACAATTCTTTTTACCGGAAGTTCATGAGACAGAGCGCCGAGGAGATTATCGACATCCGACGGCATACCGCAGTCGATTAAAAAGGAAGCTTTCTGCCCGTAATCTTCAATTATGTAAATATTGCTGGTTTTTCCCCGGAATTGTTTTATTGCACGGTTTCCATTTAGATTTTGCATGTGTGTTATCATGGCAGGCAACCTCTCTCATTGTGATTTGTAGTCCGCCTCACCGGAACCGGTAACAGGATAATCAAAAGGCACAACAGGGTCCCGCAGGATAATATCAATCGCCTTTGCCGCTGTAATAGACGCTTCGGGGAAAACCCCGGCCAGGGCCCTTATGTGTCTTAAGTTATCCGCGGTCCTTAAAATCAGCATTGCAAGATTCCCTTCATCCATTTCGGAAACAAGAACGGCTCTCTCCCATGGTTCTCCGGCAGCCCAGGCATAGATTGCGGCGGCAGGCCTTAGGAAAAGGGGGCGTACCTCAAACCCGCGTTCGTACATTAGTTTGGCAAAAGGCAGCAGGCTCTTTTTTACCCCAAGGAAAGCCTGCATAAGTTTTTTTGGCGTAAATCTTTTATCTATCCTGTCATCAGTCTCCTTTTCGTTGACAAAAGATGCTATTATGCCTGCAAGAAGAGCGGGGTCCGTACCGGGGAATGCCCCGAGCCTGAATCCCTCGGCAATTATGAGAGGCTGATCCACCCGCAGCCGGGATGCCCATATCCCGTCTTCAGTCAGCTTCCCGTCTTTTCCTGCAAAGCCTGTCTCAATGAGAAAATCAAGATGATGCAGGAAGTCTTCCCGGAGATGAGTACTTCCGTTTCCGATTGCTCTCTTCTCCCGTTTTTCTTTCTTCTTTCTTATAAGGTATGCGGCAAATGATTTGGTCAGAAGGTCCTCTACCTGTTCAGGAGAGTGTGAAAGAAGAAGATTTAAGGCCATCGAGAAATTGATTTTAATCTGGCTGGAGATATCGAGGGGGGGAGAATAGACCAGTTTTGCTATCAATCTTAAATCAAGAAACTTTCCGGGTATCGCAACGGCAAAGCCGATGTTGTCCATCCCTCTTCTTCCGGCCCTTCCGGTCATCTGGTGAAATTCGGTTGATGAAAGAGGCAAAAATTCCCTGCCGTTGTAGCGGTCGGAATTGAGAAAGGCAACTGTTCTGGCCGGAAAGTTGACGCCGGCCGCAACCGTTGATGTCGCGAATACGGCGTCAAGAAGGCCTTCGGTCATGAGAGTTTCTATTAAAAGCTTCCATGAGGGAAGCTGTCCGCTGTGGTGTGAGGCTACCGCGTAATTTTCAAGCTTTTCAATATGCCGGTGTAAAGATATGTAGGGAGCGCTTTTTTCAAGTTCCGCCAATCTTGTTTTAAGGTCTTTCCTCCGGAAATCCGAAATGGTGTGATTTCTGCAAAGATCAATGGATGCGTCGCAATCGGCTCGTGATTTCAGAAAAAATATTGCCGGAAGAAGGCGGAATTTTTTCAGAACCGCCAATATTTCGCCGAAAGGCGGAAGCTTCCGGGAGGAGAGACTGCCTGCTCTCCTGTTTTTTAATAGATCTCCTATCCTTTTTGAAAGCTGCGCTTTTTCTTTTGAACCGGATTCGGAGAGAAGCGGCAGAAGAGTTCCTGAAGGGTGAAGAAAAAGCGGAAAGAGCGGGACCGGCCTTTTTGATTCCACAATCACGATGCATTCTTTTTTGCGTATCGAAAAAAGCCAGGCTGCGATCTGATCCGCATTTCCGATCGTGGCTGAAAGCATCAGGAGAGGAATTCTTGACGGAAGATATATCATGGTCTCTTCCCATACAACGCCTCTTTCCTCGTCACCCAGAAAATGTGCTTCATCAAGAATGACAAAATCGGTTGACAGTGTCACTCCCTGATGCATTGCATCGTAAAGCTGATTCCGAAGTATTTCCGTTGTTCCGACTATTATCGGGGCGTCCGAATTCTCTTTTCTGTCCCCGGTCAGTATTCCCACATTATGTGCGCCGAAGATCGCTGAAAATTCGTGGTATTTTGAATTGGAAAGAGCTTTCAGGGGGGAGGCGTACCATGACCGGCCGCCCTTCTTATGGATTTTGGCTATCGCCTGCTCCGCAATCCATGTTTTTCCAGCGCCTGTCGGGGCGGTAACAAGACAGTCGGCCTTATCGATTGCATCAAGGGCCTTTAACTGAAAAGGATCCGGTGTAAAGACTGTTTTTTCCGGGACTCCGATTTCGTCGAAGACCTTTTTCAGCCTGCCGTCCGCATTCGGCCTGATTCTGCCTGCTTCTTCCCGGCTCTTCGGATATTTTTGCCTGCGGAAATCCCTTCTTTTCATTTAACGGCCAGGCCGGCGATTACTTTACTGATTTCCGCGACGGCATTCGATTTTACGTCGAAAGGAGAAATTCCATTCAGGTCGGCCTCGATAAGAGCGTCTTCATACGGTATAAAACATGAAAAAGTAAAGCCCGGAAGATTGTTTTTCAGAAATTCCACGTCTTTGCTTCCCCGGATTTTGTTGCCGACAAGAGAGAGATTTTTCAGCCCTATTTCAGAGGCAAGCTTTTTTATATGCTCCGCGGTTTCGATACTGCGGCGTCCCGGTTCAACGACTATGAAGAGTTTATCCACGGCCTGTGCCGTCGCCCTCCCGAGATGCTCGATCCCGGCTTCCATGTCCATGACAACAACCTCATCACGGGAAAGGACTATATGGGTTATCAGGGCCTTTAATAAAGTGCTTTCAGGGCAGATGCAGCCTGATCCGCCTTTTTTTACTCCCCCGAGCCTCATCAGTTTTATGTTTTCAAATTTTACCGAAAGGGCTTCGGGAAGATCATCCACCTTCGGGTTGAGCTTGAAAAAACCGCCTATTGTTCCGGGTTTTGCCTCTGTTCTTTCAAAAATAAGATCTTTCATTTCAGAAATGGGGATTATTTTATCCGCCCCGGTTATCCCGACAGCCGCCGCTAAATTTGCATCAGGATCTGCGTCTATCGCAAGAACATGTTTACCCTCTTTGCTCAATGCGCGTATCAAAAGCGCCGAAAATGTAGTTTTGCCGACTCCGCCTTTGCCGCTGACCGCTATTTTCATATTCATATCCTTTCCCTGCCTGTGTTCTTCAGGATCGTCGTTTTTTTCACTTATATCACATGGATATTGCATGGGCAAGGGAATAATGGGTCGGCGAAAAAGTCGGTTTTCATCCCGGAGTGTTGCTGCGGTTTCCTGCGGGAAGGTTAAACAGGGCGGCAAAATCACCGCGAAGCTAAAACTGCTGCCGGGTGTAAAACCAATGTTTCAGGATAATTCGGGAATTATAATTGTTGCTGATCACATGTCTTACTGTTAACTTAAGCAGTGTACTTTTAACTTGAATTTACCAATGATTTTATTCGGTTAATAATGAAGAAAGAATGGAGGATGAGATGAAGAAAAGCATAATAGTAATGATGATCAGTTTAATCCTTGTTCTTCCGGCATTGGTCATAGCAGGGGAATATGTTCTTGTGAAAGGAAAGGGGGTTGCGGTATGCGAAGAGTACAAGAAGAATCTTGAATCCTTCAATGACCCGCAACCGATGATGTGCGAGCGCAAGATCAATCCCGATTTTAAAGACTTTGAGAAACCTGTCTGGGAGAAGGTTGATTTGGAGAAGCATCAAGAGTTGTTCAGGAGGTTGTTGAGATATCAAGCTCCGGATAGGAATCAGTTCCGTAGAGGTTATTATGAGGATGCTGATCTTGATAGCTATATTAAGGATCATAAGGAACGTGGCTATCCATATGTCAGTCGTACTAAATTTGCGCTTACGCCTTATGGAAAAGGGACATCTGATATTTTGATCTTTCGTGAGCGTAACTGCCCAGACGGGCCACCATTTTATGCCAGCAATCTTTATCTTTTGCTTGAAGATCCCAGCGTAAAAGATGCGATGATTGATGCGGCCGATTCAATGGAAAAATTGTTGCGCACGCAAATCAGTCCAAATAATGGCGGATATACCAGCGTAGGTTTATTTGGATACAAAGACGTGCCCTATATCGACAAATATTGTTTCAGCAAACGGCCAGGCTGTACCGATAAAGACACGTTGATCGTTTTTAAATTTGGTCCGATTCCTATAAAACCGAAACATGCCGGCGATGAATTCAAGTTGGGCTTCCAAAAAATCTGCGAATACCAATACAAAAACAAATAAAAAGAGGGAAACACCATGTCACTTACAAATCTGCATAAATCAGTAAATTATCAAGACGAGCTTCACCAGTTCATGGAAGAAGTGGAAGGATTGGTCCCGACGCCATATTGGTGAATTCAACTTCAAAGTGCACCACTTGAATTCACCACACTCTTAATGCTGTTGTTACTTTGCTTTATATACGATGTTTCCATCCACTATAGTATATTCAACCCGCAGATCGCTGGGGGCATTCCTGGCATCATTCCATATCTGTTCTTTGGGGATTTCAAGAGGGTTAAGATTGAGGACCACAAAGTCAGCGAGCTTGCCCACCTCAATGGAACCGGTTTCATGATCTCTGAAAAGACGGCGGGCAGCGTTTATAGTATATCCCTGAATTGCCTGATATGCGGTAATGATCTCTTCCGGCTGTCCCATGCCATCGAGACAGGAGTGAATGCCTATGCGCGGGTCCATACTTGCTCCATAGGGAAGATCTGAACCGAAAGAAACCGGTATCCCTGCCTTGAACAGGGTTCCAATGGGGACACACCTTGTCCAGCGATCTTTTCCAATACGAGTTACAAAAAAACCATTGGGTCTGTTCCACTGTGGTCTGAAAATGGGTTGTATAGATGCCCATATTTTCATATCTGCTGTCCGTTTTAACTGGTCAGGAGTATAGAGCCCATAGTGGTCAATGGTGAGTCGAAGATCTGTATTATCCTTACCGGTGTTCTCTTTGTACCATTTCAGGGCCTTCTCATAAGCATTGAGAACGATTTCCATGTCCCCGTCGCCTATGACATGAATTTGGCATGACCATCCGTTTTTTACACTATCCATGACAAATTTTTCTATCGTCTCGATTGGATAGAGAGGTGCGCCTTTATGACCCGGCTTATCGGAATAGTCTTCCAACATTGTGGCTGTTCTCGCACCCATGGTACCAAGGATGATTTTTGTTTGACCGAAACGTATCCATTTATTCCCATATCCCGAACCGAGACCTGTTTCCATATAATGCCTGGCGGTCTCCTTGTCGATAACCGGGTTGAGGTTGATTCGCATTTTCAGTCTTCCGTCTTTAAGCAGCTTCTCGTATGCCTTTGCGGTTTCCTTGTAGGAGTTTGAATCTTCCATAGTGCCTATTCCTGCCTTAGAAGCCACGGCAAGAGCCTTTTCCAGATAATCGACGTACTCATCAAAGGTTAAGGGCGGCACTTTATTTTTGATTCCTGAGAAATAAGTCCCTTTTTAAAAAATCGTTATATCAAAAAAAGTTCAGCAACTCTTTTTTGATGAAGCAAAGCACATTTCACTGATATTTACTTCGAATACGTTTAAATATTCAAAAAAGATATCTAAAAGACGTTGCAATTCCTTGCCGAGACGACCGGTATGGGCTTTTGCCCATCTCTTTATATTGCATGCGGTGACTTTGCAGGCTACAGCTAAACAGACTTTGACAGCTCTGCGGACACGCAACCTGCCCATTCCATGCGCTCGCTTGAGTTCAGATATCGTCGCTTCAATCCCGGATCGGATACTGTAACGATCTTTCCACGCGGTGGTCTGTTGGATTGAATACATCCGATCCCTTAAACGAAGCTCCGGTGTTATTTCTAAACGAAAATTGCCGATTGTATCTTGCGGCCGGCAGCCCTGATCACGATGATTGGGAGCGCGCACCGGACATTGATCAAGAATGCTGCAGGATCGGCATTGATCTCCATCAAAAACGGCGTGAAGAGGCCGCCGGGTTGTGTTGTGGGAGCATAGTATGCGGTGATCTGTCGGGCGATGGCCTTTGGGACACCGGGTAACCAAACCATCGGAGTCAAATTCAAAGCGATCCCGTCCCATCCTGTCATCCGGCACCCGACCCCGGTTAACAGGCGTCATAAAATCAATCTCTTGTTCCATAACCTTGAACGCGGAAGGCACTGAAGGATATCCTCCGTCTGCAAAAAGTGTCTCAGGTTTTAATCCCGCAGATTCAAGCCGCTCCAGAACAGGGATCATTTTACCTATATCAGATCGGGCTGCTCCATGGACTTCATAATCGGTTATGATTTCGGGTTTGCCGGGATTACGGCATGTTTCCGTAATGTGGACACTGTAACCCTTGCCCTTATGTCCGTAAGACGCGTCCGGATGGTGAATTCAACTTAAAGTGGTGCACTTCTATTTGAATTCATCAATAAAACGGCGGTGATTTTGCCGGTTAAAGAGTATGAGGCGCTTTTGGAAGATATTCATGATCTCGCAGTCATTGCAGAACGAAAGGGTGAACCTTCGATAAGCTTCGACGAACTTAAAAAAAAGTTGATGACCGATGGGTTCATTTAAAATTGAGCTAAAAAATTCAACAGAACACGATCTCAAAAAAATTAACAAGCAATAAATTCCAAAAATTGTTGAAGCAATTGAAAGTCTTGTTGAAAACCCCTTTCCTGTCCAATCCAAAAAACTAAAAGGCTCTGAATCGAGCTATAGATTGAGAGTCGGAGATTACCGGGTAATTTATCAAGTTGACCATGTAAATAATGCCATTGTTATTTATCATGTTCGTCATAGAAAGGATGTTTACAAAAGATAGTGGAGCATACTCGCTTCACCGACTGACTTGCGCCTGCTGATACAGTTCCAGCCTTTTCGAAAGCGCCTCCATATCCATTCCAAGCCCGCAGACCGTCAAATAAACAAAAGACAGCGGTCCTTCTGATATCCATTTACCTCTAAAATAGCGATTTAAAACGAGGCATCAAGAACTTCCGCAATCCAACTTTCCTGGCTGCCCATCGTCAGTTAACATAGATTTGAATCTCAAAATTTTTTATGGCACAGATTACCTTTACTCATCTGAATTTATATTTTCCGGCAGGTAATTCTGCATAGTTACAATGCTTCGTCCCAATTCCTTTTCGGTTTCTTTGCGTGCGGTCCCGGCTACTCTTCCGCCCCGTTTAGCAACTTTTTTACTTTTATCAAAAGTCTCCGGTTTTTCTTTTTTCGAAATTTCAGTTGTTACTTTTTCTCCAAGCATCGTAAAAATCAGCTCCAGGTCGGTCATATGGTCGCGCAGGTTTTGATTTTTCTTTGTCAGTCCCTTCAATCCTTTGTATTCCGTGGGTGTTATTCCAAAAGTTGCTTTTGATATCTCTGCCGTAAGAATAGAATAATCGCGTTCACGTTCGATGCCGCGCTCCTTCCATTCATCCGTCAAATTCTGACGGATGGCAATACCTCGCAATCGCTTATCAATCCAATCCTTAGGATAGCCTTTAAGTTCGTATAATTCTTTCATCCGCTCCTGTGCCAGTTCAGGATTTTCAATCTCCTGTACCCGATCATAGCCCACTTGCGCCAGCCATTGTTTAAACGGCTCGGCCTTGGGCGATGGAATAGATTGAATGATGCGGAACATACCCTTGGTATTGGCGCAGTCAGTAGCATATTTTTTACCATCTGCACTTTCTAATTTCAGTTGTACCCAAATTGGGGACAACTGAAGGTCTATGAATTCTCTCTTTTTTAATTTTCCCCAGTACTGACGGGGTGTTGGCGAATCGGTCAACGCTTCAACAACATCCACTACAGAGAAATACCATCCCCCATCATGCCAGATGCGCCTGATCTTTTTGCTTTCAAAGACAACGATCCTGTTCTGTTCCATTTTCATCCTTCTTTCACTTATACTCTGTAAACCAACAAGGATAAGAAATCTATAGGAGAACTTTTTTCTCGTCGCTATACAGTCGGCGGGAGACTTTTATCGACTTCGACCGTTTTGTAGACGTCAACAAAATGGTCGGCAATCGCACCGCCGGCATTTTCACAGGCATTCTTAGCTTTATCAATAACTTTTGCAAAGTTTCTCCAGGCAGCTTATCCAAAAATGTCCTGTAACTCCAGTGCGCTCCAGCATTCGACATTATTCAGCAGATAAAACGCTTCTTAAAAGCGCTCAAAAAGTTCTATTATTAATTCTTTTTTCAAGGCTTATTTCCTCTGAGCTGGTAAAAACAACTGATATCTTTTTTGTCGGTACAGAGGAATATTCTTTGGATGCCGATAAAAACCGGGGATAGAAACTGCAACGGCTGCCGATAGAGAGCCATCGAGAAATCGGCCAAAAAGATCTTTTGAAAGATGTAATCCGGCCATAAATCTCCTCATCATTGTGGAGAAGAAGGTTTTAAAAAGACTTGAAACCGTCTGATGCGGTTTGAATAGCATAACATGCTAAATTGTCAATAAAATAATTGTTCACAGAAGGAATCGTAAAAGAAAGCCTTGCCTGCAATTTATTACCGCTTGACGTATTAGTTTGACATAATATGATTTCAATCATGATTAAATTCTTTCGTGCCGAGATACTGAATAACTATTAAGTTTCCATCTGTAAATGGCTCTTTTGAGCGATCGAGGTGTCAATCTGCGGGATTTCTTATGCGACATTTACGGTCATATTAAAAGAATTGGGTTATGTGAAGGTTTTATGCGATATCCGGAAATTCGGGTTCTTTTTTTTCTAAAAAAGCTGCCACACCATAAATACATTCACCGGACATGATAAGAGAAACAGCTTTTTCGGATTCCAGATCGAGCGCCTTGTGAAAAGGAAGATTCAAGCTCTGCCGTATTACTTCAAGAGCATGAGCGACAGCCCTCGGCCCGTTTGCGGCGATCTTTTCAGCAAGCGATACGGCTTCATTGAGCGCCTGCCCGGATTTGCTCACCCGGTTCACAAGACCAAGGCGCAGCGCTTCACCGGCTTCAACCTTGCGGGCCGTTAGAATCAAGTCCGCTGCCTTTGAAGGCCCAACCAGCCGCACAAGCGCAGGGCCACCTCCCCAGTCCGGCATAAGCCCAAGCCGGACCTCCGAAAAGCATATCACTGTGTCAGGATCCATGACCCGCATATCACACCGAACTGCCAGTTCAGCTCCTCCGCCATAAGCCAGGCCGTTTAAGGCGGCTATGATCGGGACAGGCAGGGAAAACAGCGCATCCACCGCTTTCCGCACCCGTCCGATTACCCTTTCGGCAGGAGCGCTATCCCGCTTACCCGCTGATTCCGCAATACTCGAAACCATGGGGTTATCCGGGCTTACGTCAAATCCGGCGCTGAATGCCTTATCTCCGGCTCCCGTTATCACCAGAGAACGCGGCAGGTTTTTTTTCAATTCGCCTGTTGCCTTCTCAAGGCAGGAAAACATATGTTCATTAAAGGCGTTCCTTCGCTGAGGACGATCTATGGTTAAAACAGCGATCTTGCCTTTTCTTTCCAGATTAATACCCTCTTCGGACATGGCTGTTCCCCCCTATCTTTATCATACTGTATCTGAAGACTTACCTTCTCCATTGAAGCTCTCCGCCGCAATCAGCGGGGAATGCGCTCGCTGTTTCGGTTCAATGATTCGAATACTGTTTTTAGTATTGCGATTTGATATTTGGGGGATATAATTACCAATTGTATTGGCTAATAGCCCCGTAGATATATTCCATTTTACGATAATATGAGCGCTATGGTTTTGTCAATCATTGACGGCTTCAGGTGGTTCGCCGGAACTGTTCTTGTCTGAAGCTCTTATGGTTTGAAAATTATTTACCGCCCGGCGATATTATTAACAGGTACCATCTGGTTTTTTACAACAAGGACAGGGCAGGGGGATGAGTAAATAACTTTTTCCATTGTGCTTTCTGAGAAATAATTCATCATGGTCTTTTTACCGGGAGCGCCCATAACAATCAGATCCGCCATGTGTTCCACTGCAAGACCTGTGATTGCTTTGGCCGTATTTCCTGTTTTCACGAAAGATTTGTTCGATATTCCCGAAGAAAGGCTTTCTATCTCCCGGACGTATTCCTCCGATTTTTTTATCATCCCGGCAGATCTTTTTCCTGAAACCGAAAGGATGAGCAGTTCACTTCCATAGGCTTTGGCAATTTCAATTGCTCTTATCGCCGCAATTCTGCCTGCCTGCGAACCGTCGGTTGATATCAATATTTTATTCCAGTCAATCTGCGTGTCATAAGGTATTACGAGGAGATCTTTTTTGCCGTATCCGGCCAATTTTTCCGTCACTCCCCTGATCAATGCCCTGTGAAGGGGATGTTTTTCTTTAATTCCTGTTACTACAAGATCACATTCCTCTCTTTCCGCATATCCGATTATTTCCTCAAAAGGCTCGCCCTCTCTGCATAAAGCCTCAACTCTCGCACCGCTTTCTTCCGCAGCCTCTTTTATTTTTGCAAGAATATTTTCGCAGGGTCCCCTCAAAAGAGCCTTGATATTTCCGGTGCCTCCGGACCTCAAGTCCCCTTCATAGGGTGGAACAACCGATATCACACGGACTGATCCCCTAACCCAGTAAGAAAGCCGGACAGCTTCATTCAGGGCGTGAAGGCTTGCTTCCGATCCGTCGACAGCTACAAGTATCTTCTTATACAACTCCATTATTGATACCTTCGTAAAAAGTCCGATAATTTCAATTAAAAACGAGCCTTTCGGGGATTTCCGAAAAGGCTCGTTTTTATTCTCATAAGATTTTTTGCGAGATCATCCCTATTGATGCCTCCTGCAAATCAGTCTGTAAAATGGGTAACAGGAAGAACCCTGATATTTACCTCTTTCACCCCCTTAACGCTTTCCGCAAGTTTTTTCAACTGGGATTCTATATCCATCTTTCCATATTCATGAGTCCTTGCCTTAACATGGATTACACCATTATCGGCGGTAGTTTCAACATAAGGACTTAAATCCAGCAGGGTTGCTTTCACCTCAGCGGACAATGCGAGATCTTCAATACGTTTTTGAGATTCCCGGGTTGTTTTAAAACGATCAAGTGAAGCGGCATTGCAGATGATATTGGACGCATCATCCGCATTTAAGTTTTTAATATGAATTACAAGATCATAAAGACTGTTCTCTGATGTATCTATACCGTAAAGAAAAAGGCTCCATTTTCTTCTCTGCTCGTCATCTTTTTTTATAGTTCTGACCGCCTTCTCTTCAGATACTTTTTCCCTCTCCATTTCAAGCCTGACTCTCTCTTCAATATCGGCTATAATGCGCACTTTCAAAACATGCGAAATATCTTTTATAAAAAAATGGCCTGCAAGTCCGTGGTATACCATTCTATCTTCCTGAAAATACCTCAAAAGAGCAGCCTGAATATAAGCGACATATCTCTCTTTTCCGTTATTAAAACGGTCAAGTATCGATGGAGCATCTTCAATGGCCCTTACAAGCTTTATTTCGGGTATATTAAACATCTCGGAAGCATCAAGAAGTATATCTCTTGAAATACAGTCATACCCGAGTTTTTTTGCAACCTTCTCGGCAACCTCTTTTCCCCTGCTGTAAGAGCCTCTTGAAATTGTTATTATTGCCATGGATATGCCTTCCCTTTTATGCCTTTACGTAACTTTCTTTCATCGCAAGCCCCGGCTTTCTTGCTTTCCACATGCTTCCGATAATAATGACAGCCCCGACAGCAAGGGAAATACACATAACAACAAAGCTGACTTTTGACAAAATACCCAGAGTTCCGGTATCTACAGACATAAGACCGAGCTGATTCAGATATTTCGGCATCGCAAGTCCCCTGCTGACTGCTACAAGCAGCATGATTGATCCCATGACGATTTTTATCATGTGTTCCTTTACATAGGTTGTGCCGATTGCTCCCAGCTGAACACCAAGAAGGGATCCTCCAAGAATGATTAAAGTCAGGCGGATATCAATCATTCCGTGAAGTGCCCAGTTGACTGAGCCGGCCAACCCCATGATAAATGCTATTACGAGTTCTGTAGCCGATGATATAATGCTCGAAGCTCCCAGAACATATATCATGCCGGGCACACCGATAAATCCGCCGACTGCAATCGTTGCCGCTAGCATGCCTGTGGCAAAACCGACGGGAATCGTAAACCAGAGGGATATTCTTAGATTTGCCTTCTTGAAATAAATCATGGGCGGCAGGTTTATTGACTGAAGCTTCTGCGCAAGTCTGCTTACCTTTTCGATGCCCCCGCTTTTTGCTGTCTTCCACGCGTCATAAAAGACATAACCGCCTACTATTACAAGAATTGCAACAAAAGATACGCTCACATAAAGATTAGACCCTGCTTCACCCCATTTTTTTAGGACAAAATGCTGAATCTGGATTCCGGCCTGAACACCGATTCCGGCTGAAGCGGCCAGGAAGAGCCCGAGCTTGAGATCAACCTGCCCGTATTTAAAACGCTTGTAAGCTCCCACCATTGCTTTGGGGAATTTATGGCACATATTGCTTGCCACGGCAACTGTTCCGGGAACACCGAGGCTCATCATGCCCGGAGTAAGAACAAAGGCTCCGCCTGAACCTATAAAACCGCTTACAAGCCCTCCGATGAAACCTACTATAAACAGGAATATGACCGACATCAGATTCAGATCAATAAATTTCAAACTCTCCAACGCTAAATCATGCATATCTCCTCCTTCAAATATTAATCATAAAATTTTATATTAAAACAGTTGTTAGTTTTCTATATTCTGTGAAACGGGTTGATGTATGCACGTGCCCGCGGTCTTTTTCTTGCGCTCTTTTTGGCCCGGATATCCTGGTGAACCGTCTTTTCGGCAGTCACAACCTTAACGTCCTTTCTGGCTGCCTCTATTCCAAGCAGGGACCACAAGTTGCTTGCGAATGCTCCATGCGCAAAAGAAAAAACAAGCACGGTTAAAACAGGCAATGCTGCGTACCAGCTTCCTTTTGTAAAATAGCTTGTTATTGTATCGGCATGGGTGAAAACCGCCGCATAAAGGGCTAAACTTACTGCACCGTAACCCACTGTTTTTCCAACTGGTCTCTTTTTTCTTGTTTCCTCTGCCATAGCCTTGCCTCCCTTGATATTATTGTTTGAAAAAACACTGAAAACCGGAAGCGTAACTTCTGCTGCTATCTTTTCCTTGATCTCATCAGATCCGGTTAATACAAATTCTATCCTTTTTACTTCATGAATAAGTTTTTCCACCGCTTCTCCGGAACGGCCGGACCTTACCAGATAATCAAATCCGATCGCCTTTGACGCGGCTTTAATTTTAAAAACACTTCCGGAATAGATTTCAGACTTAATGAATGCTTCATTCTGCCCGGTATAACCTGTGGAAAAAGAATTTTCATTTCCTTCCGGCACAATGTTTAATGCCAGAATGTCATAATCAAGTCGTCCTGCGACCTGAATGGCATAGTCCATGACAGATTCAGCAAAAATGTCTTTTTCACCTGTAACCAGTATCTTTCGTCTGTCCTGTATATTGTTTTCTTTTGAATGGCTTTCCATATTCATAATTTTATCGCTCCTGTCTTTGCCCTTGAATAAAAGCACTTCAAGTATCGTGCCAATAATGTTAATCGCTAATAACATACTGTAATATTTATGTTATAATGATTTGCCTTGTTTCCCCCTTTTGTTCCGATTTATTGCACAATGCAACGTGTCCTGCGGTAACATGTATATGTCTTTTTATTACAGTATATTATAAAAACGTTACATCTCATGGGCCGCTGTTGCTATTTGCAACATAAAAAAGTATAAAACTGAAAGGGGTTGCTATTACTCATTTTTTTTTGTAGAGTCAGACAGCTTCGTAAAAAATCAGAATTTGTTACGAAACCATCATCCTTGATGGACTCGTAACAAGTCAAAATTCAGACGGCAAAGTAAAAAGTTCATTATGCAAGGCGCGCGAATCTTGAGGAATGCAGCGTACATATCAGTACGCTGCAATGATTCACCCTGTTGAATCGGCCCTGCCGTCTCGCGAAGCGAGAATTCAACAGGGCGGGGATGAAGCGCAACTTAAGCAGAATGACTTTTTACGAAGCTGTCTGCCTTGGGCAAATGTAATACTGAGAGGATGGGTTATGCTTTTTACTAAAAAGCCTGAAAAACAAAGTGAAGAAAGCTCAAAGCCGGATCAGGAGATTGCGGACCTGCGTGCTTTAATTGAAAAGGCCAAATTTTCAGACGCTCTTGCTTCGGTCGCGTTTAAGGAACTTGAACGCATGGAGAACATGGATCCTTCCACTCCCGAGTACAGTATAGGCCTTAATTACATTGAATATCTTCTATCCCTTCCGTGGCACCATTTTACGAATGACAATCTGGATCTGAAGCGGGCGGAAAAAATAATGGACTCCCGGCATTATGGTTTGAATAATATTAAAGAACGTATGCTTGAGTATCTTTCGGTAAGAACCCTTTTCAGTCTCCAGGCTTTTCATATCCTTGTTGTTGACGATGAAGAGATCGCCCGGAATAACCTGGAATATGTCCTGCGCAAGGAGGGCTATCAGGTCAGTGTTGCGGCAAACGGTCTTGAAGCGTTAAATATAATGAAAACCCAGAATGTCGACCTGATTTTAACCGATCTCAAGATGGAAAAGATGGACGGCATGCAGCTTCTTGAATCAGCAAAAAAAATCTCCCCTCATGCCGAACTGGTAATGATAACAGGATTTGCTACGGTCAGTTCTGCGGTAGATGCGCTGAAGAAAGGTGCGTTCCATTATCTCCCCAAGCCGATCAATCTGGATGAATTGCGATCAACCGTGCGCCAGCTAATTGAAAAGAAAAAGCATATGCAGATGACAAGAAGTCCTATTCTCTGTTTTGCCGGTCCCCCGGGAACAGGAAAAACTTCTGTAGGAAAAGCTATCGCTGAAGCCCTGGAAAGAAAATTTGTCCGTATTTCACTGGCCGGATTGAGGGATGAAGCCGATTTGCGGGGGCATCGCAGAACATACGTAGGGGCAATGCCGGGAAGAATTATAAATGAGATAAAGCGGGCTGAATCAAGAAATCCTGTTTTCATGCTTGATGAAATCGATAAAATCGGCCAGGACTTCAGAGGTGATCCGGCTTCTGTTCTTCTCGAGATTCTTGACCCTGAACAGAACAGCCGCTTTACCGACCATTATCTTGATGCTCCGTTTGATCTTTCAGGGGTCATGTTTATTTCAACGGCAAATGTCGTCGAAAAGCTTCCGGCTCCTCTTCTCGACCGGCTGGAGGTAATCCATTTCCCGGGTTACACCGCAAAAGAAAAGGAGCACATAGCAAGACTTCATCTGATTCCTCGCCAGCTCAAAGAGAATGGGTTGGCCGACCTGAAAGTGGAATTTTCCGGCGATGTTATGTCCAGGATAATACGGGATTACACCCGGGAGGCAGGACTTCGAAATCTCGAACGTGAAATTGCGACTATATTCCGCAAGGTGGCAAGACTTTCCATCCAAAACGGTGACAGATCAAACGCGGTAACTATAGATGAGGCTCTTATGGAAAAGCTCCTCGGTCCAAGAAAATTCAGCCATGAAATTGCGGAAACGGAAAATCAGGCAGGAGTCACAACCGGCCTTGTCTGGACTGAATTTGGAGGGGAAATTATCTTCATAGAAGCAACCATGATGAAAGGAGACCGGCAGCTTATCTTAACCGGCTCCATGGGAAATGTTCTGCAGGAATCGGCGCAGACTGCCTTGAGTTTTGTCAGAAGCAATGCCGCCCTATTCGGAATAGACTCCGATTTTTATAATGGCCGGGATATTCATATTCATATTCCTTCCGGTGCGGTTCCAAAAGACGGACCCTCAGCCGGAGTAACTATAGCTGTTGCCCTCATTTCCCTTCTCACGGGAAAACCCGCAAGAAAAGAGGTCGCTTTAACCGGAGAACTGACTTTAAGCGGGAGGATTATCGGCGTAAGCGGAATACGCGAAAAGATGCTTGCGGCCCAGCGCGGCGGAATAAAGGTCGTGATCTTTCCCAAGCGCAACGAAACAGATATAGCCAACCTGGAACCTGAAGCAAAAGAAGGCATTGAAGTGGTGCTTGCGGAAGAGATTACATCTATTATAAAAATTGTATGCAAAGATAGTGCTGAAATAGCTCTTTAAGCATCAAGATTATACCGCCTCAACTTCCTCCATAAGGAGACCCTGTCTATCCCAAGGATTTCGGCGGCCTTGCTCTTTTTATTTTCAACCTGGTCAAGCACCCAGGCTATATATTCCATTTCATTTTCTTCCAGTGTCAGAAATTCCCTTTGGCGTTTGCTCTCTATTCTGAATTTCAGCTGCTGGAAATCGGCAGGAAGATGGCGCAT
>Ga0268280_1000655_pt1 | contig 27147 bp, 25 predicted proteins | sample saktaG_9_FD_190139 | JGI IMG/M metagenome (GOLD analysis project Ga0268280, IMG submission 190139) | Saline water microbial communities from Sakinaw Lake, British Columbia, Canada - sak_2011_5_24_40m | ecosystem: Environmental > Aquatic > Non-marine Saline and Alkaline > Saline ...
ATGTATCTTCCGACAGTAGATATTATAAAAGCTAATTCCGATAGTAAAGATATAGTTTATTCAAATATCAACGCTGCCGGGTTGATATTAAGTAGTCTTGCACAAAGAGCTACTGCTAATGCTCTGTTGCCTGAAATAAGATCTTTTATACAGATTGATCCTTTTTTAGTCTCCAACATAATTGTTTTACCTAAAGATTTAGAAGCAGAATTTATAAATGACATAAGTAATAAATATAATCTGATCAAGGTTAAAGAGAGCGAATATTTTTCAGTATTCAGGAATCCTGCTCCTGTCTATAGGCTAAAAATAACAAAGGCAGTGTTGGGTTTTCCAGTAATTATAGTTATTTTGTTTCTGTTTGCTGGTTTATTCTGGGGTAAAGAACTAAAGAGGATATGCGAAATTGTTAAAAAAAATATTTGACTTTATCAATTATTCTGTTATAATTATCTTTCTATGAAAAGAACCTATACAGCTAAACCAGAAGACATCAAAAGAAAGTGGTATATTATCGACGCCAAAGGCCAGATACTTGGCAGGTTGGCGGCTAAAATTGCCACTATTTTAAGAGGCAAACATAAGCCAATATTTACTCCACACTTAGATACTGGTGACGGGGTGATTGTAATTAATGCCCGGGGAATTAAAGTTACGGGGCGTAAGCTTAAACAAAAGATTTATCACAGATACTCCGGTTACCCCGGAGGGTTACGTGAAGTAAAATTAGAGGTACTTTTAGCGAAAAAGCCGACTACCGTTATTCATTTAGCGGTAGAAAGGATGCTTCCGATTGGTCCATTAGGCAGGGATTTAATTAAAAAATTAAGGGTTTATGCTGATGATAAGCATGATCTGACTGGCGTAAAGCCGCTTGTTTTGGAGGTAGAGAGTTAAATGGGTGAATTAACTAAATATGTAGCATTGGGTAGGCGCAAGGAATCAACGGCCAGGGTGCGCATGGAGGCGGGCAGTGGTCAGATTGTAATTAATGGCCGGCCTTTTGAAAAATATTTTTTGCGTGAAACTGACCGGATTATTGTTTTGCAGCCTTTGGCGCTTACCGAGAGCACGGGTAAATTTAATATTGCCGCTAATCTTACTGGCGGCGGACTGACCGGTCAAGCCGGCGCTTTGCGTTTAGGTATTTCTAGAGCGTTGTTAATCGCGGATGAGAATTTTAAGGAAATATTTCGCAAGAACGGATATTTAACCCGCGATCCGCGGATGAAGGAACGTAAAAAGTACGGTCAAAAGGGTGCGCGCAAACGCTTCCAGTGGACAAAGAGGTAAATGCAGAACTAAGAACTAAGGGTTAAGATTTAAGAAAGAAAGTCCCGCTGATGAGGCGGGATTTTTGTTTATATAAGGAATTAATTTCCGTCGAGAAAAAACCTTGACGGAAGCTTAATTTTATCCTAATATAATAAAATATATCCTGACTATCGAGGAGGAGGTAAGATGTTTATTAACGTGGGGATTATCGGGGCAACCGGGCATACAGGAGAGGTATTGATTGAGCTTCTGCTTAACCACCCCAATGTTAAAATTACCCATCTTTATAATAGCGGTAAAAACTCACCCCGCGCGCAGGCTATTTCGGATGTATTTCCAAAATTTAAAAGTCGGCTGGATTTGATTTGCAAGAAACCGGATTGGGTAGAAATTAAAAAAGATTGTGATTTGGTTTTTTTGGCCTTGCCACATACTGTCTCCATGCAATTTGCGCCTAAGCTTTTAAGTTTAGGTAAAAAAGTTATTGATTTAAGCGCGGATTATCGGATTAAGAATGTTTTGGTCTATGAAAAATTCTACAAGGCAATTCATCAGGATAAGGATAACTTAAAAGAAGCAGTTTATGGATTACCTGAACTGAATCGGGCTAAAATAAAAACCGCTTCTCTAATCGCTAATCCGGGGTGTTATCCGACTTGCGCGATTCTGTCGCTTGCTCCATTATTGGCGTTAAATTTGGTAGATACAGATTCTATAATTATTGACGCTAAAAGCGGAGTAAGTGGTGCTGGTAAAAAACTGGAAAATGAGTATTTATTTTCTGAGATCCAGGGTGATTTTCGGGCATATAAAGTTAATACACATCAGCATGCTCCGGAAATTAACCAAGTTCTCTCTAAGGTATCCGGTAAGAAAGTTGAGGTAATATTTGTGCCGCATCTTTTACCTATTGAGCGGGGTATTCTGGCGACGATTTATCTGAAAAAGGCTTCTCATGCCAAGTTAAAGGTAAAGAACTTGGTAGAATTATATAAAAAATTTTATAAGGGCGAACCTTTTATTCGGATTAAGCCAGAAGGTGTTTTTCCCAGGATCAGGGATGTCGCCAAGACCAATTTCTGTGATATTGGAATCAAGGATTTTGGCCAGAGTATTATTGTTATCGGCGTGATTGATAATTTATTAAAAGGCGCATCAGCTCAAGCAGTGCAAAATATGAATATTATGTATAAGTTGCCGGAGGTATCCGGATTATTATGAAAAAGATTTTAAAGGCAATCTTGCCTGTGGGGTTTAAGGCAAACGGAATTTCCTGCGGATTGAAAAAATCCGGTAAGCCGGATTTGGCTTTAATCTATTCTCAGTTTCCGGCATTGGCGTCGGCTAAGTTTACCACTAATAGTATTCTTGCTGCTCCTTTGATCGTTTGTAAAGAACATTTAAAATTGGCAAAAAGATTTCAGGCGGTATTGGTTAATAGCGGCAATGCTAATTGCTTTACCGGAAAATCAGGAATTAAAGATGCTAAAATTTCGGCGGGTTATCTTGCCCAGGAATTAAAAATAGCTAAAAATAGTGTTTTGGTTAATTCCACGGGGATTATCGGTAAGAAATTAGATGTAGCTAAAATTAAGCAAGGGCTTAGGAAGTTAGTTTCAGGTTTGTCCAGCTCTGGTATTCATAAGGCTAAAATGGCAATTATGACTACGGATACTTTTGCTAAAGAAATAAGTTTGAGCCTAAAGATTAAAGGCAAGCCGGTGCAGATTTGTGGAATTGCTAAAGGAGCGGGAATGATTGCTCCGAACATGGCAACCATGCTTTGTTTTATTATGACCGATGCGGCAATCACTCAAGGAGCTTTGGATAAGTCTCTCGGCGCGGCGGTTGATAAATCATTTAATTGTATTTCGGTGGATGGCTGTATGAGCACTAATGATACGGTTTTGGTTTTAGCTAATGCGGCCGCAGGAAATAAGGTTATTTCTAATGGCGCGGATCTGCGAAATTTTTCTCAAGGACTAGAATCTCTCTGTCTGGATTTAGCCAAAATGGTAGTCGCGGACGCCGAAGGAGCGACTAAATTTATTCAGATTAATGTTATTCAGGCAAAACATAAACAGGAGGCAAAGAAAATAGCTTTGAGTATTGCTAATTCTGTACTTTTTAAAACTGCTGTTTTTGGCCAGAATCCAAATTTTGGCCGGGTAGTGGCGGCAATTGGCGCAAGTGGTTTTAAAGTTAGAGAAGAGCAGTTAAGGATAAAACTGGGTTCATTAAAAGGAAAACAAGTAAAGCTTACGGTAAGTTTATCTCGGGGTAAGGCTAAGTGTACAGTCTATACAAGTGATCTTACTCCGGAGTATGTAAAAATTAACGCACAATATAACTAGAGAGGAATAATGGAAGACGCGATTAGAAAAGCAGATGTTTTGATTGAGGCACTACCTTATATTAAAAGGTTCCATAAGAAGGTGATTATTATTAAATACGGCGGAAGCATTTTGGGAGATGAAAAAATTCGCCAGAGTGTTTTGGAAGATATTGTGTTCTTGAATTTTATGGGATTGCGTCCGATTCTTGTGCATGGAGGCGGACCGAATATTAGCGAACGTATGCGTGCCACAGGCAAGAAGACAGAGTTTGTGGAAGGTATGCGCGTTACGGATGAGGAAACTCTCCAATTAGTAGGAGAAGAACTATTAGTTTTAAATGCGCTGATTGTAAAAGAGTTAAATGAACTAGGCGCAAAGGCGGTTGGTTTAAATGGCCAGGATGATGATTTGATTCAGGTGGAGAAGAAAAAGGCTAAAGCCGGTCAAGTTGATATCGGTTTGGTTGGCCAGATTAAAGCTATTAATACGCAGCTATTAAACGAAGAGCTAAAAAAAGATAAAGTGGTCGTGGTCTTGCCGATGGGCCGCGGGAAAGATAAAAAAATTTATAATATAAATGCTGATGAAGTAGCCGCAAGCATTGCCGCGAACATGCAGGCAGAAAAGTTTGTCTTATTGACTAATGTAAAAGGAATTATGCGTAACGCGGAAGATACAAATTCATTTATCTCTACTTTGACGGTTGCGGAGGTAAGTGGATTGATTGAAAATAAGGTTATTCAGCAGGGAATGATTCCTAAAGTCGCTGCTTGCGTAGAGGCGTTAAATGGCGGAGTAAAGAAGACGCATATTATTGATGCGCGCACGCCGCATGGTTTGCTTCTGGAGATTTTTACAGACCAGGGGATTGGAACTGAGATTATAAAATGAAAGTAGATGAAATTTTTAAAGTTTATCAAGATAATATTATGCCTACCTATAACAAGGTGCCGCTTATCTTTGTTAAGGGGAAAGGCTCCCGGCTTTGGGACATTAATGGTAAGCTTTATTTGGATTTTTTCCCGGGTTGGGGGGTAGGTAGTTTAGGCCATTGTCATCCTAAGGTAATGCAAGGGGTGCGGGATCAGATCAGCAAGCTGATATTTGTGCCGAATAATTATTATCATCCTTTTCAGGCAAAGTTAGCTAAAGAGTTGATTCGTTTAACTTTTCCGGGAAAAGTATTTTTCGCCAACTCCGGAGCGGAAGCTAATGAAGCGGCAATTAAGTTAGCGAGAAAATTTGGTAATGGTCGGTATGAAATAATTACTTTTGACAATGCTTTTCACGGCAGAACTTTGGCTGCCCTGGCGGCCACGGGTCAGGAAAAATATCAGCAAGGTTTTGAGCCGCTGCCGGAAGGTTTTAAGCAAGTTAAGTTTAATGATTCATCTGCGGTTAGAAGCGCGATTACTGATAAGACGGTAGCGATTATGCTTGAGCTGGTTCAAGGCGAAGGTGGAATTAATGTGGCCAGCCAAGATTTTGTTATTTTTTTAAGAAAAATCTGTGATGAGAAAAAACTACTTTTAATTATTGATGAAGTACAAACTGGGATAGGCCGGACAGGGAAGATGTTCTGCTACCAGCATTATGGTATTACTCCGGACCTTTTGACTTTGGCTAAGGCTTTAGGCGGCGGTTTACCCATCGGCGTCTTGATCGCTAAAAAAGAATTTAGTGATCTTTTAACTCCGGGCATGCATGCTTCTACTTTTGGGGGCGGTCCGGTAATCTGTCGGGCAGCTTTAGGGGTTTTTAAAGCTATGCAGAAGGAGAAGATTTTGAATAATTGCCAGACTATGGGCAAATACCTCTTAGGTAAATTGATAGATCTTAAAAATTCTTACTCGGTGATTAAGGAAATAAGAGGGCTAGGTTTAATGTTGGGGGTAGAATTAAATATTTCAGGGAAACCGATTGTAGAGGCGGCTTATGCGCGAGGTTTATTAATCAATTGCACGCATGACAAGGTCTTAAGGTTGATGCCGGCATTGAACGTTACTAAAAAAGAAATTGATCAGGCAATGGATATATTGAGCAGGGTATTAGCGGAGAATTCGTAGAGGATAAAAATGAAAAAAGATTTGATTTCGGTTAAGGATTTAACTACTCAAGAAATCGAGGAATTATTTAATCTGGCGGTTAAATTAAAGAGGGATAAAACTAAATTTAACAAGGCTTTGTCGGGTAAAACCCTGGCTTTAATTTTTCAGAAGCCATCCAATAGAACGCGGGTATCTTTTGAGGTTGGAATGTATCAGCTCGGAGGCAATTCTGTTTATTTATCTCCTAGTGAGATTAATTTAGGGGTTAGAGAAACAATTAAAGATGCAGCTAAGACTATTTCGCGGTATGTGGACGGGATTGTTTTAAGAACCTTCGAGCATAAAAACTGTTTGGATATGGCGCAAGCTGCGGGAGTTCCGGTAATTAATGGTTTAAGCGATTTTTCGCATCCTTGCCAGGCTTTAGCTGATCTTTTTACGATTGGGGAAAAATTTTCGCGCTTAAGTCATGCCGGACAGAAAGTGGCCAGAAGATTGAAAGGTTTAACGTTGGCTTATGTTGGGGATGGGAATAATGTTTGCAATTCTTTACTATTTGCGGCGGCTAAAACCGGAATGAATATTGTCGTGGCCACTCCTGCCGGATATGCCCCCGATTCCGAAGTTGTTAAGCAATCAAAAGAGATTGCCGAAGAAACGTTAAGCCAGATAACGATTACTCAAGATCCGTTGAGCGCAGTTAATGGCGCTCAGGTTGTTTATACTGATGTCTGGGCAAGCATGGGGCAGGAAGAGGAAATTAATAAGAGAAAAATTATCTTTAAAGATTTTCAAATTAATGCTAGACTTTTAACGGCTGCAGCGCCGGGTGCTTTAGTAATGCACTGTTTACCTGCGCACAGAGGTGAAGAGATTACGGATGAGGTTATGGATAGCAATAATTCGATTGTCTTTGATCAGGCGGAAAATAGAATGCATGTGCAGAAGGCGATTTTGATAAAATTATTAAGCAAAAATTAGCGGGTCCTGTCTTGGGTATTTTCTAGCGCTAGACGCGCGTCGAAAACACCCAAGCCACCCGTTAATTTTAATAAATTTTATCTAAATTAGGGGAAAAATAATGAAAAAAGTGGTTTTGGCATATTCAGGCGGATTAGATACTTCTTGCATTGTGCGTTGGCTTAAAGAGAGAAGCTATGAGGTAATTTGTTTTGTGGCGGATTTAGGCCAGGGTTTAGGCCAGGGCGAAAACTTTGAAGCTATTGAAAAGCGTGCTTTAGCGGCTGGCGCCTCTAAGGTATACATCCGTGACCTCCAGGAAGAATTTATTAACGATTTTATTATTCCGGCTTTAAAGGCTAACGCGGTTTATGAGGGTAAATATCTTTTGGCCACGGCATTAGGCCGGCCATTAATTGCTAAATACCTGGTGCAGATCGCGCATAAAGAGAAAGCTACTGCGGTTGCGCATGGTTGTACTGGTAAAGGCAATGATCAAGTCAGGCTGGAGGTTGCCGTAGGCATACTTGATCCAAGATTAGAGATTATTGCTCCGGTGAGGGAGTGGGAATTTAAATCGCGGGAAGAAGAGATTGAATATGCGTTAAAATACAATATCCCGATTGATGTAACCAAGAAGAAGCCCTATAGTATTGATCGCAATATTTGGGGAATAAGTATTGAGGCGGGTGTCCTGGAGAATTTGGAGCAGGAACCACCGGAAGATGCCTATATGATTACCAAGAGCCCAACGCAATCCGCAAGTTATCCCCGGTATATTGAAGTAACTTTTTCTCGGGGTGTACCGGTTAAAATTGACGGTAAGGTATTTAAAATTAAAAATTTAATTAATTATCTTAATGAAGTAGGCGGACAGTTTGGAGTGGGCAGAAGCGATATGGTGGAAAATAGATTGGTCGGGATTAAATCCCGGGAAATTTATGAGGCTCCGGCGGCCACTATTCTTTATACTGCGCATAAAGAATTAGAAGCTCTGGTCTTAGATCGAGAGCTGACGCATTTTAAGGAAATTATCAGCCTTAAGTACGCGGAGCTGGTTTATTATGGTTTGTGGTTTTCGGCTTTAAAAGACGCCTTGGATGGTTTTGTAAGTAAAACTCAAAAATTTGTTAGCGGTACCATTAAATTAAGATTATCTAAGGGGACTTGCGTTGCCGTGGGGAGAAAATCCGGGAATTCTCTCTATAATAAAGAATTAAGTACTTATGGCAAAGAAGATAAATTTGACCAGAAGTTAGCGGAGGGATTTATTAAATTGTGGGGTATGCCTTATAAAAGATAGCTATGTTTAAGCGGGTGGCTTGGGTGTTTTCGAAGCGCGTCAGCGCTAGAAAATACCCAAGACAGGACCCGCTTAAACAGTAATTTTCTGTAATTATTCATAGGGAGAAGAAATGGCAAAAAAATTATGGGGTACAAGGTTTAGTAAAATAACGCACGCACTTACGGATAAATTCACCTCTTCCATAGCTTTTGATCAGAGGTTGGCCAAGTATGATATTTTAGGCAGTATCGCTCATGCTAAGATGCTTGGTAAACAGAAGATTATCCCGCAAAAAGATGCTCAAACAATTGTCAAAGGCTTAAATATAATACTCAAAGATGTGCAAAGCGGTAAATTTAAATTTGATTTGGATGCTGAAGATATCCATTCGAATATCCAAGAATTGCTAGTTAAGAAAATTGGAGCTGCGGCTTTTAAATTGCACACTGCGCGGAGCCGTAATGATCAGGTGGCCTTGGATATCCGGATGTATTTAAAAAGCGAGATTGATGATCTGGTGGAGAATATCGTCGGATTGCAAAAATCCATACTGAAATTTGCTAAATCCAGCGCGCAGGTAATTATTCCCGGTTATACGCATTTACAAATTGCTCAAGCCGTACTGATGAGCCACCACTTGTTAAGTTACCTAGAGGGGTTAGAAAGGGATAAAACTCGCCTTAAAGATGCTAAAAAAAGAATTGATGCTATGCCTTTGGGTGCCTGCGCATTTTCCGGTACGAGTTTGCCTATTGATCGGGAGTTTGTCAGGAAAGAATTGGATTTTGCAACCCTGACTGCTAACAGTATTGATAGCGTTAGTGACCGGGATTTTATACTTGAAGTGCTGGCCGCGCTGACTATACTTTCTGTGCATTTGTCACGGATTGCCGAGGATCTGATCCTCTGGAGTACAAATGAATTTAATTTTATTGATATTGATTTTTCTTTTTGTACCGGCTCAAGTATTATGCCGCATAAAAAGAATCCAGATATTTTAGAATTGATCCGGGGATCAGTCGGTAAAATTCATGGTGACCTATCTAGTGTGATGATTCTAATGAAGGGGCTGCCGTCATCTTATAATCGGGATTTACAACTGGATAAGCCACCGCTTTTTGATGCCGTGGATACGATGAAAGATATCTTAGAAATTTTTATGGCGCTTTTTGGAAATATCGTAATTGAAAAAGAGGCCATTATTAGCAAAGTTCGCGACGAGTCTTTGTTTTCAGTGGATATCGTAGAATATTTGATTAAAAAAGGCATTTCTTATCGGAAAGCACATGATATTGTTGGTAAGATGGTTATTGATTGTTTGGATAAGGGTAAAAAGATATCAAGCTTATCAAACGAACAGCTCAAAAAATATTCGGATAAGTTAGCTCCGGATATCAGAAATATCCTGAATGCCCAGGCTTCGGTAACTTCGAAATTATCTTATGGGAGCACGAATCCCAAGTTGGTCGCTAAACAGCTAGAGAGATGGAGCCAGCAACTATAGATAGGATTGCTAAAAATTTAAAAGCAATTAAACAAGATATAAATGCACGACTTTAAATACAAAAAAAATAAACTCTATTGCGAGAATATAAAAGTAGAGGATTTAGCCAAAAAATTTTCTACCCCGCTTTTTGTCTATAGCTATCACACTCTTATTGATCACTATTTAAAGTTAAAATCAGCATTTTCTGAAATTAATCCGCTGATTTGCTATTCGGTAAAAGCAAATTCTAATCTTTCAATTTTAAAAGCTTTGATTGCCAAAGGCGCCGGGTTAGATATTGTTTCTGGTGGCGAGTTATTCCGTGCCCAAAAAGCCGTTTGCCCTGCGGGAAAAATAGTCTATGCTTCAGTTGGTAAGACTGATAAAGAAATATCTGCGGCTATAGCTGGCGGTATATTGTTTTTTAATGTGGAGTCTTTAGCGGAGTTAAAAAATATCAACCGGATTGCCCGGGGTTTAAATAAGATTACGCGCGTGGCCATCCGGATTAACCCGGATGTGGAGGCCAAAACACATAAATACATCTCGACCGGTAAGCTAACAAATAAATTCGGGATTGATTTAGATAGTGCTTATAAAATTTTGCTGCTGCGGAGGAAATTCAGGAATTTAAATATTTGCGGCTTACATATTCATATCGGTTCGCAAATTACCCAGAGTGCGCCGTTTGTGGAGGCGATAAAAAAGGTTTCTAATTTTATTCAGCGTTTGAAAGTCAAAGGTATCGTGTTGGAGTATTTGAATATTGGAGGAGGTTTGGGAATTATTTATGATCATGAGGCTCCCCAAACCGCTCAGCTTTACGCTAATGAAATTATACCGCTTTTGAAAAAAACCGGGCTTAAGATCATAATGGAACCGGGCAGGTTTATTGTGGGTAATGCCGGCATTCTGATCGTAAAAGTTCTTTATATTAAACATACGCCGAAAAAAAAGTTTATTATTGTTGATGGTGGGATGAATGATTTGATACGTCCGGCATTATATTGCGCCTATCATAATATTTGGCCTTTGGTAAAAAAAGTAAAAATCGAAAAAGCTGATGTTGTAGGACCGATATGTGAAAGCGGTGATTTTTTTGCCAAGGAACGTTTAATTGCCAAAGTTAAGGAAGGTGATTATTTGGCGGTAATGAGCGCTGGTGCATATGGATTTAGTATGTCCAGTAACTATAATTCACGTCCACGGGCCGCTGAAGTAATGGTGGTTAAAGATAAAGTGCTCCTGATTAGAAGAAGAGAATCCGCGCAGGATCTATTGCGCAATGAAGTAGTTTTAAACAATTTTGCTAAGTCCGACTATGAAAAAAATTAAGTTTACTAAAATGGTTGGTTCTGGAAATGACTTCATTATTATTACAGGCGCGCCTGTCGGGAATTTGCCCGCTTTAGCTAAAACATTATGTGCTAGAAGGTTTGCTATAGGCGCCGATGGCCTGCTCTTATTGAATAAGTCTCAGGATGCAGATTTAAGCATGCGTATTTTTAATGCTGATGGCTCAGAGGCCCGGATGTGCGGAAATGGGGCACGTTGTGCTGCTTTTTTTAGTGGTAGGCCAAAAATCAGGCTACATACTGCTGCCGGGCTGATTAACGCTGAAGTTTCTGGCAGTCAAGTAAAAATTCAGCTTACTGCTCCTAAAGATATAAAACTAGACATTCCTTTAATTGTAAATGGTCGGTTACTTAAGGTGAATTTTGTTAATACTGGCGTTCCACATGTGGTTATTTTTGCTCAGGGTATTGAGAGCATCGATGTGAAAAATATTGGCCGGACTATTAGGTATCATAAAAAGTTTGCTCCCGCTGGGACAAATGTTAATTTTGTCCAAGAAAAAGGAAAGCATCTCATCCAAATCCGCACTTATGAAAGAGGCGTAGAGAATGAGACGTTAGCCTGCGGGACAGGCTCTACAGCGGCGGCTTTAATTTTCGCTTTAAAAAATGATCTGAATAATTTAATTAAGGTTAAGACGCAAAGTGGAGAGATTTTGAAAGTTTATTTTCAGAAAGAAGATAGGGAATTTAGAAAGGTTTGGTTGGAAGGCAGCGTAGAAATAGTTTACAAAGGAGAATGCTATGTTTAAGGGCTCAATTGTGGCCATTGTCACGCCTTTTAAAAACGGAAAAATTGATGAAAAAAAATTGCGCCAGTTAATTGATTTTCAGATTAACCACGGCACAAGCGGAATTGTGCCCTGCGGAACAACCGGAGAATCCGCTACTCTGAATTTTGATGAACATGAGTTGGTGATTCAGATTACTATTGATCAGGTTAAAAAAAAGGTTCCGGTAATTGCCGGAACAGGTTCAAACTCAACTCAGGAAGCGATTATGCTTACGCAACAGGCCGCGAGGGCGGGTGCGGATGCTTCTTTACAGGTTAGTCCATACTACAATCGTCCTACGCAGAAGGGGTTATATGAGCATTTTAAAGCTATTGCCCAGTCGGTTAAGATTCCGATTATCCTCTATAATATTGCCGGACGTACCGGAGTGAATATTGAGCCTGAAACGATTGCCAAACTAGCGAAAGATTGTAAGAACATCGTCGCGGTGAAAGAGGCTTCCGGAAGCTTGGATCAGATGTCGCGCATCAAGCAACTTTGCCCAAAAGAATTTGATTTAATTTCTGGTGATGATGGCCTAACTTTGCCGGTATTAAGTATTGGCGGTATCGGTATAATTTCCGTAGTTGCCAATATTGTACCGGCGGATGTGGCAAATTTAGTTTTAGCTTTTGCCAAGGGTGAGCTTAATAAAGCTAATGCATTGCATTATAAATTATTGCCTTTAATCAAAGCGGTATTTTTGGAGACTAATCCTATTCCGATTAAAACCGCGATGGGTTTATTGGGAATGTGTGAATCAGATTTACGTTTGCCGATGTGCAGTATGTCCGCAGATAATTTTGAGAAATTAAAAAAAGCCTTAAGAGATTATGGTCTTTTAAAATGAAAAAACCAAGGGACGGTTATAAACTTATTATTTTTTAAAATTTGAAAAAATAGAATCGTCCACCTGAAGCTCGTTTTGGAGGTAAAAATGATAAAATTGGGAATTACCGGTGCTTGCGGAAGAATGGGAAGGCGTATTTATGAGCTTGCCGGGTTGGACAAAGATATTGAAGTTGCCCTAGCTTTGGAAATGAAAGGTACGCCTTTAATTGGTAAAGATTTGGGTAGAATAAAAGTTTCATCTAATTTAGATGGTTTGTTCTTGGTTGATGTGTTAGTTGATTTTACCTTACCGGAGGCAGTGGATATGCACTTGGATTATGTGGCTAAGTATAAGAAAGCCCTTGTTTTGGGGACTACGGGTTTAAACGATGCGCAGAAAAACAAGGTAGAAGAGATTGCTAGAATTGTTCCGGTAGTTTTTACCCCGAACATGTCCGTAGGAGTAAATGTTTTATTTTCCATACTTCCGGAAATTGCGCAAAAATTGGGGCCGGATTATAGCGTAGAGATTGTTGAAGCGCATCATAAAGCTAAAAAAGATGCTCCCAGCGGCACCGCTAAAAAATTAGCTGAAGTTATCAGCCAAGTTACTAAAAAGAATGTTCCGATACATTCTATCCGCCTAGGAGATATCTTTGGCGATCATGAGGTAGTTTTTTGCGGGAATTCCGAGCGGATCCAGATTAAGCATCAGGCGCATTCGCGCGATTTATTTGTGGTGGGAGCTTTAAAGGCCGTTAAGTGGATTTTTGGAAAACCGGCCGGACTATATTCCATGCAGGATGTTTTAAGGCAGTAGTTAGTAGATAGTAGGTAGTAGTTAGGCTAAATAAGGGAAATAATTGATGATATTTAAAAATTCAAAGAAATTACAAGCACTGCCGCCGTATTTATTTTTAGAAATTGACAAAGCTAAGCGCAAGGCACGCGCCGAAGGAAGGGATATTATTGATTTAGGGATTGGGGACCCGGATCAACCTACTCCTAAATTTATTATTGATTGCTTAAGCCAAGCAGCGCTAGATCCGGCTAATCACCGTTACGCTCTTGACCAGGGGATGCCGGTATTGCGCAACGCCATTGGCGATTGGTATAAACGCAGGTTTAGTGTTAATTTAAATTCCGAGACGGAGATCTTGCCCTTGATCGGTTCGAAAGAAGGTATCGCGCATTTTCCTTTGGCTTTTTTAAATCCCGGTGATTTTTCATTAGTTCCTGATCCAAGTTATCCGCCTTATAAAGGTGGGACAATATTAGCCGGAGGCAAGCCGTATCTTTTGCCTTTAGTGGCATCAAATTCTTTCCTGCCGGATTTAAGGAAAATTCCTTTATCGGTGCGTAAAAAAGCCAAGATTATATTTATTAACTATCCAAATAATCCTACCAGTGCTTGTGCCAGCGATGATTTTTATACTGAGCTCATCGAATTTGCGACTAAAAACAAGATTATCATTATTTCGGATTTAGCTTATTCTGAAATAGCTTATGACGGGTATAAACCACGCAGCCTTTTGGAATTTGAAGGTTCAAGAGATGTTGTCATTGAGTTTCATTCTTTATCTAAAACTTATAATATGACCGGCTGGCGTATTGGATGGGCGTGCGGTAGTTCGCAATTAGTTGCTGCTTTAGCCAAGGTAAAAAGCAATATTGATTCCGGGATTTTTTCAGCAATTCAGTTAGCGGGAGTTGCTGCTCTGGGGGGGCCGCTTGATTATTTAAAGAGTGCGGGCGTGCTTTATCAGCAAAGGCGAGATATTTTAGTTAATGGGCTTAACGCTTTAGGTTGGGATGTTATGAAACCTAAAGCAACATTTTATCTCTGGATAAAAATCCCTTCGAAGGAGGATGCGCTAAGTTTTGCGGCGCGTCTTTTAAAGGACGCTAATATTGTGGTTACTCCCGGAATAGGATTTGGTCAATACGGCCGGGGCTATATTCGCCTGGCCTTAACTGTTTCCGAGGCAAGGATTAAAGAGGCTTTGGAACGGATAAAAAAAATTTCTTAATGGTTATTTGTTACCTTGGCGTTGGCTCAAATTTGGGCAATCGCAGAAAGAACATAAAATTGGCAGTTAAATTAATCGGAGTTTTGAAAGACACCAAAATTATCAAAGCATCAAAGTTGTTTGAAACTTTGCCTAGCGGGGGTCCGGCTGGGCAGTCTAATTATTTAAATGCCGCCTTAAAAATTAGTACCAATCTTTTCCCGTTAGGTTTATTAAAAAAATTGAAAAAAATTGAGAAAGAATTGGGCCGGGTTCCTGCTGAGCGTTTTAGCTCCCGGGTTATAGATTTAGATATATTGCTCTATGGAGATAGGTTTATTCGTAATAAGACTTTAACTGTTCCTCATCCGAGAATGTTTGACCGGGATTTTGTGATTAAACCATTAACTGAGGTGTTATGAACCCAGCCCTTCCTAAGAGGCTGGGGTTAAAATATATGAAAGGAAGAGCTGGGTGAAGGTTATCCGCGATCCAGGAAGATTAAATAAACTGCTCAAAGGGCTGTGCCGTGGCGCCAAGAGTATTGGTTTTGTTCCTACCATGGGCGTTTTACATCCTGGGCACTTAAGTTTAATTAAACAGGCTCGTCAAGATAATGATTTAGTGGTGGTGAGCATATTTGTTAATCCTGCGCAATTTGGGCCAAAAGAAGATTTAAATAATTATCCCCGTACGCTTAAGAATGACCTTGTGTTATGCCGTAAAGCGGGAGTGGATTTAGTTTTTCTACCGGATTCCAAGGTTATGTATCCGGAAGGTTTTAGTAGTTTTGTGAATGTGGAAAAATTAAGCGATATGCTTTGTGGAGTTGCTCGGCCGGGACATTTCCGCGGAGTTGTTACGGTGATGGTCAAGCTGCTTAATATTGTTGCTCCGAGTGTGCTTTATTTAGGGCAGAAAGATGCGCAGCAGGCGGTAATCATTAAGAAAATGGTCGGGGATTTAAATTTTCCGGTTAAGGTAAAAGTTATGCCGATCGTTCGGGAAAAAAGCGGTTTAGCGATGAGCTCAAGAAATTTATATTTAAAACAAGACCAAAAACTTGCTGCTTTAGTTTTATTTAAAGCCTTATGTTTGGCAAAAACCTTGATTGATCACGGCCAGCGTGATGCCGGCAGGATTATCAATAGGATGAAAGAACTGATTAGTAAAAAGAAACAAGTAAAAATTGATTATATCGCGGTTGTTGATTTAGAAAAACTTGATCCAATTAAAAAGATAAATCAAGATTGTCTAATTTGTTTGGCAGCTAAGATTGGCAAAACACGTTTGATTGACAATTTACTGATCGCTTATGATTAAAAATATGCCTAAACTCAAAATTGGTATTGTCGGTTGTGGAGCAATCGGTAGCTCTTTGGCAAAAGAGATAGTTGTTGGCTTGCGTGATTCTGCTTGCTTGGTCGCTCTTTATGATATTAGGCGAGAAAAGTCAGAATCACTTTCAAAACAGTTAGCCAAAAATACTAAATTTTGTGTCGCTAATTTGGAGGCTTTAATTAGAAAGTCTGATTTGGTAATTGAGTCCTCTTGCGCTAAAGCCGCTTGGGAGATTACGCGTAAATCTTTAACTAGCGGCCGTAAAGTAATGGTAATGAGCGTAGGCGGGATGGTTGGGCACTTGGATGAGCTATTTGTTTTAGCCGCTAAGTATAACGTGCAAGTGTATTTCCCCAGCGGAGCTATTTCTGGTATTGATGCTTTAAAAGCGGCAAATTTAGACGGAGTACGCAGGGTAGTTTTGACTACGCGTAAGCACCCGGATGCATTTAAGGGCGTGGAATATGTTGTGAAAAAATTCAATCTTACGGGTTTAAAGAAAGATAAAGTTTTATTTGCCGGAACTGCAGCACAAGCGGTAAAATATTTCCCGCAAAATGTTAATGTGGCTGCGGTTCTAGGGCTAGCGGGTATCGGCATGCATAAAACAAAAGTGTGCATTATCGCCAGTCCCAGTGTGCGTAAAAACATCCATGAAATTTTAATTGAATCTAAAGCTGCCAAGATTTTCACGCGTACCGAGAATATCCTGCACCCGCAGAATCCCAAGACTTCTTATTTGGCGGTGCTTTCGGCAATTGCGACTTTAAAGCAAATTTTGCAGCCGATAAAAATTGGAACTTAAATGATGGGTGTGACTCTTCCTCCGCCAGTTAAACAATGGCGGAGGAGGGATAAATTCACGCATTGACTTACTCACGCTGGCGCGTTCGTAAGTCAAGCGTTCATTAAAGAAAGGGGGTGAATCAAAAAATGGCAGATAAAGTACTGAAGGTAGGAATAAAGAGGGAAAAAGGTTATCTCTATTATATTGACAAACAGGGTGATGTATCTTGCGCCAAAATGGCAAGAGGTGCGAAAAAGGGAGGTAGCCCCAAGAAGGTAGCTAAATGCGGTATCAAAAGAAAAGTCGGATACCTTTATTTCTTGGACAAAAAGGGTGATGTTTCTTGCGCTAAGATGAAAAGAGGCGGCAAGAAGAAAAAGAAGTAAGTTAAAAATAACAAAGGGGCGGTTCTGTTTTTTAACATTATTCCCACGAAAGTGGGAACCTATATAAAAAATAGAACCGTCCCCATTTTTTACAAGCAAGTTAAATGAAAAACGAAAATATCATTATCCGCGGTGCCCGGGAGCATAACCTTAAAAATATTAATTTGGTTCTGCCGCGCAATAAATTAATTGTCGTAACTGGTTTATCCGGATCAGGCAAGTCTAGTTTGGCGTTTGATACGATTTATGCTGAAGGCCAACGCAGATTCGTGGAAAGTCTTTCCAGTTATGCCCGCCAATTCTTAGAGCAGCTACAGAAACCCGATGTAGATTTTATATCCGGTTTGTCTCCGGCCATTGCCATCCAACAGCGCTCTGCCGGCGCCAATCCCCGCTCAACGGTTGCCACGCAAACTGAAATTTATGATTATTTAAGATTGTTATTTGCCAGAATAGGCAAAGTTTATTGCTATAAATGTGGCCAACCGATCCAAAGTCAAAGCGCTCAAGAAATAGTCCAGACAATTATTAATCTGTATGTTGGTAAAGAAATACAAATATTGGCTCCCTTGATTCAGGGGAAAAAAGGACAGCATAAGGATATTTTCCTGCAGATGCAGAAATCTGGATTTGTACGTACCAGAGCGGATGGTAAAATTTATGAGCTTCCTGCAAGTATTAAATTAGCTAAATATAAAATTCATAATATTGAGGTAGTTGTTGATCGTTTAACGATTAAGCCGGAAGCGGTTAAGCGTTTGACGGATTCGATCGAGACTGCGCTTAAAGTCGGCTCAGGCACAGTTATCATTAGTGCCAGAACAGCTAAAGATCTAATTTTTAGTGAACAATATGCCTGTTTAAATTGCGGGGTAAGCTATGCAGAAATCCAGCCGCGGAATTTTTCATTTAATTCTCCTTATGGAGCTTGTCCTGAATGTAATGGTTTAGGCACTAAGCTTGAATTTGACCCGGATTTAATTATCCCGGATAAAACTAAAAGCATCAATGGCGGAGCCCTTGCTCCGTGGAAACGCGGTGGCCGGGGCTATATTCTCTATTATCGTTGGCTTATTCGAGAGCTAAGTTACCGCTTAAAGTTTGATTTGGACACTCCTTTTAAGATATTACCCAAATATGTGCAAAAGGCAATTTTTTATGGAACGCAAGAGGTTATTGGTAATAAGCCTTTCGAAGGAGTTATTCCACACCTAGAAAGATTATTTCATCAGACGGATAGTGATTACTTAAAAGAAGAGATCAGTAAGTTTATGTCTACTCTCTCTTGCCCGGTATGTAAAGGGGCTAGGCTTAAACTAGAGAGTTTATCAGTTAGGATTAATCAAAAAAATATTTGTCAAATCACTGCGATGTCCATAAAAGAGAGTTTGAGTTTTTTTACGGCTCTTGTGTTAACCGAAAAAGAAAAATTAATCAGCTATCAGGCGTTAAAGGAGATAATCCAGAAGTTAAAATTTTGCGTAAATGTTGGCTTGGATTATTTGGCTTTAGACCGTAAAAGCGCCACTTTATCTGGCGGAGAGGCACAGCGGATTCGCCTGGCTACTCAGGTGGGGTCGGGTTTAGTCGGAGTTTTGTATTGTTTAGATGAGCCGAGCATTGGTTTGCATCAGCGCGATAACGAAAAGTTATTAGCGACCCTAAAGGCATTACGCAACTTGGGTAATACTCTGGTGGTTGTGGAACATGATGCGGCTACTATTTTAGCTGCGGATTACGTTGTAGATCTGGGTCCGGGAGCCGGTAGGCATGGAGGGGAGGTTATTTTTTCCGGGAGTAAAGTAGAACTATTGAAAAATCAAGACTCTCTGACTGCAAAATATCTGCGCAAAGAACTTTGCATATTGACACCGGTTAACCGGCGGCCCTGGCGGATGAATAAATATATTGAGATTAAGGGCGCTAGCGAACACAATCTTAAAAATATTGATTTGCGTTTTCCTCTGGGTACGTTTATCTGTGTTACCGGAGTATCCGGTTCAGGTAAGTCTACTTTAATTAGTGATGTTCTTTATCCGGCTTTAGCTCAGCGGATTTATAAGTCAAAGGGTCATGGATTGGCTTCCGTTAGCCAAAGCCACAGGTTCAAAGAAAAACCCGGAGTTTTTAAATCTATCAGTGGTATTCAGGAGATTGACCAGGTAATTGTGGTTGATCAGTCGCCGATTGGCAGGACTCCGCGTTCTAATCCGGTCACTTACACCGGAGTATTTGACCAAATCAGAGACATTTTTACTCTTCTTCCGGAAGCACGCCTGCGGGGCTATAAACCCGGGAGATTTTCATTTAATGTTAAGGGAGGGCGCTGCGAAGCCTGTGGAGGCGATGGGATAAAAAAGATTGAAATGCATTTTCTGCCTGATGTTTACGTAAAATGCGATTTGTGTAAGGGTTTAAGATTTAATCAGGCGACTTTAGAAGTAAAATATAAAGGTAAATCCATCGCTGATGTTTTAAACCTAACGGTAGAAGAGGCGTTAGAGCTTTTTAATAATATACCTAAGATAAAAAATACTTTGGGGTATTTGTTTGATGTAGGGCTAGGCTATCTTCAGCTCGGTCAAAGTTCGACTACTCTTTCCGGTGGAGAGGCGCAAAGAGTGAAACTTTCTTCAGAGCTATGTAAACGTTCAAGCGGCAGGACGTTTTATTTATTAGATGAGCCTACTACGGGCTTACATTTTGCGGATGTGGCTAGGCTGATCGCGGTGCTGCAGAGGCTGGTTGATCGTAAGAATACGGTGGTTGTGGTAGAACATAATCTAGAAGTAATTAAATGCGCAGATTATATTATTGATTTAGGCCCTGAGGGAGGAGATCGAGGCGGGGAGGTGGTGGCGGCCGGTAGCCCGGAAGAATTGATCAAAATCAATAGATCTTATACTGCTAAATTCCTTAAGGAAGCTTTAATTAATAAATGAACCCCGCAGCTTCTAATTATTCTATTATTAAGGCCATTTGGTTAAATAAATTAAATAACAAAAAAGGTGCGGGGTGAAGATAAAAATTGTCGGTGTATTGATTTTAACTATATTTTTTATTTCTAAGGCTATCGCTGATGAGGATCCTAAGGAAACTGAGCTGCTTTTTATGGCCAAGAAGGCATATGAAGACGGGTTTTATGAAGTGAGCCTGGGGATGCTGGAGAGATTTCAAAAAAATTACAAAGATTCAGCTAAGGTCTCGCAGGCAACGCTGTTGGTTGCAGAGTGTTATTTTTATCAGGGTCGCTACCTAGAGGCATTAAATATTTTTGAATCTCTGAGTAATAACCCGCAGGCCGATAGTCTTAAGGATGAACTTTATTTTTGGATGGGGGAAGTGCATTTTAAAGGTAATAACTTCCAGAAGGCAGCCCAGTTTTATCAGAAAATAATCGATAATTTTCCTCAGTCATCCTATATTCCGACGGCATATTATTCTTTAGGCTGGTCATTTTACCAGCTAGGTAAATTTAATCAAGCTATACAAGCTTTTAAGATTTTGACGGACAAGTTTCCTCAGGAGCCTCAAAGTAAGGATGCTGCCTTTAAATTAATTGAATGCCTGTATAATCTTAAAGAATATTCTGAATTAATGGCTAGGATTAAGCCTGTCTTTAAGCTTTTTAATTTTGATGCATTACGTTTGTCTTATCTGTATTTTTATTTAGCAGAGTCGGAATATTATTTGGATGATTTTAACCAAGCAGTTAAAAATTACCTTAAATCAGCGCAAGCTTTTAAAGAACCAAAAGTTCAGGCTTTAGCAAAGCTGGGTTTAGGTTGGTCTTATCTTAAGCTTACAAAATATAAAGAAGCCGAGGAGGCATTCGCAGATATAGATTCAATTAGTCTAGATAAAAAAAGTTTAGAAATTTTTTTGTTGGGCCAAGCAGTGTTAATGTCTACGACTAACCGGGTTTATGAGGCCAAGAAGTTATATGAGCAGTTGATTAATATAAGTACCGATCCCTTAATATTTCTTCAGGCTTATTTGGGTAAAGCTGATGCTTATTATAATTTAGCCGAATACGTTCAGGCAGTAAATGCTTATAAGGAGGGTCTGGATAAGATCAGCCAAACAGGGCTCCCAGGGGGCTTGTCGACAGAATTAATTGATAAATTGCGTTATAATTTAGGGTTAGCTTATATTAAACTGGGGCAGATTAATATGTGCATGGATGTTTTTAATAGTATGGCTGAAAAAGAAAATAGCCAGGCTGAAAAGATTGACTTGCTTTTTAAAATTGGCCAGGCTCTCGAAGAGGCGGATGAATTATTAAAGGCAGAAGAAACTTACGCAAAAATTATAAAATTATACCCAAACTCTTCTTCCGCTGACTATGCTCAATATCAGTTGGCTTCTCTGCAGCTTAAAAGATCGGCTTATGTTGAAGCGGTTGCTTCTTTTAAGTTTATGCTCAAGAGATATCCACAATCTAAGCTCATACCGGATGCATTTTATGCTCTAGGAGTAGCATATCTCCAGCAGGCAGATTATGCTAAAAGTTGTGAAATTCTTGTAAAGTTCCAGAATGAATTTAAGGACAGCCCATTACGTGCCCAAGCTTTATACTTGCTGGGTTCATCGTTGGTTAGTTTAGGAAGGGGTAATGAAGCACTTAGTGTTTTTAAAGATATCTCTAAGCTGAATTATTTAGATATGGATTTGCTGCAAAAGGTTGAATATGAGATTGCAGATTGTTATTATAAAATAGGCCAGGAGAATGAAGCGGTCAGCCGGTTTAAACTCCTGAGGGCTAAGTACCCTAATTCTAAGCTTGCCCCGGATATTATGTGGTGGTTGGGCCAGTATTATTACCGGAGTGATGATTTAAATCTTGCGCGTAGGTATTTTGGTGCTTTAATTCAAGATTTTCCGGATAGTCAATTAATTGCGGATGCGTTTTATGCAATAGGTTTAACTTTTAGTGATGAGAATAAATTCAACGCTGCCGTGGATAATTTTAGAATGGCAATTAAATTTGGTAGGGTTGATTTAAGAGTTCAAGCGGCAGTGGCTTTAGTAGATATTTATAGCCGAGAAGGAAGGCCGCAAGAAGCGCTGAAACTATATAATGAGATAGTCCAGGATACATTGGGTTTAGATAAAGCGCTTTTTTCCCGGATTGCCCAAGCTTATTATAAAATTGGAAATTATGCGGAGGCAAAAGTATTCTATTTTAAAAGCCTTGGGGTAGCTGCTTCTGAAGAGATTGCCGATATTCGGTTTAGTTTAGCGGAAGTGTTTGAAGCTGATTCGGAGCCTAAGGAGGCAATCCAGCAGTATCTTTTAGCTGCTGATCTTTATACGCAAACTCCACAATTATTTGTACGTTCACTTTTACGTGTTGCTAAGCTTTATGAAGATAAGGAAAATTTCAAGGAAGCGTTGAAGATTTATGAGCGGATTATTCAGAAAGCGCCTTTTGTATTAGCGGCAGGATACGTTCGGGAGAGGATCGATTGGATTAAAGAAAATGTAAAAATGAAGAATTTCTCTAAATAGTACTATAGCTTTGGATAATACAATAGTAGGTAACAGACAAGCCTATTGCCTACAGTGGTTTAAATTTAAAGGCCGTTAAAAAAACTAGTTGACTTATTGCTGAATGTTTATAAAATGAATCAAATGGAGGAATAGCTATGATTATTGAAATAGGTATAACGGCGGGCGAAATTTGGCATTTTTTGGATCAAAAAGGGGAAGTTAGCTTACAGGATTTAATTAAAGGTATTGACCGTGCTCCTGAGAATATTTTGATGAGCTTAGGTTGGCTTGCTCGTGAAGGTCATGTTGTTTTAATACAAGTAAATAATGACTACCGGATTTATTTAAGAAAAAATGTCTAATCGCAATAGAAAGGGAATGATACTTTTTATTGTTATCGGAGTAATTATAGTGGTTGTAGTTTTATCTACTGCTATTTTGAGAATAATCGCTAATCAATTGCGTTTAACCCATCATCAGGTAAGCCGGATTCAAGCTCAGTATGCAGCTAAGGCTGGGTTAATTTATGCGTTGGAAATGTTGGGTAAAAAGGATGCAGGTTGGATTGGGAGTGGAAAATATGTAAAGACAATGTGCAAGAGTGGTTGCGATATCAATGACCTTAGTCTACCTGACTCAATTCAACAAGTAGATATTACTGTATACGATCGTGGAACAGGAGTTTCCGGGGCAAGAAAAGTAAGCGCTAAAGCCACTTACACCTACACACCGTAATAAATCAATTCAATAAACTATTATAATGTAAGTAAGTTTATGATAATACTATATGCTTTGATATATAGTATTGTACGTCGCTGCTAGACCGTTAAGTAAGTATACGTAAGAATATATAAAAAAACACTTGACAAAATAAGTCAGTTATGTTTTAATTAACATCGTAGTAGTTTATACCTAAAGAAAGTAATATCTATGTCAAGACTGATCGATATTGATGAACTGGCGGATTATCTAAAATTGAAGAAGCAGACTATCTATAACTGGCTTAATCAGCGTAAGATTTCCGGGATTAAGATGGGGGGGGTCTGGAGGTTCGACCGTAAGGATATTGATAATTGGTTGAGATCTAAGAAGCGTGAATCGACTACGCCGAACACGCCGGACTAAGGGAGATAAATTATGAATTCTTTGGGTATATATTTCGGGACTAAGGATATTAATCTGGTGGAGATCAGTGGCAAGAAGATTTTGAACAATATACGGCTGCCGCATCCTAAGCTGGAGATATCCGGACTAGAAGAGAAGGTACCCGCGGATGTAAAAATAATGGCTTTGCTTAAAGATGCTTTCCGTAGTCATCGTATAAACGCGGGTGAAGCTACTTTTTGTATTTCTGGGCAGGATCTGGTTATTCGTACTTTTGAAATCCCACTGCTTCCGCAAAGTGAATTAAATGGCGCGGTTAGTTTTGAGGCAAAAAAATATATACCTTTTAAGTTGGATGATCTGGATTATGATTTTCAGGTGTCTTTTAATAAGAAGAATAAAACAAGTTTAGTTCTTTTTGTCGGGATAAAAAAGGAAATTTTGGCTAATTATGTTTCTTTCGCCAAACAACTTAATCTTAAAATTAATTCTTTAGAATATTCAGCTTTCAGCGTTTTACGTTTCTTAAAACTTTCGGGTTTAAATGATGCCGGCGTAATTGCCAGCCTCTGTTTTGATTCAAAAAATGGAGATGAAGCAAACTTTACAGTTTATGAAAACGAGTTTTCTTTATTCACCCGTGATTTTGATTTTACACAAAAGCCAGCAGGATTTGAACAAACTGCTGAATTAGATTCGACTGGGCAACAAGATAAATTACTAAAGGAAATCCGGATTTCTTTTGATTACTATAGCCGTAAGTTTCCGGATAAACAGGTAAAAAATATTTTTGTTGTTTCAGATGAAGAAAGTCATCCGGGGCTTAAAACTTTTTTTGCGGAATCCTCAATTCCGGTTAAGTTTGTCGATACGCAAAAAGCTTTAGGTAAAACCGCCGCTTATTCTTCAATTTTGGTTAAAAGTTTTGCCGCGGCTTTATTTAAGTCTGCGTCTCTTAAGATTAAGATAAATCTTATTGGTTCAAGGCTTAAAGTTGCCCGGGCAGTTGCGAGTAGTCCGCTTGCTTTACTGGGGGGAATTAAATTAGATTTAAGATATGTTTTTTTCGCTGTTGTTGTGTGCGTGGCTGTTTTTGCTAGTGGATTAATGCGTACGCAAGCCACGCGTCAGGAGTTGGTAGCGATTCAAAATAAGCGCGTAAAAATTAGCACTGTTTTGGCTAGTGATGATATCGATGAGCTCAATAATATAAGTTCTAAATTTAAGAAAAAAATTGAGGTTTTAGATAATTTAGTTAAAAAACAGATGTATGTTACTCCTTTGTTGAGTACTATTCCCCGCGCTTTGCCAAATGGAGTGTGGCTGGAATCTTTTGACCTTAGTCAAAGTAAGGGTGGAAACATGGAGCTTGAGCTTATTGGAAAAGTCTACCTTAAGGATGGCGATCAGGAGTTTGAGTCGGTCAATATTTTTCTTACCAATTTAAAAAAAGACCCTTTATTTTCCAGTAATTTTAAAGATATTACTATAGGTCTTATTGATCGACAGAATGTGCAGGATAAAAATATAGCGGTCTTTAAAATTATCTGCAATAATTTATCGGAGAAAAAATAGCATGGTAAATTATGATCTGATCGGAAAAAATAAAAATAAAATTATTAATTTTGGCGTAATTATTTTAGCCTTAGTTATTGCTCTACAATCTTATAAATCTGTTAATAATCAGATAAGTTCTTTAACCCAGCAACAAAATAATGAGCTAGAGAAGAATAAGGTTTTTGAGGATATCGCGAGCCTGGAAAAAAAAGCAGAGGGATATAAGAAAGTGTTTGTTAAAAGAGACCTTGCTTTGGTCGTGGACATAATTTCTGCCATTGCTAAAGATACTTCAGTCAAGATTATTTCCGTAAAACCTAACGCTGAGGAGGCGGTGGATAGTTACTCTAGTTTTTCATTTTTAATCACGTTGAACGCGCCTAGTTATCACGCTTTGGGCAGTTTTATTAGTAAAATTGAAAACCATGAGGATACTTATTTGGTTAGTGAGGTGAGCATTAATTCAGCAGTAGTTAATCCAAATGCATTAGGATCTACTGTTGATTTGGATGTTAGTTTAAAAATTAACACTATTTCTTACTTATAGATGATGAGCCGAGCATATAAGAATATATTAATAGTTTTTTTTCTAAGCGCGTTTATTGGTTTAAAATTTATTGCGTTGGCGGAAGGAGCTCTTGCTGATGGGAAGGTAACGCGCATTGAACAGAGTTTTGTTACTCCAGCAGATGAAACTTCTACCGAGGAGGTAATTACGCGTCCGGTTATGGAATATAAATCCGATAATTTACGTGATCCTTTTAAGAGTTATTTAATAAAAGAAACCGTGAAGGAATTACCGTCGAAGAGCTCGGATTCAATTAAGCCGAAACTTGACCTTGATAAAATTAAAGTTCAGGGGATAATTTGGGGGGTTAAGACTCCTCAAGCGATTATTAATGATAAGGTTTTGACGATTGGTGATTCAATTGAGGATGCTGAAATCGTAAAAATTGAGCAAAATGGAATTATTGTAAATTTTAATGGGGAGATGTTTGTTTTAGCTGTTCCTGGGAAAAATTCAGTTGAGACGGAAGAAAGTAATGTAAAATAATTTTCCCTTTCGCCGGAGCTTAAAGGCATTTTACCCAAGCGCCGGATGATGAGGGAAAAATGAGGAGGATTAAATGAAAAAAATACTTGTAACGAGTGTAGCTGTCTTTTTTTTATTGCTTGTTTTTTTTATTTCGCGCTCGATTGCGGAGCCCTTTTCTTCGCCTGTGGGTGAGATTAATATTTCTATGGATTTTAAAGATGCCGGCTTGAAAGATATTTTAAAGATATTTTCTATGCAAGCGGGAATGAATTTTATCGCTTCTGAAGCGGTCCAGGATAGGAAGATTACTCTTTATTTAGATAAGGTCCCGCTAAATCAAGCGATGGATAAAATTTTTAGCGCGAATAACCTCTCGTATGAATTAGATAATCAGTCTAATATTTTTGTCGTTAAAGAATGGGGAAAAATGGAAACTGAGACAGTGACTAAAGTTTTTTCTTTAAAAAACGCCACTGTTTCTTCTGCCGCTTTAAAAGAGGAACTAGCTAAAAAATTAAATGTTAGTAGTTCCAGCACTAGCGATAGCCCTAGCGCTGTCTCCCGGAGCAGATTTAAAGAGGAAAGTGAGAGTGGGATTACGAGTGTGGTTAAAAAATTACTATCTGCCGCTCCGGTTGGCTCGTTAGTCGAAGATTTTCGGACTAACAGTATCATTGTTACGGATACTCCGATGAAAATGAAAGTAATCAGTCAGGTAATTGCATCATTGGATGTGTCAATACCGCAGGTAATGCTGGAGGTGGAGATGTTGGATGTGAGCAAGGATGCGGTAGATAAAGTGGGATTTGAGTTTGGTGACACGCCTTTTACAGCGATACTTACGGGTGCTGCTGCTGCCACGGGCTTTCCTTATGGTGACTGGTCTAAGATTATTGATGCGGGCAAAGGTGCGTTATCGATTAATCCCTCTGGCAGTACTTATCAAATGCAGTTGGATTTTATGAGAACTCAAACTGATACGAAGTTTTTAGCCAGGCCGAAACTGCTTACTTTGAATAATGAAACTGCGGAGATATCGATTACTAAGGATGAAATTGTAGGCAGGGAAGATACTACCACTTTCA
>Ga0268280_1000656_pt1 | contig 27123 bp, 24 predicted proteins | sample saktaG_9_FD_190139 | JGI IMG/M metagenome (GOLD analysis project Ga0268280, IMG submission 190139) | Saline water microbial communities from Sakinaw Lake, British Columbia, Canada - sak_2011_5_24_40m | ecosystem: Environmental > Aquatic > Non-marine Saline and Alkaline > Saline ...
TTCCTAATATAAATAATAAGAATGAAGATCTCAAAATAAAGATTGAAAATAATAAAGGTCCAGTTATAGTAGTTGCGGGTTCGCGAAATTCTATAATGGAAGATCAAGTAAATTATCTTAAAAATAGATTAAATTTTACTGAATTAAAAATAGATTTAGAGCAGGTTTTTTCTAATAAAGACAGAACCTTAGATAATTATGCTGCTGAATGTATTAAGGCTATAAAAGGTAATCACGATTTAGTAATACATACTAATGCCATTTATAATGAAGAGAAATTAATAGATAAAAAGCTGATGTTGAAATACAATATTGGTTTTAGAGAATTAGAGATTAAGATTAAAACTTTTCTTGGAGAACTTACTTCTAAAATAATAAAAAATATTTATGTAAGGAATTTAATTTTAACCGGAGGAGATGTAGCCTTAGGAATTTGTGAAGAGTTAAACATATATAATATGAATATTTTAGATGAACTTTTACCAGGCATTCCTTTGGCTATCGCTAATTATAAAAATTATAAATTAAACATTGTAACTAAAGCAGGGGGATTTGGTAAAGAAGATGCCTTATATAATTTAATTAATAAATTAAAAAACTATTAAGAATGGAGGAAGGGTTCATTATTCATTGATAGTGGACTAGATTATATTTTACAATGAAAAGACCAATTATTGGTATTACCATGGGAGATCCCGCAGGTATAGGAGCAGAAATTATTGTAAAGGCTTTAAGTAATAAAGAGATTTATGAAAGGTCAAAGCCAGTAGTTATTGGAAGTAGGATAGTAATGAAAGATGCCCTAAGTTTTATTCCTTCAGATTTAAAGTTAAATATTATTAAAAATTCCGAAGAGATCAAAGGAGAATTTGGTTCCATTGATTTAATAGATTTGAATAATATCACGCTTGACGAATTTGATTATGGAAAAGTAAATGCTAAAGCAGGCCAGGCATCATTGGAATATATTTATCGTGGAATTGATTTGGCCATGGAAGGGCTGGTAGATGCAGTTGTCACAGGTCCTATTCATAAAGAAGCTATCCAAGCAGCCGGTTCACCTTATCCTGGTCATACCGAGATATTTGCAATCCGTACTAAAACGAAAGATTATGCCATGATGCTGGCAGATAAAAATTTAAGAGTCATTCATGTTTCCACTCACGTTTCCTTACGCCAGGCCTGTGACTTGGTAAAAAAAGAACGGGTTTTAACAGTTATTCATTTAGCGGATAAAGCATTGAAAGATTTGGGAATTAAAAGACCAAAAATTGGGGTAGCTGGATTAAACCCTCACTCTGGAGAGGGCGGACTTTTCGGCAATGAAGAAATTCAGGAAATCATTCCTGCGATAATGCAGGCTAAAAAAGAAAATATAACGGTTGATGGACCGGTTCCTCCAGATACCATTTTTTCCAAGGTAATTGGCGGACAATACGACATTGCGGTAGCTATGTATCATGACCAAGGACATATTCCCATGAAGGTTACCGGATTTAAGTATAATAAATCGACCAATAAATGGTCTTCCATGAGTGGCGTCAACGTTACGGTCGGTTTACCGATAATTAGAACTTCGGTGGATCATGGCGTTGCATTTGGAAAAGCGGGTGAGGGTAGAGCCAACGAAGAGAGCATGGTTGAAGCCATTAAAATGGCTATAGATTTTGCGAAATAGACCAAAATAACAAAATAATGCTATTTAAGGCAGGAGACTTATCACAATGAAGGATTTTATATTTAAAATGCCTCGTAAGATTGAGGTTGGTTTTTCTAAAAGTAGAGACCTCTCTAAAATAATTAAAGAAATGAAACTTAATAAGGTATTAATAGTTGTTGATTACAATTTAAAAAAGATGGGGATAGTTGATCATATATTTGATAATTTAAATGAGGGGAATATTTCTTTTACAATATTTGATAATATAAAGAATGAACCGACAATAACCGAAGTGGATCAGGCCATTGATGATCTGAATGTAGCTTCTAAATACGATGGGATTATTGGTATTGGAGGTGGTAGCAGTATTGATGTGGCTAAGTTATTGGCTGTTTCTGGTAGTGTTAAAGACTCTATAAAGAATTATATAGGAACAAATTTAATTGATAAGCCTGGTATTCCAATGATTATGCTTCCTGCTACTTCAGGTACTGGGGCCGAAGTTACACCTAATGCTATAGTTAAGGACAAAAAAGAGGGATGGAAACAAGGTGTGGTCAGTCCTTATCTAATACCGGATTTGGTTATTCTTGATCCTGAACTTACCTTATCCCTTCCGCCAAAGGTGACTGCTGAGACAGGTATAGATGCCTTTACTCATGCAATTGAGTGTTTTATTTGTAATAAATCGAATGTACTGAGCGATTTATTTGCTTTAGATTCTATGAGGTTAATCAATAACTACTTACGGAGAGCTGTTAGAAATGGAAATGACAAAGAAGCAAGGTATTATATGGCAATCGGTAGTCTTTATGGAGGGATAGCAATAACAAATTCCGGGACAGGAGGAGTACACGCTCTGGCTTATCCCCTTGGTGGAAAGTATAATATCAGCCATGGATTATCCAATTCAATTCTTCTGGCTGAAGTGATGGAATTTAATGCAGAAGCAGTTCCAGAAAAGTTTATTAAAGTTGCTGACGTAATGGAAATCGAAACTACTAATTTTACCAAAGAAAAGATTGTAAAATCTGTTGTGGATGAAATAAGAAAATTAGTTAACGATATCGGTATTACCATTGAAGGATTCGAGGTTTCTGAAAAGGTACTTGACAATCTTGCAAAACTAGCTATTTCAGAACAACAACGTCTTCTTAAGAATAACCCACGACCTATTTCATATGAAGATGCTCGACAAATATATAGAAAGGTACTTTTGAATTATTATATAGAGAAAATTTGATAATTTGTATTTTCTAAGAACGTAGAAATTTTTCAAATTTTATTCAGTATTATTTTGATCTATATTTGGAAAAATTAAAAAATTTAGTAGAAAATATCTAGTTTATGATATATTACCAAAAAGTAAATTGTTTATCATTTAGATTAAATGTAAAAAAAATAATAGATTAAATAAACTTGAAAACTTATTATTTAAAAAATTTCAATAAAAGTATAGTTAGATATGGAAAAAATTGAAAAGAATATAAAGCAACAGTTAAATAACTTTAAAAAAGAGGATTTTTTGCAACAAGCCTATGCTTTTGGATTTGAATATGAACAAACAAGAACAGGCTGTTCTCAATGTGTTATATGTGCTTTAGAAAAAGTATTAAGGCTTAATTATCCTGTGGATAAAGGAGAGCTTTTAAAACAGACTATCTGTGGATAGTTTAATAGTTTTACCGTTTTTAACCGAGAAAAAATAAAAATAAAACTTTCCTTGAAAGGCGGTGAAGAAAATGGTAGATTTTAGATGTAGATTTACAGATTCATCCTGAAAACAAGATGATTATTAGATGAATTTAGCAAAAAATCTGCGTAAATATTTTAGACGCAGATTTTGGGTAACAATAAAAGGAGGAAAATTTTATGAAGAAACATTTGATTGTGTTAACGATTGTTTTGTGTTTAGCTCTAATACTAAGTAGTATTGGCATCTTTGCCGCAGAAAAGGCAAAAGAAATCAAGCTGGGGATTATTGCTGCCATAGGACAACCGGTAGAACTGGCATGTAACCAGTTTGCGAAGGATGTGGAAGAGAAGACTCAGGGACGGGTCAAGGTAACGGTATATCCCGGTTCTACCATTGGAAACGAAATGGAGTTGAGGGATGCCGTTTCCATTAGTAGTATTCAAATGGCATGCATCGGTATAGGGGTTATTGTCGGTATGGTACCGGAAGCCAATATTACACAGGTCTATTACCTGTGGAGAGACCGGGATCATATGCAGAAAGCCTTTAACGGAGAAATTGGGCAGGAGTTTTTTAAGAAATTTGAGGAAAAAACGGGCATTACCGTCATTGCTTCCAACTGGCAGCAGGGTACAAGGCAAACCTTGAGTAAAAAGCCTTTTACAAAACCTTCAGAACTAAAAGGGATAAAAATAAGGGTTACGGCCGGCATTCCGATTTACGAAGATTTGTGGAAGGCAATGGGCGCACTTCCTGTATCACTGGCTTTCAATGAAATATATATGGCATTGGAGCAAGGCATTGTTGATGCTATGGAATGCCCGGTGGATTTTATTTACCAGAATAGTTTCCATGAAAAAGCGAAATACCTGATGCTGACGCGTCATTTGATTTATCCGAATCTCGTAATGATTAATTCGGCTTTCTTAAAGTCACTTTCTGAGGAAGATCAGAAAACCATTAAGCAAGCTGCAATTGATGCGGGCGACTATCAGACCGAACTGATGCTGCAAAATGAGGAGAGTTTTATTGAAAAATTGAAATCAGAGGGTGTAGCCGTCATAGAAGTTGATACAAATGCATTTGCTGAGGCAGTAAAACCAGTATATAAAAAATGGGAAAAAGAATGGGGAGCAGGTTTGTACGAAAGAATCCAGAACGTAAAATAGCAAAATGCGGGATTACATGTAGGTGTAATCCCGCACCCCCATATTCAATCTCCAAAGAGATAAGAAAAATTTAGTACGTTTTGTATTATATCATGCGGAAAGGTTGTTGCCAATGTGTATATTGAGAATTATCGATCAGGGGTTGATCAAGGTCCAGAAATTTGTGATCACCTTGCTTTTGGTCGGGGTATTACTGCTAACGGTGATACAGGTGGTGTTCAGGTATGTTTTACTGCTTCCGTCTCCGTGGTCGGAAGAATTAGCCAGGCTGGGACTGGTCTGGGTTATATTCTTAGCAGCATCCCTGGGTGTGAGATTGAAAGCTCATCCGTATCTGGAACTTTTGGTTACGAGAATACCTTTTAAAACAAAACACGCCGTTTATATCCTAGTCTACCTTATCATAGTTGTTATGGGGATTGTGATGGTTGTGTACGGTGCTATGTATATTGGTAGGACTGCAGGTGATTATACAACAAGCCTGAGATACCCGAGGAATCTTTTCTACTATCCGGTCCCCATCTCAGGAATTCTCATCACAATATACTCCATAAGGGAAATGTTGCAGGGTATAAAGGCCGTTCTTACCGGAAAAGAAGTAGAGGAAAAAGACCTATGAGCCTGTTATTGATTATATTGATGCTGGTTGCCATTTTGTTTGGAGTACCAATCACTTTTGCACTGGGTATTGCTAGTCTCGTATTTTTTATAGCGCAGGGGATTCCGCTGGAGGCATTTGCCCAAAGGCTTGCAGTGGGTGTGGATTCATTCCCGCTATTAGCCGTACCTTTTTTTATAATGGCTGGAAATTTAATGAATTCAGGAGGGATCACCCTGAGAATATTCAGGTTTTCAAACAGTCTGGTTGGCCATATCAGAGGCGGTCTGGGGCATGTGAATGTTCTGAGTAGCATGATTTTTGCAGGTATGTCGGGGTCAGCCATCGCTGATGCGGCGGGGCTGGGGCCTATAGAAATAAAAGCGATGACCGAAGCCGGGTATGACCTGGAATTCAGCACAGCCGTAACGGTAGCATCTGCAGTCATCGGGCCTATTATCCCGCCCAGTACGATTATGATTATCTATGGTGTCACTGCAGGCGTACCGATTAGTAGGCTGTTTAAGGGCGGTATCATACCAGGTATTTTGTTAGGTCTTGCGTTAATGGCTTTAGTATATTTTTATTCTTTGAAGAACAACTATCCAAAGTCAGACAAATTCAGCTTTAAAGAGTTTTTTATAAGCTTTAAGGATACATTCCCGGCCTTATTGACGCCTCTTATTATCATCGGCGGTATTCTCGGGGGGGTATTTACACCTACCGAGGCAGGCGCAGTGGCCGCGTTCTATGCTTTAATCATAACCTTGTTTGTTTATAAGGAAATTAAAATCAGGGATTTGCCGAAGATATTCTTTGAGACAGCCCTTACTACGGGTGTAATCTTATTTATTGTTTCAACCGCATCCATCTTTGGCTGGAGTCTTTCGTTCGAACAAGCACCGCAAATGGTGGCAGGTTTTCTTGCAAGTATTACAACAAACAAAGTGCTTTTAATGCTCATGTTAACGGTCGTCTATACATTCATGGGAATGATTATGGAAGCCGCAGCAATTGTTATTACCACAGTTCCTATAATTGTCCCTGTACTGAATGCTCTGGGAATAGACCTGGTATTCTTCGGGGTTATTCTGGCCATAGTGATGAGCATCGGAACGATCACGCCGCCGGTTGGCACCGTGATGTTCGTTATATGCAAAATCACGGGATTGACTATTGAGAGATATACGAAAATTATTATACCCTGGTTTCTGGTTGAGATGGGAGTTATAATCTTATTGATATTTATCCCACAGCTTGTCCTGTTTATTCCAAGTTTAATGTGATCATAGTTATAATTTTAAAGGAGGTTTTACGTGGTTTCCTATGGAAAAACCCATGTCCTAAAACCTATAAGATAAGACTTGCTTTAAAATAATTTAATGGAGGAAATTAATATGGCGCACCGAGAAAGATGTTTAAGTGCTTTAAATAGAAAACAACCGGACAAAGTTCCAATTTTTGAATTAGCAATTGATAAACCTATTATCCGAAAACTGGCTAAATTATTAGGAATAAGTCAAGGCACAAATAATAAAGATGACAAATCGTCTGGAGAAATGTTAGAAACGAGTCAAGGAAGCGAATATGTGGAACTTTACTGTGATGTTTTAGAAAAAATAGACTTAGATGCAATATGTTACCCTTTTTCACTAGGTTTAAAGGAAATCTCTCAAAAGAAAGCTAAAGACAAATACGGTAGAATCTTCAATTTAAGTGTTTATGGGGAGCCTTTACCTGCTGAACCTCGTGTTAGGAATCTTTCTGATGCAGAGAAATTTAATATGGCTTCTAAACTTGAACCCGAGGATTTTTCTGATTTACGATTAATAGTAAAAAGATTTGGGAGGGATAGAGCCTATTTTATGCCACTTACTGATCCCTATAAGATAAGTTGGCGTACAATAGGAGGTATGGAACATCTTTTATTAAATTTCCGGCTTAACCCCAAACTTGTTAATCGATTAATTAGGATATCCACAGATTTTATTCTAAAAGCTATCGATATCGCAGTTGATATAGGAATAGATGCTTTTATAATGAATGGAGATTTCGCAGGAGAGACAGGTTTGTTGTTTTCCTTAAAAGATTATAGGGAGTTTTTTAAGTCTGTTCATATTGAAATAGTTGAGCATGTACATCAAAAAGGAGCAATGATAGTAAAGCATTCCGATGGGAATTTTTGGGATCTTTTAGATGATTGGATAGAAGTAGGATTTGATGGAATACATCCAATTCAGCCTCAATGTATGGATATTAAAAAGACAAAAGATTATGTAAATGGGAAGATGGCTATCCTTGGAAATATCGATTGTCGCAACCTATTAGTCTTTGGCAGCAAAGAAGAAGTTAAAAGAAATGTTAAAGAGACTATTGAAAAAGCAGCTCCTGGAGGAGGTTATCTCATAAGTTCTTCCAACTCTATTCATACCGGATGTAAACCAGAGAATTATATAGCAATGATTGAAGCAGCGCATAAGTATGGTGTTTATAGTTAATATTATTGGAAAAAGAAGTAAAGAGAGAATGAGTATAAAGTCACGTGAGAGAATTTGCCATGCCCTTAAGCACAAATAGCCTGATAAAGTTTTTTCGGATATTGAAGCTAAGGATAATACATCCATGCATATCCATGCATATCGAAAAACTGAGCGGTAGCTGTTTGCAGAGCTCGAGTTTGAATATAAGGAGAGCTACGTAGGGTGATTTAGAAAATATTGAAGAAAATATCATCGAAGAAATTATAAATGAAGAAAAAGGGAATAAAACTGCTGTAGCCAGAAGATTAGGCATTAGCTGTACAACTTTATGGCGAAAATTAAATAGTAGACACGCACGGGCATAATTGTGCGTGGTACTTTATCCATTTCGGGGTTAAAAGATTTAAAGCTTAGCCTGAGCTAAATCCTGGGTCTTTTGCCATTTGACGTATTCTAGTATACTCTTTTCATAAAATTCTATGGTAGAGACAAAGTATCCTGGTAACCAAACGATGTTTTCTTTCCAGTATACCTTGGATAACCAGAGGAACTTTTCCTTGGTCTATGGCAGTTTAATCTTTTATTTTACATATTACCTTTGATACAAAATATTATATATTTTTGCTGTTTAAGTTTTTAAGGTAAATAGAGTAAATAATTAGATATATTATTTAGTATTATTTGTAAATTATGGGTATTTTTTGGGGAACAATCAAGATATTATATGGTGTGTTTGGGTAATAATAAATAAATCTAAAGATAGAAATTATAAATTATTAAATTTTTTGAATAATTTATAGAGTATAGTTCCTATGTGTTATATTTTTTATCTAATAATTAAAAGGTAAAAAGAACTTTTAATAAAGAATTATTAAATAGCTTTAATTAAAATATAAATTTAAATTAAAGGGAAAGAGGACTAGAAATTGAAAAAACCAAGTCATAAACAAAGGGTCTTAAAAAGTTTATCGTTTATTGAACCAGATAGAATACCTCTAGATATTGGTGGCACTAATGTTACTTCGATGCATATTGAAATTGAAAAAAAATTAAAACATTACTTAGGATTTAAAGGAAGAAAGAGTATTATCCGATCTTATAATCAAAGGTGTGTTGTTCCAGACGAGAGAATATTAAAATATTTCGATGCAGATACTCGTATTATTTATTTTGATGAATCTAAGCCTTGGAAACTTCAATCTGATGGAACATTTATTGATGAATGGGGAATTGGTTATAAATTAAGCCCTGAGGGTTATTATTATGATCATTCATCACATCCTTTAAATGATGCTACGTTAAAAGATTTAGATAAATATAAATGGCCAAATCCTTATTCAGAGAGACGTTTATTAGGTTTAGAAAAAAGGGTAAAAGAGTTAGGTTCGGAATATTGTTTAATATTAGAAGGTTCAAGGGAATGTATTTTTGGGCTTGCAAGTTGGTTAAGAGGTCATGAGCAATTTTATATGGATTTGCTAATAAATCAGACATTTGTTGAAGCTCTAATGGATGTCCTGCTTGATTATCAAAAAAAATTATTAGGATTTATTTTAGGGAAAATTGGGAAAGATATTGATATTGTTAAGGTAGCGGATGATTTAGGAGCACAGAATTCTTTACTTATTTCTCCTGAAATATATCGTAAACTTATAAAACCAAGACAAGCAGAATTATACAGATTTATAAAAAATAAATGTAACTGTAAAATCTTTCTTCATTCAGATGGGGCTATACGAGATATTATTCCCGATTTTATTGAAATAGGTGTTGATATAATTAACCCAATCCAAACTTCAGCAAAAGGCATGGATCCAATTGAATTAAAAAAAGAATTTGGCAAGAAAGTAGTATTTTGGGGTGGAGGGGTTGAAACGCAAAGTACGCTTTCTTTTGGTACTCCCGAAGAAGTTGAAGAAGATGTTAGAAAAAAGATTGAGATATTCAAAAAAGGTGGAGGTTATGTTTTTTCGCAAATTCACAATATCCAACCCGGAGTACCTATTAATAATATTTTAGCTATGTATGAAGCTTTTAAGAAATATTCTTCCTATTAGTTAAATCGTTGTAGACTTATCTATATATAGTGCCCTTTAATATTTTTCAACTAGATATACAGTGTGCTGACAATGATTTTAGGCTTTTTGGGGAATAATCATATTATACGAGGAGAAAAAATTATGAAATATCCTTTTGGTAATAATCCGGAAAAAATAGAAAAATACAAAGGCTTCTGGAATAGAGATGAAACAGATCGTCCACTGGTAGGATTCACCTTTAGGGGATTTTTTCCACTGGAAGAATATAAAATAACAAAAGCCTGGAAACGAGAAACTCTATTGACTCCGGATATGATAAAGCCAGCAGAATTTATGAAAGATGAAGAGGAATTAATTAGAGAAGGTGAAGTCATTGATGATGATATAATCCGGGGAAATTCACCGATTGCTGCTGCAGTACCTTGGTTATCAGGAATGTTGGGTAGTGAACTAGTAATATTACCTGGTAATGTACTGGGCAAAGAACAGGTTTTAGATTGGGATAAATTAGAAGATGTTAAGCTTGACCATGAGAGTCCCTGGTTTAAAAAATATATAGAGTATGCAAAAACTCTAGCTAAAAGAGCAAATGGTCGTTTTCCGGTAAGCCATGGTGCATTTCGTGGCCCTTCTGATTTATTAGGGCTTTTAAGGGGAACTACTCAGAGTATTATTGATCTTTATGTCGAACCGAAAAAAGTAAAAGAACTACTCTGGAAACTAACTAATATTTTCATTGAAATAACAGAAGAAATATGGAAGAAAATACCGTTATTTGAAGAAGGTTATTTTGACGGGATGTACCAACTATGGGCACCAGGTTCTATAGTTAGACTACAGGAAGATAATTCAGCATTATATTCCCCAAAATTATACCGTGAGTTTTTACAACCATTAGATAGAAAAATAGCTGAATACTTTGATAATTGTTTTATCCATCTACATTCTACATCTATGTTTTTACTTGATGAGTTTTTGAAAATTGAAGAAATTAGGTGCTTTGAGATTAATAATGATGTGGGAGGACCAGCAATTAAAGATATGATCCCTTATTTCGAAATGGTTCAAAAAGCAGAGCGTCCATTGTTAGTCCGTGGTTTTTTTAGTCAGTCTGATATTAAACAATTAATGGATTCACTGGATCCTCGTGGTTTGTATTTGCTTATAGTGGTTAAAGATTTGGAAGAGGTAAATACTTTTAAACCAATAGTAGGAATGTAATTTATCAGTAATAATTAAACCAGTTCATCTAAATTATATAGGATTTCAGCAAACTCACTCTTTAAAATTAAATATTAAGAAGGGAAGATTTAATAAAACGAGTCTTATCTTTGTTATCTGTTTTGGCAGCGGTCAAGGTTATAAGAAGAGCAGTAATATGGGCGATAGTGTAGTTAGAAGAGACGGCCCGGAATTCTCTGAAAAAATATTAAGCTCAAACTTATCTTTAGTAAATACAAGCTGAGAGATAATTACTTTATTGTCTATTACATTAGCTTCTTTGGTTTTTATAAAATGGGTAATTCAAATAAGACAGCAGAGGGAATAAAATTAGGGTAATCCTTTACAAAGAATAATGCTAGCAAGAAGCTTAACAGATTTTATTATACTATCAAAAAGCAATGTATTACAAGGACTATTTCAAAATAACGGAGAAACAGATATTTTAAAACGATTATTATGGGTGATATAATTTTTAATCTAAATTTTATTATGTTTTGCTTTATTTGTATGTAAATTTTACTTATATTAAGTTTATATTTTAAATAAAGAGATAGGAGGAATAAATCAATGAATTTTAAAGATAGAGTAGCGATTGTAACAGGTGCCGCCAGCGGAATAGGTCGTGCAACAGCAATTCAGTTAGCGAAAAAAAATGCAGATGTAATAATTGCCGATTTAAATATAGAAGAAGCTAAGGAGTTAGAAAAATTCATAAAAGATAATTATAATGGACAATTCCAAGCGAAAAAACTTGATGTTAGTAGGAAAGATAGAGTAGATGAATTTGTTTCTGAAGTTATAGAAAAGTTTAAAAAAATTGATATTTTAGTTCATTGTGCTGGAATAGCTCATTTTGGTGAAGATTTTATAGATTTAAAAGAGGAAAGTTGGGATCGGGTAATTGATATAAACTTAAAAGGTACATTTTTGATGGGGCAAAGGGTTATGAAGGAGATGAAAAAGAATAAATATGGTAGGATCGTAAATATTGGTTCAATAGCTGGAGAAGTAGGAAGTGTTTTATCCGGAGCAAACTATGCGGCATCAAAAGGGGGCGTACATGCTTTGACGAAAACAATGGCCAAATATGGAGCGAAATATAATATCACCGCTAATTGTATAGCCCCTGGCCAAATTAATACAAGAATGGTCAGTATTTGGAATGATGAAGAGAGAAAAATATTTACTGATAAAATACCTTTGGGAAGATTTGGAGAACCTGAAGAAGCAGCCTCTGCAATATTATATTTAGCTTCTGATGAAGCATCTTTTATTACTGGAGTAGTATTAGATGTAAATGGAGGAATATTAATGGCATAGAGAGTTACGGTAGAGATGAAATAAATATTTGTTAATTTGTACTAGTTAAATTAATTAAAACATATCAAGTTGGAATATCATATTTAATCATTGCGAAGGGCTTGGTAATAAGGAGAATGGATTAGCTTTTTCTTTAACAGATAGATCAATACGCAAAGGCAACTGTAGCACTGCGTCTGTAAAGATATAGTTATTAATAGCAAAAGAAGAGAGAGAGGAGATTAAGAAATAGAAATTATGGAAAATAAATTTAATCCTATAAAAGATTATAATTTGTCTAAAGAGAAACTAATAAAAATGTATCAAGATATGCTGAAGATTAGATATTTTGAAAATAAAATAACTGATCTTTATTCCAAAGGGCTTATGCCTGGTTTAGCTCATTTATATATTGGGGAAGAAGCTATTGCAGTGGGAGTTTGTAATAATTTAACTGAACGTGACTTTGCTGTTAGTACCCATCGTGGACATGGACATCTTATTGCTCAGGGTTGTGATTTAAAGAGAATGATGGCTGAGGTTTTAGGTAAGGAAGATGGTTACTGCAGAGGTAAAGGTGGCACCATGCATATTGCAGACTTTAGCAAAGGTATTTTAGGAGCAAATGGTATAGTTGGAGCTGGAATACCTATTGCTACAGGTTCTGCTTATAGTGCTAAAGTAAGAGGGACTGATCAAGTAACTATTTCTTTCTTTGGTGATGCTGCCTCTAATCAGGGTACTTTTCATGAAAGTATAAATATGGCTGCTGCCTGGAAGCTACCAGTTATTTATATCTGTGAAAATAATTTATACGGGATTTCAGTTGATATACGAAAAGTAACTAATACCAAAGATTTAGTTACTCGAGCTCTGGCATACGATATCCATGGAGTTATAGTTAATGGTAATGATGTATTAGAGGTTTATATGGTTACCAAAGAAGCTGTAGAGCGAGCAAGACGGGGTGAAGGCCCTACTTTAATAGAATGTAAAACTTACCGTTGGAAAGGACATCATTTAGGAGATCCTGGGAGAGTCTATCGTTTAGAAAAAGAAACGAAGGAATGGATGGCACGTTGTCCTATTAAAACATATAAAGAGAGATTATTGGATGAGAATGTTGCTACAGATAAAGAATTAGTCATAATTGAAGAAGATGTAAAACAGATGATAGAAGAAGCTGCTAATTTTGCGATTAAGAGCCCTTATCCCAAAGAAGAAGAGGCCTTTGAAGATCTTTTTACTGAGCAGGAAGGAGTGAAGTAGGATAATGAGAAAAATAACTTATGGTCAGGCAATTTGTGAAGCTATCGATGAAGAAATGGCTAGAGATAAAAATGTCATCTTTTTAGGAGAAGATATTGAAATATTAGGGGGGAATTTTAGGGCTACGCCAGGGTTATACGAAAAATATGGCGGATGGAGAGTTAGGAATACACCTATTTCTGAAAATAGCTTTACTGGTTTAGGTTTGGGCGCAGCTTTAACTGGCTTGCGACCCATTATTGAGATTATGTTCTGTGATTTTATGATGTTAGCAGGTGACCAAATAGCAAATCAAATAGCTAAAATACGTTATATGTCAGGAGGTCAAGCAGTAGTGCCATTAACTATACGTACTACCTTAGGAGGAGGACGTTCTACTGCTGCCCAACATTCCCAAAGCCTCCAGGCAATAGCCTGCCATATTCCTGGGTTAAAAGTAGTAATGCCATCTTCAGCTTCTGAGGCTAAAGGTTTATTAAAGACGGCAATACGGGATGATAATCCAATTATTTTCTTCGAACATAAGATGGAATACAATAAAACCTACGAAGTGCCAGAAGGGGAATATACTATCCCCTTTGGAGTAGCTAATATTCTAAAAGTTGGAAAAGATATTACCATTGTTGGGACTTCTAATCAAGCTCTCAAGGTCCTTCAAGCAGCACAAGAATTAACCAAAGAAGGGATAGACGCTGAGGTAATTGATCCCAGGACTTTAGTTCCTCTAGATAAAGATACTATTATTAAGTCAGTAAAAAAGACTGGAAGGTTGCTTATTGTGGATGAAGGATATGAGCGTTGCGGGGTAGCTGCTGAGATTGCTATGTCTGTTTTAAAAGATGTTTTTTATTATCTAAATGCACCAATCGAACGTCTAACTACTGCTAATGTTCCCATACCTTTTAGTCCGGCTTTGGAATTTTCCATTATACCAGATGAGAAGAAAATTTATCAAAAAGCAAAAGACATGGTAAATGGATAAGAAAGGAGAGTGGATAATTAAATGGCAGAATATATAATAATGCCTAAATTAGGATTTGATATGGATAAAGGGACTATAATGAAATGGTTAGTAAGAGAAGGAGATTTAGTTAAGGAACAAGATGAAATTCTAGAAATAGAGACAGACAAAACAGTTATGCCGGTAGAAGCTCAAACCTCTGGTATTTTAAGAAAGATATTGGTGGCTGAAGGAGAAGAAGTCCCTGTAACACTACCTATTGCTATTATAGGTGATAAAGACGAAGATATTAGTAAAATGATTGAGGAGGCCTATCAAAAATTAGGAAAATCTGAAATAATAGAAGAAAAATCTAAAGCAGATAGAGAAGTTCCTCCAGTAATAGAGGAGAGCCAGGAAATAAAATCGAAAAAAGAAAAGGAAAAGTCAAAAAAGATTTCCCCAAGGGCTCAAAGAAAGGCAAAAGAATTAGGAGTAGAAGTGCAGTTAGTGGGAGGAAGTGGCCCAGGGGGAGTTGTGATCGAAAAAGATATATTAGACTATTTTCAATTAAAAAAAGAAACATCCAAAACCCTTATTAAAGAAAAAGAAATAGAGAAAAGAATACCATATACAGGTATACGAAAAATTATCGGTGATCGACTTTCTCAAAGTAAATTTACTGCTCCACATATATACTTTACCATATCTGTTGATATGACAAAGGCAATAAGTTTTCTGGATACCCATAGCTCGGGTCTTCAATTAAAGGTAACAATTAATGATTTAATAGTTTTTGTAGTAGCTAAGGTTTTAAAGGAGCAACCTAATATTAATTGTTCATTAGTTGGTGAAGAAATTGTCTGTCATAAAGATATTAATATTGGAGTAGCAGTAGCTATAGAAGAAGGTCTTATTGTTCCAGTGGTAAAAAATGCTAATAAAAAAAGCTTATCTGTCCTCTCTAGGGAGACAAAAAAGCTGATTAAATTAACTCGAGAGAGAAAGTTAGTTCCCGATAATTATAAAGGTGGAACTTTCACTGTATCTAATTTAGGCATGTATGGGATAGAGAGCTTTACTGCTATCATCAATCCTCCTGAAGCAGCTATTTTAGCAGTTGGAGGGATTAAAAGAGTTCCTACGGTAATAGAGGAGGAAGAGATAGGGAAAATAGAGGTTCGTTCTATAATGAAGATGACTTTGTCTACCGATCATCGATTGATTGATGGGGCAAAGGCAGCAAGCTTTTTAAATCGAATAAAGTACTATTTAGAATTTCCAAAACGGATTATTATTTAAAACTAAATTTTTCTAATAAATATTCATTTTCAACTGAGGTGAATGCTCTATATTATTGGATAGATTTAGAAAAAAGACAGAAGGAGGCGAAAAAAATGTAAGAAAATATACTTTTTAAGTAGAGATTTTTAGGAAAATATGTGTAGTTAAAATGTTATTTTTTAATTAAGGAGGTTTTTGTAATGAGAATGAAAAAAAGTGTGATATTTTTATTAATTTTAATTGTAGTGTTTAGCGTTTCATCGATTACTTTTGCACAAACTACCTTTAGATTAGCTCACATTTATGATCCTTCCCACGCTTGGTCCAGAGGTGCCGAAATGGCTGCCAGGTTAGTGGAAGAAAGAACTAATGGCCAGATTAAAATTGGTTTATATCCAGCCAGTCAGTTGGGGACAGAAGAGCAGATCTTAGAAGCTGCTATCTTTGGTTCGATTGATATTGTTATTGCCGGTGCCGGCCAAATTGGGAATCTATTTAAACCGATTAATGTGTTAGAAATGCCCTATACTTTTAAGAACAATGATCATGTTCTAAAATTTGCAAAAAGTGAGATTGGACAACAGATGTTTGCCGACTTCGGAAAAGAATTTTCTTTGAAGGTACTGGCGGCTATGCCTTATGGAACAAGACAATTGACCTCTAACAAACCTATCTATACACCGGCAGATTTGAAAGGCTTTAAACTGAGAGTTGCGGAACAAAATGTATCGCTGGCTTATGCCCGGGCAATGGGCGCAGATCCTACTCCCATTGCTTTCCAGGAAGTTTATATGGCATTACAACAAGGGGTAGTCGATGGGCAGGAAAATCCGCTCCCGACCATTCAGGCAATGAAGTTTTATGAAGTTCAGAAATATATAAACTTGACCTCTCATGTGATTAACTGTGGTACTTTTCTTATGAATGGTGATAAATTTAATGGTTTAAGTGAAGAGCATCAAAAAATTATGTTAGACGCTTTCTCTGAAGCTGCTGAATTTATTACTGCTGATATCAATGAGAGCGAGAAAAAATTGGGTGCTTTCTTCGAAGAACAGGGATGTACATTGGTAGAATCAGACATTGATGCATTTATTGAAGCAACTAAAGATATGCCTACTAAATTTGCCAAATGGTGGATTCGTTACGGAGTAGATTTGCATAGTAGAATACACAATCTATAATTTTATGACTGAACTGGATCTATCAGTATTTGGAAGCCATGTCAATGGCTTCCAAATACTGATTAAGCTATAATAATATGATGCATCTATAGAACACATCATAAATAAATTTAACGGAGTATAAAGCCTTGAAAAATCTTTATGGCAAGATTGAAGAATATATACCCCAGGTACTATTTCTTTTTATCTTTTCACTTATGGCAGTACAGGTATTCACTCGATATATTTTAAATTTTACGCTTCCCTGGAATATTGAGCTGTGCAGATATTCTTTTGTCTGGTTAACTTTTACGGGAGCTGCTTATGTAAGGAAAGAAAATGCCCACATAAAGATCGAAGTTTTATTTAATTATTTATATAAAAAATGTGCTCCAAGAATCCAGAAGATTATTTGGTTATTCAAGGAATTATTGACAATTGTATATTTAATCGTTCTTATTATTTTTGGGGTTATTCTTGCCTATAATTCTCGTCGTTTCCTATCACAGGCAATGCAAATATCTCAACTTTATCTTTATATATCAGTTAGTATCGGAATGATATTTTATTTAATCAGAGAAATCCAGTATGCGATTAAATATTACAAGAAAGAATATTTAAATAAAAAGAGTCTTATTAATGGTCATATTAAAAGGGGGTTAAAGTAATTTGGTTGCTTTTTTAATTATAGGATTGTTTTTCTGTTTGTTAATTGGTATGCCGGTTGCTTTAGCACTTGGGATTCCTTCCGTAATATATTTTATTTTTGATAAAAGCCTTCCTAATTTTACAGCAATTCAACGTATGGTTGCTGGGGCTAACACCTACCCCTTATTAGCTGTGCCTTTTTTTATTTTTGCAGGTAATTTGATGAATACCGGTGGAGTTACGAAGAGAATCTTTGATTTCGCTAATAAATTAGTAGGTCATATTAAAGGTGGATTAGGACATGTTAATGTTATTGCTAGTATAATTTTTGCAGGCATGTCCGGGGCTGCTATTGCTGATGCAGGGGGGTTAGGTACTATAGAGATAAAGGCTATGCGCAAGGCGGGTTATAATGATAGCTTAACATTAGGCATCACTGCAGCATCCTCTACGATTGGTCCCATAATTCCTCCAAGTTTACCAGTGGTTGTTTATGCTGTAGTAGCATCTTGCTCGGTTGGTCGCTTATTTGCTGCAGGGATTATCCCTGGTTTTATGATGGGTTTAGCCCTAATGATTATGATATATTTCTTAGCAGATAAATACAATACTCCAATTGAAAAAAAGTCAAGTTTTAAAATGATTGTTAGTTCTTTTTTAACAGCATCTTGGTCATTATTAACTCCTGCAATTATATTAGGAGGCATATTTTTTGGTATATTTACCCCCACTGAAGCAGCGGCTATAGCTTCTGTCTATGCCATCATCTTAGGATGTTTCATCTATCGAGATATGGGGTTTAAGCAATTATGGTATGTAGTAAAAATTTCAATGATTTCTACTGTTCAGGTGATGATTATTGTTGTTTCTGCTACTTTATATGCTTGGATATTAGCTAGGGAACAAGTTCCACAAGTAGTTGCTCATTATATACTAAGCTTAAGCCATAATTATTATTTAATCCTTTTTTTTATAAATATAGTCTTATTAATTGTAGGTATGTTTATGGAGACTATTGCTTCTATTAATATTTTAGTACCAGTATTAATTCCGGTGATTGCCGAATTAGGAATTGATCCCATACAATTTGGAGTAATTATGATTTTAAATCTAATGATAGGTCTACTAACCCCACCTTTTGGAACAGTTTTATTTGTGTTAAGCGGGGTAGCTAAAGTGTCAGTGGAGAAAGTTGCTAAGGATACAGCAATATTCCTAATTCCTTTATTAGGAGTTTTACTGTTAATAGCCTTATTTCCACAATTGACTTTATTTTTACCAAACTTAATCTTTGGAAAGTAATTACTATCAGGTGTATTTGTTTGAGACAATTATGTCTATTAATCTAAAGTGCAAAATAACGTACATGCATACGTTTGGATGAATATAAAAATTTCATGGAAGGCATCGAACAAAAGTTGAAAGGTGGAAAAGCTACCACTGATTTGTTCGTGGGTTTTAGAGTTTTTAAGTATAAAGATGGGGATAAGATTAGATTATTAAAAATTGGGGGTATAAAATGAAAGCTTTAGTAAAAACAAGTAAAGGAGTAGGAAATGTAGAAATAAAAAATGTTCCAGAGCCCATACCTGGTCCAGGGCAAGTAAAAATTTTGGTTAAAGCAGCTGGTATTTGCGGAACAGATTTACATATTTATAATGACGAATATCCTAGTATTCCCCCCGTTATTCTTGGACATGAAATAGCAGGTGAGATAGTTGAATGTGGTAAAGGGATTCGTGCTTGTGAAATAGGAAGAAGGGTTACAGCGCGGACTTTTATGGTAACTTGTGGGAGATGTCGATACTGCAATACAGGTAAAGATAATCTTTGCCCAGAGAGACTTTCGATAGGGAGTGGAGTAAATGGTGGATTTGCTAAATATCTTATTGTGCCTGAAAAAAATATTTTTTATCTTCCTCAGAATGTAAGCTATACTGCAGGTGCTTTAACTGAACCATTAGCTTGTTGTGTTCATGCTGTTTTAGAAGTAGCTCATATTTCTGTAGGGGAAAGAGTTTTAATTATTGGGCCTGGTCCCATTGGTATACTTTGTTCACAGTTAGTTAAGGCTTCAGGAGGTTATGTGGTAGTTATTGGTACAGCTTCGGATAAACAAAGGCTACAATTAGCCAAGGATTTAGGCGCTGATGAAGTAATAATAACTACTCAGATTAGCTCTCTAATAGAAAGAGAAAAGAATCTTGCCTTTGACGTTGTTTTTGAATGTTCAGGGACTGAAGAGGGCTTAAACATAGGTTTAAAATTGTTACGCAAAGGGGGTAGATATACTCAGCTTGGATTATCAGGAAAATTAATTAAATTTCCTATTGACCAGGCAGTTTATAAAGAAGTCAAATTTTTTGGTTCGTTCTCTCATACCTGGTCAGCCTGGGACACAGCAATAAGGCTTTTATCTAGAGGTTTAGTACAGACAGAACCTTTGGTTACTAATAAATTACCTTTAAGTTGTTGGAAGGAAGCCTTTAAAATGTTTGAAGAGAAGAAATGTATAAAAATTATATTAATACCTGAGGATTAAAAAAGATGATTGAGCTGAATTAAGAGCTTGTTTTTTAGTCTGATTGGACAAAAAAGTAGCCCTTTGTGGGCTCGATTATTTAGCAAAATTCCCTAAGAGAACTTCATTTATTATAGTCCAAGAATTTCTCCTGATGATTATAAAATTATTCCCGGTATTGATGGAAATATCTTATCTCCCACCTACAAAACGTTATAAAGGAGATACAAGAACTATAGCTCAAGCAGTAGAAAAAGTTGTAAAAGAAGCAATTAATGAATTTACTACTAAGGGAAAGAAAAAAATTACTTTAGCTTACTTGGCTGATGTACCCAATGGAGTGTCCTTCATTACCTAATTGTACTAATTTTGAATAGTCTTTAAACTACTTAGCTTAAAATAAAAATGATTTTACACATATAGAATATTAGTAACTATGATAATATTTAAAAACAGAAGAGAAAAATACAGATAAGAAAAAATGATTGTATTTTTAGTTTTCAATTTAAGACAATTTAAATTTAACGGAGAGATGAATAAATGAAAAAATCTTGGAAAGTTAAAATGCAACTTGTTTACGAGAAGATAAAAAAATAATTAGAACTAAGAATTGGGACGAGTTAAATCGGATTGTCGATAAAACTCGTAGAAAGAGATTTATTACTAATTAATTGTAGGTCTATGAGAAAAAATTAAATCTAATAAAACAGAAAAGTTGTTTATAATAAGTATTATGGAGGTTTAAAATTTATGAAAGCTCTTGTAAAATATTCAAAAGGGCCGGGAAATATGGAAATAAGAGAAGTTCCAGAACCGAACCCAGGTCCAGGAGAGGTTAAAATTGAGGTTAAGGCTGCTGGTATTTGCGGTTCTGATATACATATTTATCACGATACTATTGCTATACCCTTAAATCCACCAGTGATAACTGGGCATGAATTTAGTGGTGTAGTAAAGGCTATCGGAGAAGGTGTAACAAGTTGTAAGGTTGGTGAAAGGGTGACATCGGAGACAGCTATAAGTTATTGCGATCAATGTTCTTATTGCAAGACAGGTCGTTATAATCTTTGTAATGAAAGGAAAACGCTTGGTTATTGGTACAATGGTGCATTTGCTAAATTTACCATTGTTCCTCAAGGTAAAATTCATTTATTACCGAAAAAAATTAGTTTTATAGAAGGTGCGTTACTGGAACCTCTTGCATGTGTAACTCACGCAATCATGGATCAAAATATCATAAGTCCAACTGATATAGTCTTGATAACTGGTCCAGGAGCTATTGGTTTGATGTCATTACAGGTTGCAAAGGCTTATGGCGCAAAAGTATTAATAAGTGGAACGAATTATGATGTAGATAGATTGGAATTTGCTAAAAAACTTGGTGCTGATCGAGTAATAAATATACAGAAGGAAGATATTTATCAAGTTATACAGGAAGAAACATATGACAGTGGTGTTGACGTTGTATTTGAATGTTCTGGTTCTCCTTCTGCTATTAAATCAAATATGGATTTAATTAAAAAACGAGGTAGGTATAACCAAATTGGTTTAACAGAAAAAATGACCTCTCTTGATTTTAGTCAAATTTGTTATAAGGAACTAAAAGTTACGGGTTCTTTGGGGTCAATTTGGACATCTTGGGAGAATGCAATATCATTGGTAAAAAATGATAAAGTAGATCTAAAGTGTCTTGTTTCGCATCAGTTCCCATTATTATCATGGAAAGAGGGATTTAATATTTTTGAAAATAAAAAAGGCATTAAAATCGTTTTAAAACCGGTTTGATATTTTTATGAAGGATAATAATATTTAGAAATTATTTAATTTAGCGGGAACTCCTCATCTGTAAAGAGTGGGTATTGATGTAATAATTTAGTTTCTACTCAATTATTAATTTCTTAGATAACCAGTATCGATTCCAACATAAGATTTATTTATATTATATTCTTAAAACTAAAAAGGAGTATATTGATGATTTTAACTAATGTACAAGAGGTAAAGATAGTAAATTTATGCAAAAAGTTTCGTATAGAACTTATTAAGTGTCTTCATACTGTTGGCTCAGGACATCCAGGGGGTTCTTTGTCAGCGACAGAAATAATTACTACATTATATTTTCATGAACTAAATGTTAATCCAAAAAATCCTAATGATCCCGATAGAGATAGATTCATTCTTAGCAAAGGACATGCAGCTCCTATGCTTTATTTAAATTTAGCAGAAAAAGGATACTTTGATAAGAGTGAACTTAGCAATTTGCGGCAAATGAATCACATGCTTCAAGGGCATCCGTGTGCAAAAACTACACCGGGCATTGATCTTTCAACAGGACCCTTAGGGCTTGGTATTTCTGCAGCAGTTGGTATGGCTATAGCGGGCAAACTCGATAAAAAAGGATATAATGTATATGTTCTAATCGGAGACGGAGAAACGCAAGAAGGAATTGTTTGGGAAGCTGCCATGGCAGCTTCAAAATATAAATTAGACAATCTTATTGTTATACTCGACCACAATAAAGTGCAGTTGGATGGGACAATTGATGAAATTATGCCACTAGGAGATATAAATGCTAAATGGGAATCTTTTGGTTGGAAAGTTATAGAGACGAATGGTCATAATATCAGAGATATTTCAAGTGCACTAGAAGAAGCAAAACGAGCAAAAGGTAGACCAACAATTATTATTGCAGAGACAGTTAAGGGAAAAGGAATATCGTTTATGGAAGGAAAGAATATTTGGCACGGTAAGCCTATTGACGATGAACATTTTAATTTAGCAATGAAAGAATTGAGTGGAGGGAATTAATTATGAAAACAAAGCAGATAAGGCAGGCATACGGAGAAGCTCTTGTTCGAATAGGTAAGAAAGATAAAAGAATTATAGTTCTCGATTCAGATGTTTCGAATTCTACTAAAAGTTGTATTTTCGAGGAAAAGTTTCCTGAAAGATTTTTTAATGTAGGTATATCTGAGGCAAATATGGCTGGTATGGCAGCTGGTTTAGCAACTGCTGGTAAGATACCATTTATTAATACTTTTGCTACCTTTATGGTTCTTCGTGCTGGTGATCCTATTCATAGTCTAATTGCATATACAAATCTTAATGTAAAAATAGCCGGTGCATATTCCGGGCTTTCAGATTCATACGATGGTGCAAGCCATCATTCTCTTATTGACATCGCATTCATGAGGGCTCTTCCAAACATGTCAATAATTTCAGTATCTGATCCTGTTGAAACAGAGAAAAGCGTGAAAGCTTGTCTGGATATAGAGGGACCGGTCTATCTTCGTCTCAGTAGAGCAGAGATGCCATACATATATGATGATAACTATAATTTTGAGTTTGGGAAAGGAAATATCTTGGTGGATGGTTCAGATCTTACAATTATCGCAACAGGTTATATGGTTCATAAAGCCTTGGAAGCTGCAAAGTTACTTAAAAATGAGGGTATAAATGTTAGAGTTGTTAATATCCATACAATTAAACCAATTGACACTGAATTACTCATAAAATGCGCAAAAGAAACCAGGGCTATTGTAACAGTAGAAGAGCATAGTATATATGGCGGCCTAGGTGCAGCTATTGCTGAAGTTATTGTCAGTAATTATCCTGTCCCGATGGAAATAGTTGGTATACAGGATGTCTTTTGCGAATCGGGAGATTATGAACAACTCTTGAATAAATATGGATTATGTGCAGAAAATATTGTTGTAAAATCTAAACTCGTTCTTTCTAGAAAATATGTTGAAAAATAATTTTTTGCTTTCTAGATATTTAAATTCATTTATTTCCCGCCTTATTTATTTGAAAAGATAAGGCGGGCAGGTATATTAATTAAAAGATTATTTCTTGTTCTTCTATAATTTTAAACTCTTTAATCTTTCAATCGCTTCTTCTAATCTTTTTTCATCAACGGTTAGGGCAATTCGTACATATCCTTCACCATATTCTCCGTAGCCGATTCCCGGAGTAACAATTATTCCCGTCTTTTCTAGTAAGAGATTAGAAAATTCCATAGAACTCATTTTGTTCGAAGTGGGAATCCAGATGTAAAAAGTAGCTTTAGTTGGTTTTAAATTCCATCCTAATTTATTTAATCCATTTATTACTACATTACGCCTGCTGGTATAAATTTTATTCATCTTTTCTATATTATCCTGAGGACCGGTTAAGGCTTCTATTCCAGCTTGTTGTATTGCCTTGAATACACCTGAGTCGATATTAGTCTTGATAACAGAGAGAGCTGAAATAGCTTCTTGGTTTCCCACCGCAAAACCAAGTCTCCAACCGGTCATATTATAAGTTTTAGATAAAGAATGAAATTCAATTCCTACTTCTTTAGCCCCATCTATTTCCAGAAAACTGTTGGCTTTGTAATCATCAAAAGTCATTTCTGAGTAGGCAAAATCATGACAGACCAGGATATCATATTTTTTAGCAAATTTTATTACCTTTTCAAAAAAATCTTTATTGGCCACAGCAGCAGTAGGATTGTTAGGGTAGTTGATAAACATTAATTTAGCTCTTTGCGCGACCTCTTCATCTATTTCTTCTAAATCAGGTAAAAAATCATTTTCTTCTAATAAGGGCATAATATAAGGAAAGCCGTTGGCAAATAAAGTACCCGTTTTATAAACCGGATAACCGGGGTCAGGAATAAGGCTAAAATCTCCCGGGTCAATGAAGGCTAAAAAGACATGAGCTATTCCCTCTTTGGAGCCGATAAGAGCTATTACTTCTTTATCCGGGTCTAAGTCAACCCCAAATCTATTTTTATACCATGAGGCAACTGCCTGCCTAAATTCAGCTGTTCCCTGATAAGGGGGATAATTATGTGTTTTAGGGTCTTTTACGCTTTCAATTAATTTATTAATTATATTATTAGAGGTAGGTTGGTCAGGATCACCTATACCCAAGTTAATAATATCAATTCCTCTTTTTAGGGCTTCTTCTTTTTTCTTATCAATTTCTGCAAATAAATAAGGGGGGATAGTTTCAATCCTTTGTGCTATCTTCATAAATAAAATTCCTTTCTATTAAAATTTTTAAAAAATGATAGACAGGCAGGACGCCTGCCCTACGTTTACTCATTACGGGCAGACACAAGGTCTGCCCCTACCTCAGCAGCACCTGGTTTCTATCTTCTTCACGAGATACGAACGACGAAAATAATCGGTCAATCGGTCAATCGGCTAATTGGTCAATTAAATAATCATTTCTCCCCTAAAAACTAATTCTGCCGGTCCGGTCATATATACAGATCCGTTCTCTATCCACTCAATATCTAAATCTCCTCCCGGTAAGTGAATTGTAGCTTTCCGATCTGTTTTTTTATTCAAAACTGCCGCTACTAAAGCAGCACATGCTCCGGTTCCGCAAGCCAAAGTTTCTCCGACTCCTCTTTCCCATACTCTGAAGTTTATCTCTTGTTTATTTAAAACTTGAATAAATTCTACATTGGTTTTTTCAGGGAAAAGGGGGTGATTTTCAATTTTTGGGCCAATTTCATCTACCGGTATGGATTGTACATCATTAACAAAGATTATACAATGTGGATTGCCCATAGAGACACAGGTAATTTTGAAAATATATTTTGAATTAATTTTTAAGATTTCGTCTACTACTGTGGGGGCATTTTCTCCTTCCATAGGAATTTCTCTTCTCTTTAATTTAGGAATACCCATATCTACTTTAATTCCCGATATTTCTTTATCTTTAAAGATTAATTCAGGAGTTATAATACCTGCTAAGGTCTCTACAGTGAATTTATTTTTCGAAACCAATTTATTTTCGTAGGCATATTTAGCGAAACATCTAATTCCATTTCCGCACATCTGAGCTTCACTGCCATTAGAATTAAAAATTCTCATTTTTAAGTCTGTATTAGATGAAGGCAAGATAAGTATTAATCCATCTGAGCCTGTTCCAAAATTGCGATCACAAAGTTTTTTTGCCAGATAAGAAAGGAATGATGAATCGCCCAATGATTTACTTAAACAATCGATTAAAATAAAATCATTCCCTAATCCATGCATTTTAACAAAATTTATTTTCATAATAATATTTCCCTTAATTTCTATGATTTTTATACTAGTAGGGGGCGGATTCATCCGCCCCGTCTTTATTTTGCGGGCTCGATTCATCGAGCCCCTACAAATTAGATATTACACATTACTGTATTTTTTTCTCGTCACGGGCAGACACAAGGTCTGCCCCTACACCCGAATTTTGACTTCTATTTCATATCTTCAATACATCTTTCATTTCGTAGAAGCTGGGAGGTTTGCCTTTCATAAATTTTATGGCTTGAATGGTACCATAAGCAAAGGTATCACGGCTGTGGGCTTTATGAGTTAATTCTAATCTCTCGCCTAAGGCAGTAAACATCACCGTATGTTCACCGGTAATATCCCCTCCTCGAATCGAGTGGATACCAATCTCTCCTCTTCCCCTTTCCCCAATTATTCCTTCTCTGCCATAGATTGCCACTTCATCCAGATTTATTCCTTTGGCTTTCGCAATTTCTTGGGCTAATTTTTTTGCAGTACCGCTAGGGGAATCTTTTTTAAAACGGTGATGGGCTTCCACAATTTCTATATCATAATCATCTCCCAAAGCAGCAGCGGTTTCAGCAGCAAGTTTATAAAGTAAATTAACTCCCAAAGACATATTTGGAGAGAAAAGAATAGGTGCATTTTGAGATGCACTTTTCATCTTAGCTATCTCTTCATTAGAAAATCCAGTGGTGCCTATAATCATAGCTTTTTTATATTTAGAGATAATTTCCAAATGTTGAAGAGACGCTTTAGGATTGGTAAATTCGAGTACTTGGTCGGTCTCCTGAATTACTTCTTCCAAATTATCCTTAATAATTATCCCCGTTTTACCTAAACCGACTGTTGTCCCCCAATCTTTTCCTATATCAGGATGAGAAGGGGATTCAATTATTCCTATCAATCCCATATCTTTATTTTGGTATATTAATTGCGCAACTTTTGAACCCATCTTTCCACAACCACCACAGACAATGACATTAATCATTTGTTATTCCTCCAGTAAACCAAATTTTATCAAGTCTACTTTTAATTTAGCCAGATTATTTTCACTCATTGGACTTAGAGGTAACCGTAAAT
>Ga0268280_1000659_pt1 | contig 27084 bp, 26 predicted proteins | sample saktaG_9_FD_190139 | JGI IMG/M metagenome (GOLD analysis project Ga0268280, IMG submission 190139) | Saline water microbial communities from Sakinaw Lake, British Columbia, Canada - sak_2011_5_24_40m | ecosystem: Environmental > Aquatic > Non-marine Saline and Alkaline > Saline ...
ACCGAGACTTGAGACTTTTTTATATCATTGCTGTACTTGGCATATAAGACTTCGAAAGCGGTCACATCATCGTCTCTCTTGGGAACCAACCCCTTGTATACGAAACCTCCCATCAGGAAGAACGGAAATTTGTTCATATTGTCGGGCCCTATAGTGACAACGGCCAACGGCGTAAGCCCCTGGTCTTTGGTATCCTTTTCGCGGTATATCATCTGATCGGCATGTATGTATACGTTAAAATCACCGATATGCTTCCTCTGTGGCAGCCCGGTCACCGCATATGAACCGCCGTTTATATCGGCGTATAGGTCTCTTCTTACGGCGCCGTTATAATATATGCCGCCTTTATAATGTCCGGGAAGTCCCGCCGAGCCTAAACCATCTGCCGGAACATAAGCGAGCTCCTGTGCAAAGGCCAGCCCTTCTTTAAGCCGCAGCGAGAAGTCAAGGCCGTAGAATTTATCATATTCTACCCCTTTGTCGCCATCGTATATCCCGGAGAGAATATAGAAATCCTTATTTAGGTTAAATCTTGCCCGGGCTCCCCATGTAGCGGTCGGATATACCGGGAAGAAAAGGTTTATCGGTATAGAGATGGGAACGCCGTCGACACCGTTGCTCACAAATGCGCCGTAGAGAGGCGAAGACGCGAAGTCATCGCCGGTGGCGATCCTGCCTACCCTTATATTGAGCCTCTTGTCCAATAGGTCCTTCTCCAGATAAAGAGAATAGAATCTGAATTGTTCGTGGCCGTAGATAGTGCTTACGACAATGTCGTTGCCTATCACAGCCTTGGAGAGGTTCTGTCCCTGCCGCCAAAGACCGGATATATGGAACTGCGTGCCAAGAAGTCCGACGAATCTCTCAAGATCGAAGTTCACATCCCATCCTACGGAGTGGTCGTAACGCGCACCCTGTTTCATCCCTCCGGACACGTTGCCCAGGACGTTGTTTGTGTACGTCTGGCTAAACACAACTCCGCCATTCGCAAGTTCCTCGCGCAGACTATTCCAGTCTCCGAGCATATATTGCTGCGTTTCGGAACCTGCCGGCAACCCGCCTAACCGCTCTATCTTTTTCTCTTCCCTCTGCTCGGCTAAATAAGAAGGATTGTAGCTGGAGTAGGCGGGGGCTGCCGCAAAGACTAAGGCCAGTATTAAGGCTATCGTCTTTCTCATTATTTTGTCTCCTTCACGCCGAGAGACCTTAAGCCTTTATTCTTTCTTAAGTGCGCTTCTATCTCCTCGAGAGAATGGCCCTTCGTTTCAGGAACGTAGAGATAGCAGAATGCTATACCGATGGCGCATATAATAGCGTAGAACCAGAATGTTCCGGCCTTGCCCAGTTTTTCCGTCAGCGTAAGGAACGTCGATGCCACCACAGCATTGAATCCCCAGTTCGCTACCGTAGCAAGGCTCATCGCCCTTCCGCGGACATTCAAAGGATATATCTCTGCTATCATCAACCAGAATATCGGCCCGAGGCTTATCGCGAAAGACGCTATGTAAAATACGACGCCTAAGACCGTGATGATCTTAAGCCCACCGGTTATGTCGGGCGCGTGAAAAGCTACCCCGATAACGGCTAAGCTTATAGCCATGCCGGTCATGCCTATATATAGAAGCGGCTTTCTCCCTAATCTATCGATAAACCATATCGCGACGACCGTCATAAGCACATTGACGATGCCGACGCCCACCGTCGCAAGGATCGCCACTTTATGTGATTCGAATCCCGCAAACTCAAATATCGTAGGAGCGTAATAGATTATGGTGTTTATTCCGGTCGCCTGCTGGAAGAATGCCAGCGCTATTCCCACAACGAGCGCAGGCCTTATCCATGGCTGTAGCAGTTCTTTCCAGGATCCCTCTTTAGCCGTAAGAGAGCTCTGGATTAAACGTATCTCCTGGTCGATCTTCTCCTGCGGGATTATGCGCGCCAAAGCCGCGCGGGCCTCTGCGGTCATATTTTTTCCGACAAGCCACCTCGGGCTTTCCGAAAGAAAGATCATGCCGATGATGAGTATTACAGCAGGGATAGCTCCGAGTCCGAACATCCAGCGCCACTCGTTGGTGCCGATAGACAAGGCATAATCCACCAGATACGAGACCACTATACCGCAGGTTATCATGAGCTGGTTTAAGGATACGAGAGCTCCTCGCATTTGGGGCGGAGATATCTCAGAGATATATAACGGGGCGGTATAGGAGGCCACACCTATCGCGACCCCTATGATGAGGCGGAACAGCACGATCATTGCAACGTTGGCAGCAAAGCTCGCTCCTATAGCCCCTACAGCGAAGAGCAGGGCTGTTACTACCAGGACTTTTTTGCGCCCAAACTTGTCGGTTATAGCGCCGGAAAAAGCTGCTCCTATCACAGCTCCGATGAGCACAGCACTTACTACGGCCTCCACGGCCGATGAAGCAAGCTTGAACTGGTCCTTGATAAATAGAATGGCGCCTGATATAACTCCGGTATCATACCCGAATAATAGTCCAGCTAGCGCAGCTATTCCGGCGGTCATGTATACAACGGACTTCGATCCCTTTTTCATACTCCGCCCTCCATAGTTTTACAGTAGGGCACCTTTAAAGGTGCCCTACCATTACGGAAAGTATACCACATGTTTCTATTGTTGGAAGAGGCCCTCGGCAATATCACTCATGACATTGCTCAAGTCCGGCCTCACCTTTACCTTCGGTTCTTTCAACGTCCCGCTCACCTCTATTATGCTGTAACGCTCTATGGCGCCCGCAATCTTACTGGCATCGACACCTTCATCGGTGAATTCCGTCTTCAAAGACGCTGTTATGGAATTATCGTAACCTATCCTGGCCACGCCGCTGATGTTGAGCAAGTCGCTTCTTAAATTGATATCATTCGTTGAGATCACTTTGTCCTTGATCGAAAAATCGCAGTCTCCCTCCTTAAATATAATGGAGCCGAAATCCCGCCTGAAGACCACCGTTCCTATTCCACGGAATAGATTGAGCTGCCATAGCTTGCCGTTCGATATATTTATCTTTCCCCACGCGGAGAACTTCGACGGATCCGACTGATAACCCTTGAACCCAAATCGTGAGTATATGGAGCCTGCTATATCGCTATCTTTAAATTCGGTATCGAGCTTTATCTTTTCTATCTTCAGGTCCCTTACTTCGGCCTTTACCTGATAGCCTTTCTCCTTGGAAGCAAGATCAAGCCTGCCGGAGCCGTCGAGAGTGCCGCCGTATAGGGACGCCTGCATCTTAACAATATCTATGACGCCCGATCTCTGCATACAGCTCATGGTAAAGTTTTCCATCTTGAAGCCATATAGCGAAATACCGGGGCCGAAAACTTCCAGATCGGCATCGCAGGAAAAGAGATCGCTTATATTTCCTTTTAACGCAAATTTGGCTGTCACTCTGCCGGAAAGTTTCGAATCTTTGATCATATTTTCAAACTTCTTGAAGAGCTCCTTATTCTCATTGAGTCCGAATTTTATCGTGCCGCTCAGTTCGGCCTCTACATTGGCGGGATCGGTAGTATCGAGATCGCCATATATCGAGAAATCGGTATTTTCGAAACGACCCTCGAGCCTTGAAAGAGTGAGAAAGTTATCGTTGACCGCAATAAGCGATCTTATTGAGAGTTTGTCTGAATCCAATTTGATATCTATGCCGGGTTTTTCAAAATTGGTAAGCGTGCCCGAGGAACTGTACTCGGCGTCCATATGTCTAAATGTGAGGCCTTCCCACAATAACTGATTCGCTGTGAACTTGAACCTCCCTTTCACATTATCGAGAGGAGTCTTGTTGTAATCCAGAGTTATCCTGGCAGCCGTAACATCCAGATAACCGTTCACAAGCGGCATCTCTTTTACAGGGACTTTATATTCTAGTTTCAAGTTTAAAGACCCTGCCCCTGAAAGCTCTGCCGGAAGTTTCATCTTAAACCGGTTCTTTAATATATCTTTAAGCATACCCAATTCCGACAGGGATCTGATATCTATGATGAGTGATCCAGTCTTAAAGTCCGCCAGATCCGCGGTTGCGGTGACAGGCAGCCCGGCAAGGGTGCAGGTGAGGTTCTTAGACAAAAATCTTGACTCGGTAAATATCGCTTTTCCTCTTATATCGTCGATCCTGGCGACGTATTCGAGTCCGGTGAGAGCAAGATTCTTAATATCTATATCACCCGAATAAGAGAGAGTCTTCTTCTTGAAGTCATATTCCGCATTGGCCGTAACAGCGCAATTTATATTTGCTTTTACCGGTCCTTGGTCGAACTCTAACCCAAGACTCGTCATACTTATCTTGGCGCCAAGCGTATCATTTGTGGCTTTAATCGTTGCTTCGCCGTCAACTCTGCCTTCCGGCAATTCTATATTTTGATCTTTACAGTATGGCGCAAACTCTTTCAAATAGACGTCCCTAGCCTTTATGTCGATAGAGAGTCCCTTCTTTAACGCCGCATATTCGCCTTTTATCTTGACCAGCATGGGGAGTTTTGAAGGGAGTTCGAATTCGGCGTCAAATACAACTTTATCGGGAAGTGAAATGTGCGCGTCCAGGAACACATTTTTGACATCCTTGGTGAGCGCCGGATCGAGCGCGCTGTCCTTATAATTGACGACGGCCTTGGATAGCATTATCCTTAGGATCGTAAGGTTATACTCGCCGTTTAATAGGAGCGGCTTCTTAAAGAAGGTCTCCACTATATCGAATGTGTTGTCTTTGCGGCGTTCCAGAAATATTCGGGCGCTCTTTAGCTCCAGCGATGTTATTATTATCTGTTTCTTGAATAGAGGAAATATCAGAAATCTGCAGTCCGCCTCTTTGGCCTTGATGACCCAGAGATCGTTATCCAGGATGGCGAGGTCCTTTATGACGAGGCCTTTGAAGATGTCAAGCTTTGCGCTCGAGAGCTCTATTCTTTTGCCGGTCGCAAGTTCAAAACCTTCGATCAGCGCCGACCTTATCTTCTCGGGGAATATGACTTCGTTGAAATATAACGCGCCGGCAATAGCCAGCACTGTAAGTAGGGCGAGAACTGAAAAGATTATCTTTTTCAATCTTTTTTGATCAACTCTTTTACTTTAGCCAGAAATGCGTTCGGCTCGAACGGCTTTGTGACGTAAGCGTCGGCGTGGACCTCGGAGCCGAGCTCTTTATCCGATTCTCCCGCGCGCGCGGTGAGGATGATGATGGGTATTTTGCTATAGTTTTTATCGAACTTCAACATTGCACAGACTTTGTACCCGTCTATTTTGGGCAGCATGAGGTCGAGGACTATAAGATCGGGCTTCTCTTTTTTAGCTTTGTCCAAAGCCTCCTGGCCGTCCGAGGCTGTTATGACAGCATACCCATTCGAGTCAAGAAGCTCCTTTATCATCGCTACTATCGTAGGGCTATCGTCGGTGACCAGTATCTTTTTTGGCATCAAATCCACTCTCTTGTTCTCTAACCAGGTTAGAATGAGTACTTTTTAACCTGGTTAGAAAGACCCTATCCCGAGACCATATTTGTGATCTCTTCGGCTATTCTTTCCAGAGAGACGACCTTATCGATGAGCCCCATATCTATGGCCGCTTTATTCATGCCGAATATTACCGAGCTCTTCTCATCCTGCGCTATCGTCTTGCCGCCCGCCTTCCTGATAGCTCTTATCCCATCGACGCCATCCTGCCCCATGCCCGTCATTATCACGCCTATGGCGTTCTCCTGGTAATAATCGGCCACGGACTTCATCATGACATCTATCGAAGGGACATGAACTATAGCTTTGCTCGTATTTTCACTTAAGACTATCCTTCCGTCGCTTCCTATGCGCATATGCAGATCATCGGGCGCCAGCATTATCATGCCCTTTTTTAAAATGTCTCCTGCCTTGGCTATGTTTACATGCAGGCAGGATGCCGTGTTCAACCATTCCGCAAGGCCGTCTATAAATCCTTTGGACATATGCTGAACTATTAATATCCCGCAGGGAAAATCGGGCGGCAATTTCGCTAAGACCTGCTGGAGAGCTTGCGGGCCTCCCGTAGAAACGCCGATGGCCACTACCTTGGATGTCTCCTTGCCTCTTAATTCTTTAGGGGCTTTTACGGGGCATGCCCTGATCTTCATGCGCCTTAACGGCTTTACGTGCGAAGCTATCTTTATCTTGGTTATCAGGTCTGCGGCGATAGTCTCTATGTCCGAGGTGACGGCCACGAAGTCCATCGCGCCTATCGAAAGCGCTTTGACTATTACCGTGATGTCCATACTGCTTACGACTATTATCGGTATCGGAAGCTCTTCCATTATCGCTTCCGTGGCTTCCAGCCCGGACATCATCGGCATCTTCAGGTCCATAGTGATGACATCGGGTTTAAGGAGAAGCGCCTTCTCCACGCCCTCCTTGCCGTTCTTCGCCAGGCCGACGACTTCGATGACGGGGTCTTTCTCAATGATCGACTTTAAAGCCTCTCTCATGAGCGCCGAATCGTCTACTATTAGTACGCGTATTTTGCCATTCATATTAACCGATGAGTCTCTCAATCGTATTAAGCAGTCCTTCGGAGGTAAATTCGCTCTTCAGTATGTATGCGTCAGCTCCGGCCTCGAGGCCGCGCCTCTTATCCGCATCGCTCTCTCTCGTCGTGACTATGATGATCGGTATGCTCTTATATAATTTGTCTTTTCTTAAAGTAATGGTAAGCTCAAATCCGTCCATTCTCGGCATGAGCACGTCCGTGATAACGAGGTCGAACCTCTCCTGCGCCGACTTTTCAAGCGCCTCCTGCCCATCGCGCGCGATTACCACGGAAAACCCCGCCGACTCCAGGACGTTCTTCTCAAGCATGGCGGTCGATATGGCGTCCTCCGCCAGAAGGATGGTCTTCCTCTTCTTCTTTGCCCCGGGAGCCGGCATGGCACCCGAAATATCCTGACGCCTCACTACGACGCCGCCTTCGAAAGAATCGATTATGGACGGCACGTCGATGACCAATATGACCCGGCCATCTCCGAGTATCGTCGCTCCGGAGATGTATTTGACATTTTTGAGCGGATCGCTTAAGCTTTTGCCCACTATATCCTGCCTGCCCTTTAACTCATCGACTAAGAGCCCGAGCCTCTTTTCAACCGACTGGACTATGATGACGGAAAAATACCTTCTCTCCACAATGCCCTTGACCGGAAGGCTGAATATATCGTTCAACCGTACGAGCGGCATGATCTGATTCCTCACGGTGATAGCTTCGCGCGTCTCGACCGTCTTTATCTGGCCCAACTCTATCCTGATCGTTTCGACTACCGCATCTATGGGTATGGCGAATGTGTCGCTTCCCGCGGCAACTAAAAGGCATTCCGTTATGGCAAGCGTAAGCGGCATCTTCATCTTGAATATCGTCCCGGAATCACGCGCCGATATCACTTCAACCGTTCCTTTGAGCTTCGTAAGGCTCTCCTTCACGACATCTAGTCCTACGCCGCGCCCGGAAGTCCCGGTGACCTCATCTTTGGTGGTAAAACCGGGCATGAATAATATTTGAAATGTCTCTTCGTCGGACATCGATTCTATTCTTTCTTTAGGGAGGATCTTCCTCTCTATGGCTCTTGCTTTAACCTTATTGATATCTATCCCGGCGCCGTCATCAGATACCTCTATGACAACCTGCGACCCGACCTGATATGCGTTCAGCGAAACCCTCCCCGCGGCGGGCTTATCTTTTTTGATCCTATCCTCAGGATCTTCTATGCCGTGATCCACGGCATTTCTCAAGAGATGCATCATAGGGTCCTTCATCTCGTCTATAATAGTCTTATCGAGATGAGTATTTTCACCCTTCATCTCTATATTTATATCTTTGCCCGCTTTCTGGGCGAGGTCGCGCATAGCGCGGGGAAACAGGTTAAAGAGATATGATACCGGCACCATCCGCACTTTCATCACTTCGTCCTGTATGTTGGAAGTGACACTAGATATGCTCTCCTGGGCCCTATTCAACTCCTTTATCAGTTCGCGGAAGCTTTCTCCGGTATGATCATGGGTCTCGAACTTACGCGTAATGTGAGTCACCAGCTCATTCAGGCGGACCTTTGACACGATGAGTTCGCCCGAAAGGTTCATAAGCTTATCGAGTTTGTTTATATCTACACGAAGGCTCTCTTCGGCTACGGCTGCAGGTTGAGGACTGACCTTTGCGGGCTCTGCGGCCTTAGCCTCTTTCTTCTTTTCGGGGATTTCCGCGGCTTTGGTTTTAGGTTTCTCAATCTTCTTCATGACTCCGGCAAATACAGAAGCGATCTCCTTGCATAAGTCGTCGGCAAAAGGCCGTGCCACGCCCGCGCCTTCCCATGTAACCTTATCTTCCAATAAAGGCGGTATCGAATCGAGGCCTTTAAAAAGTATATCGAAATGCGCTTTCTGTAAAACTATCTTGCCATCGAGCGCATCCTGTAGGCCACTCTCCATTTCATGAGCAATATCGGCTATCCTCTTATAGCCCATCATCGTGGATGAACCTTTGATAGTATGGGCCTCGCGCATCATCGATTCCAGCATAGCCTTATCCTGAGGGCTCTTCTCCAGCTTCAGAAGCCCCTCGTTCAGGTTCTGGAGATGCTCGCGCGTCTCTTCTTTATATTGAGCTATGAATTTAGATTTATCAAATTCCATATTATAGTTTAAATTTTCCTGTAATGTCCTTCAACTCTGTCGCGAGAGCTGTGAGCTGCTTGGCCGCGGTCTGCGACTGCCCCGCTCCGGCGGCGATCTGCTTCATAGCCTCATTGATATTACCCATGGCATCGGCTATCTGTTTCGAGCCCGACACCTGCTGTCCCGCACCCATAGCTATCTCTTTCGCGCTTTCAGCCGATTCCTGGGAGAGCTTCACTTCTTCGACAACGTTCGCGGTAGACTGCTCCATGGCCATGATAGCGTTGGACATTTCGTGCTGGATTATTTCGATGAGTGCCGTAATATCTTTTGTCGACTTTGCTGTAGAATCAGCGAGTTTTCTTATTTCGTCGGCTACGACAGTAAACCCGCGGCCATGCTCTCCGGCTCTTGCGGCCTCTATCGCAGCGTTTACCGCCAAGAGATTAGTCTGATCCGCTACGTCATTGATCAGCTCTGTGATCTTTCCTATCTGCTGGGATTTCTCGCTCAACGAAGTGATCTTTTCGCCTGTCTTACTGATAGCATCTTTTATCTTTCCCATTCCTGCCAGAGCGTGATTCGCAGCCTGAGAGACCTGTTTTATGCTTTCGCCTATCTGTTCGGCGCTCTTTGATAGCTCTGCCGCGGCTGAGGTCGTCTCATTTACTGCCGAAGACTGTTCTCTTGCGCTCGCCGCCTGCTGCTGGCTCGCCGATAGTATCTCGCTGGATGCCGACGTTATCTGGCCGACAGCATCTTTGGTTTTAGTCATAACCTCATTCAGACTTTTAAGCATTATTCTGAAGCTATCCGCCAGAGTTCCTATTTCATCCTCGCTCTTCACTGATATCGAGCCTGCCAGGTCTCCACCTGCCACTTTTGCCGCGGCATTCGACAGGTCTACGACCGGTCTTACTATAGTTTCTGAAATACCCATTGCCGCCATAATGACTATAGCGCCTACGATCAGTATGATCAGCACCATAACACTGCGCAATTTATTTGCTGCCGAAAACGCTTCACGCGCATCGATCTCCGCGACTATCGTTCAACCCAGACCAAACTCTTGATCGAGATCCACCCCGTTGGTCACTCCTAAAACATACAACCCGCGGTAATCTTTATATAAGCCTGTGCTCTCTTTCTTCTCGGACCGGAAGATCTTTATCAGGTCACTATCCACCTTCTGCTTTAAGAAAGTATCTTTCGTAAATCTTGAGTCGGTGATCATGTAGCCACCGCCATTCAGCATGTATACTTCGCCGGTATCTCCAAGACCCACCCTGTCCGCAAGTATGTGGTTTAGCTCTTTCGTTTCGTATCTATTGACTACGACCCCTATAAAAGCCCCCGTAGCTTTGCTCTTTATCGGCATGGAGACCGCTATGCAATCTTTCCCCGTTGAAGACACGTACGGGTCTTTTATATGCATACCCGATTTTCCTTCCACGAAGTACTGGTCTTTTGATTTGTCGACGCCGATCAGTGTCTTATCTGTGGAAGCCACGATCTTGCCTTCCGGATTCATGATACTCGTCATTTCAGTATCGGAATCGATCTGGCCCTTATCTTCAACTAAATATTCATCGAGATCTTTCACCAGCGCCCCCATATCGAGCCCATGCTGCTCTATCTTCTCGAGAGTGTTGCGTATAAATACATCGGTAGCGTAACTCGTGGTTACCTTGATCTTGGTCCGCAAGTATCGCTTAACAGCTTCCTCCCGTCCCTGTGATATGGCCTTAAAGCTTTCAATGAATCCTTTCTCCAGCGCCTTCTTCGCGGAAATATAGCTCGTAACGCTCACGATCATAAGCGGCACTAAAGATATAACTAAAAAGAGCGTAACCAATTTCACCTTCATACTTGCGGCGAAAATATTCTTCATCGCGTCTTCTCCTCATTTATTTTATTAAAACTTAAACCATCTTCTTAAGATCGGCTGCCAGGGTATTCAATTGCTTGGCGGCTGCCTGAGCCTGACTGGCGCCCGCGGCGATCTGTTTCATAGCTTCGTTGATATTACCCATCGCATCGGCTATCTGCTTAGATCCCGAAACCTGTTGAGTAGCACCCATCGATATCTCTTTTGCGCTTTCGGCCGATTCCTGAGAAAGCTTCACTTCCTCGACAACGTTCGCGGTAGATTGCTCCATCGCCATGATGGCATTGGACATCTCGTGCTGGATTATTTCGATAAGTGCTGTGATATCTTTTGTAGATTTCGCTGTAGAATCGGCAAGTTTTCTTATTTCATCGGCCACCACAGTGAATCCGCGGCCATGCTCTCCGGCCCTTGCTGCTTCTATCGCGGCATTGACAGCCAAAAGATTAGTCTGGTCCGCTACGTCATTGATGAGTTCCGTGAGCTTGCCTATCTGCTGTGATTTTTCACTCAATGAAGTTATCTTGTCCCCGGTCTTGCCGATCGCATCTTTTATTTTGCCCATGCCGGCCAGAGCGTGGCTCGCGGCAAGCGATACCTGTTTTATGCTTTCGCCTATCTGCTCCGCGCTCTTCGACAATTCTGCCGCGGCGGAAGTCGTTTCATTAATTGCCGACGACTGCTCCCTGGCGCTCGCTGCCTGCTGCTGGCTCGCGGAAAGGATTTCGTTAGAGGCTGCTGTGATCTGGCTAACGGCGGACTGGATAGCGTTAACTATATAATTCGCTGACAGCCAGCCAACCAATATGACGATGATCGCGACTATCGTCACTACCAGGGCGGTGGTAACGCCCAATTGCCTTACGGGCGCGAATGCTTCGCTCGCATCCATTTCCGCTATAAGCGTCCAGCCAAGCCCGAATTCTTTATTAAGAGAATCACCCATAGAAGCGCTCAACTGCAGCACTCCTCTATAATCGGGCTGGACTTGAGTCATTGACGCGCCTTTAGACTGCATCAATTTTGTAAGCTCATTTTCCACTCGTTGTTTTAGAACGGCTCCTTTTTCATACTTGGCTTCCGTTATCATATAGCCATTCTTATTGACTATATACACTTCGCCCGTCTTGCCAAGTCCTTCCGTTTCTGATGTAATAGCATTTAGGGCCACAGGATGAAGTTTACTTATCAGTACCCCTATCGCATTCCTTTTGTCTCCTTTTTGGGAATATACAGGCACGGCTACACCATAGTAAGGTTCATTCGTTTTGCTGTCGATGGCCATATCTATTATACGGGCCTTTTTGAGGCCCTGTATAAATGTCTCTTCCCGGGACATATCACTGCCTATCACTGATAGATCGTTTGACAGACAGACTTTTCCGCTTGCCTCGATCAATGTCATCTCATAAAAAGGGGTTATAGCCATGACCTCCGGTATCTCCTGATTCAATATCGCGTCACGGGCATCTTTTAACTCAGGCTCACTGATGACGACGCCTCTATCTTTGGCTTCCGAGAGCTCGAGGTACTCTTTTACTATCCTCTTAGCGGCAAATATCTCCGCCTGCTGTAGCCTCAAGGAGAGCACCGTCTCTATGTGTCTTTCTCTCGATTCGGCGACAGCGGTAAGGCTATTTATCGTAAGTTTTGTTATCGTAGCCTTGCCGGAATTATAACTCAATGCGCCTATTAGAATGATCGGAACGAGCGAGAGTACCAAAAATAGCGCGATCAACTTCGTCCTTAAATTTCCTGCCATTATATTCTTCATGGGTCTATCCCTTCTTTAAGTTTTCTATCTCTTGACAATTCAGTATCTTCTTAAGCTCGAGCAATACCACTATCTCAGGGCCTAACTGCACCTGGCCCTTTGTAAAGTCCGCCAGCTTGCCTTTTATCGTGGCAAGAGGAGGCTGTATCGCAGCCTCTTCTATATCGAGAGCTTCATCGACATCATCCACCATCACGCCTAAAATATTATGCCCGACATCCGTCACTATCACCTTGGTTCCGGCCAAGCCCTCTTTCTGCTGAAGCCCCAGGAAATACCTGATATCTACCAGCGGTATCGCGGCGCCATGAAGATTCGTGATACCTACTATGAACGCCGGCGTATTGGGTATCCTTGTTATCGAGATCGGCTTAAAGACCTCTTTGGCATCGGTTATATGTATACAATAGTGTTCAGTGCCGAGTGAGAAAGAGAGCACCCTCACCGTCTTCACAGCCTCTTTCTGGGCGTCGAACTCGCTGTCATCGACTTCTATGATTATGTGGTCCTGATCTTCATCCATAAATTATGCCTTTTTGCGGATCTCCACTTTCTTGTGCACATCTAAAATGCTCGACTTCTCTTCACCGGACAAAAGTTTTTCTATATCGATTATAAGGATAAGACGCTTGGCTATCTTTCCTACGCCTATAAGGTATTCGCACCTTTTAAGGATCTCATCGGGAGGCTCTATGTTGCCTTTGTCGATAGCGGTAACACCGAGCACGCTGTCTACGGCGATCCCTAATACATGGTTATTCGATTCCGTTATGAGGACCCTGTTAAAGGAGGTGCTTTTTTCGGACTGAAGACCTAACTTTTTGCGCAGGTTAATTATAGGGACGACCCGGCCTCTTAAACTTACAACGCCTTCGATAAAGTCTAGGGATTTCGGTATGGGGGTGACTTGCCTGATGCGCCTTACTTCGCGGACACTTTCGATATTGACAGCATATTCCTTATCCGCTAGGTTAAAACATAATAAGTGCATTACTACTCCGCTGTTTTCAGACGCTCTATATTATTCTTGCAGACGCTTGCCAATGTGGCGGCATTGAACCCGCCGCTGTAGGCAACTATATCATACGGATCGGACTTTGACAAGATGTTAAGAGTATTTCTATACTCCCTTAGAGCATCATCAACTCTGTCTTTACCTCTATATATATTAGCCAGGCTGAAATGTGCCAGCGAAAACTCATTTTCCAGGTAGAGCGCTCTTCTATAGCTCTCTTCAGCCGCCTCCACCTTTCCCTCTTCCGTATATATATATCCAAATAGATAGTGGGCAGGCGCAAACATCATATCCTTGTTGAGAGCCGCGTAAAGATTATCTTTGGCGTCTTTAAACTTTCCCTGGTTCGTATATACTTCGGCTGCTATGTAGTAGGGGTCAGGCGCGTTCTTTTCCAAAAGCTTAGCCTCATCTGTCAGGGCGAGCGCCTCTTCATAATTCTTGGTATGCATCGCCTTCATTGCGCGGACAATTTTGTCTTCAAACTCCGGCACGCGTCTCTTTTTCTCTGTTCTCTCCTGAGATACCGCTTCAAATTCCGCCTTTGAGATCTGGCCAAGTATCTCATCCACCTTAAGCTCGATGGGCCTGATCTTTGGGGGGATAAATTGCCTGGGCAGAACACCGTCTTTTGCCTTCAGATAAAATATAGCGTCATCCCAATTGATCATCTTAAACTTTTCCGATATAAATTGCAGGGTCTCGGAGTAACCGATAAATAGATAACCGTCATCATCGAGGCTTCCGGCGAATTTATTCATGACGCGTATGGTAGTCTCAAGCTCAAAGTATATCGTGACATTGCGGCAGAATAGGATATCGAATCCTTTGGGATAATCTTCGTCCATAAGGTTGAAGAAACTGAAGTTCACCATTTTTTTGATCTCATCGCGTATGGCGTACTTAGCGTCAGGCCCTGCTCCGGGGCGCTCGGTAAAGTATCTACTCTTATGGTAATCGTCAACGAGCCGCATGGCATTAACGCTGTAGATACCTTTATGCGCGGCTTGAAGGGCTTCAGTGGAAGCGTCTGTGGCAAGTATCTGTATATCCCAGTTCTCGGTATCCGGAATAACGTCCTTGATGATCATAGCTATAGTGTAAGGCTCTTCTCCGGTAGAGCATCCGGCACTCCATATGCGCAGAGAAAAAATAGGGACTGTCCCCGAAGGGGACTGTCCCATTTTTTGCCTGCGTTCGATCAATTCCGGGAGTATCTTCTCTTTTAGTACTTTGAACTGCGGTTCGTTCCTGAAGAAATATGTATGGTTTATTGTGAGACGGTTTAATAGTTCTCTGAGTTCATCGTCCTTTTTTTCCGAAGATGTCAGGTAGGCGTAATAAGCTAGTATGGTATCGAAGGAAGAGATTTTCATCCTCTCGGCTATAACGCCGTCGAGGTCCTTCAGGTCATAATCTTTGAAATAGAGCCCGGTACGGTTATTTATAAAGTTCTTGAACCTTAAGCGTATCTCTTCCGGGAATACTATTTTTTTTGCGTTTATCTTTTGTATCTCTTTATCTCCTCTTCTAGTCCCCTTACCTTTTCTTTCAGCTCCACCATCTTTAATTCACGGTCGACTGCCGATTTATTAAAGATCTGCAGCTGTTTATTCTTCTCCATCAACTCCAGATAGATCTTTCTTATACGTACCATGACCTGCACTTTTACCAAAAGCTCGTTTATGTTCTCGGGCATATAGAAGAACTCTTCAGCGCCCGCTTCGATCAACGCCTTCATCTTGCTCTCTATATCCTTATATGTAGCGGAGACGCAGATGACCGGGATCATCTTTCCGCTCGGGTCTTTCTTTATCGCCTCTATCATCGTGAAACCGTCCATCTTCGGCATCGCAAGGTCCGCAATTATAAGGTCGGGAGATTCAGTCCTGGCTTTGTTCAGGCCTTCTTCGCCGTCATACGCCTCTATGATCTTATAGCCTTCTTTTTCGAGCATGCCCTTATAGAGCGCCCTCTTTGTGGCGCTGTCATCTACTATCAATACTTTGATATCGCTCATCGTATACCTCCTCGTTTAAAATAGGGACAGCGCCCTATTTTTTGCATTAACTCTATTGGAAAATAGGGCGCTGTCCCTATTTACCTGACCTTGTTCCTAAGGTCGCTTGGCAACACTACAATAAATTTGTTTCCGGTTCCAGAGCCGGCGCCGGAAGACTCGGCCCATATCTTTCCCTTATGAAGTTCCACTATATCTTTTGCTATCGCCAACCCAAGGCCTGTGCCCTCGGCCTTGCTCTCGAGGCGTTTGAACTTATCGAAAATCCTTTCGCGGTCATCAGGCGATATTGTAGGAGCGGTATCCTCTACTTCCATCCTTATGAATCCGTCAGTTCTGGATGTCCTAACCTTCACGAATCCCGTCTGGGGCGTATACTTTATGGCGTTACTTAAGAGATTGTTCACTACCCTGGAGAGCTTATCCTCATCCGCCCATATGAAAAGATCTGTGCCCGACACATCCCTGGTAACTTTTATATTCTTCTTATTTGCGAACTCTTGAAGCTCTTTAATCTGTCTTTCCATGATCTCCGGAATATTGCATAGGCGCCTGTGCATCTCGACTTTTCCCGACTCCATCTTGTGCAGGTCTAGAAGGTCGTTTATCAGATGCGTCATGCGGTTGATAACGTCCTGTGACAAGTCTACGGCCTTCTGCTGTTTTTCATTTACGTCTCCGAAGAGACCATCCCTTAAGTTTGAGAGGTTCATCTTTATTACAGAGAGAGGGTTCTTAAGTTCATGTGATACCGACGCCACGAACTCGGACTTTGTCTGGTCGCTATTCTTCGCTTTGGCGGCATAATACATTATCTTGTTGACGACGCCCTTCAATATGCTGTATCCGGCCCAAAAGCCCAGGAGTGACACCATCATCGATATGAAGACTATGAGCCCTATATCGCCGCATAATATATCGATGGTAAAGAGCCTGGCCGCAATGACATATACGAATACCAGAAAAGGTATCACGCTCATAAGCGCGAATGCGGCATTAAATCTTTTGTAGGGATTCTCCTTAAGCTCCTGAAGCACCAGATTCAAGCCGCGATCTGTTTCGCCGTTCCTTTTTTTGCGCATAGCCTCTCCCCTTATTTTCTGTCGGACCTTTTCCAGGCCGACATTTTGTATATATTGCGGACCTTCTCGATCTGGACTTTTGTAAGGCCGTATTCGACTATCTCTTCATCTGGTATATTATGCTTTATGCCGTGGAGGACTATGTCTATCTTGTCAAAACCCATTCCAAGCGCAAGTGTATCGTCAGCGCCCCTTAAGACATCCGCGGATGGTTTTCTCTTCTGCACCTCTTCCGGAATGTTTAAATATTCCGCCAACTGCCACACCTGGGTCTTCAATAACCCCATTATGGGCGAATGCGGCATATTATCCACTCCATCTATGGTAAACCATCCCGTAAGGTCCTCGGAAAGATTGCCTGATCCGATAAGCAGCAGGTTCTTCTCTTTGGCTATCTTCTCAAGCACCACTCTGCGCGCGGCGCAGGGCCCGTCAAACATGCTCTCAAGCCCGTCGACTACATTGGCGTACAGCCATCGTCTGAATTTACTTTTATTGGGCTCTGCCTTGCGCAATGTGGTTATATAAGGCGTTTCGCCTACGACTATATAATAAATGCTCGAGGCCAGAGGAAGCACGAAAGGCGGCAACACGCTTATGAATTTAAAGAACGCCGCATTCTTCTCTTTTTCGCGCATCACTGCATCGATGCTTCCGACGTTCAGCTTTAGCCCAAGGCCGTCGGCAACGAGCCGCGCCTTGTTAATGGAATCTTTTTCGCCGTTCCTGTCCTGCAGGAAATATACGCAAACCTTGTCTTTCCCCAGGGCGCGTACCGCCAATGTCACCAGGACGGTCGAATCCAGGCCGCCGGAAAGCCCCATCAGAATACCATTCACTCTGTTTTCGGCTACAATGTGCCGTATATGATTTTCTATACGCTCGGCCGTATCCCTGGCATCTATCGTTAATAATTCCTTCGCTGACTTCATTTTTTCTACCTCTTTCCTTTGTCGCGGTTATATAATCCCACAAGCTCGGCGGACGAAAGGATGCGCCCTTGCATCGCCTTCTCAAGATCTTTCTTTGAGATACCTTCTTTCAGGCCGAGAGCTTGATCCAATGCATATATCTTAAAGTAATACCGGTGTGTCCCGGATGGCGGGCATGGGCCATGATAATTATTGCCTCCGGAATCATTTATTCCTTGTTTGCCCGGAATACTGCCTTCTTCAATGCGGCCGGATGGCGGAATGTCGAAGACCACCCAGTGGACCCAGACCTTCGTGGGAGCATCAGGATCATCAACTATTAAAACCAGGCTCTTTGTCCCTTCGGGGATCTTCTCTATCTCTAAGGCGGGGTTAATATCTTTGCCATCGTAGGTGAATCTGGCGGGCATCAGCTCGTTATTTTTGAACGAAGGACTGGTAATTTTCATCACTTTAGCGCCTTCTTTATCGACTTCCGCCGCACTCCTGCCATAGCAAAAAGATATTGCGGTCACTACTGATATTAGCACAATTGTCGCTTTTTTCATAGCGGCAACCTTTCAAAAATAGGGACAGCGCCCTATTTTCCAATAGAATTACTGCGAAAAATAGGGCGCTGTCCCTATTTTTCGGAAGAGTATATACTTTCTGGCGATAAAATTTACCGTAAATACGGCTATGGTAGCGATGACTTTCGATCCCAGATAATGCAGTTTCACGGTCTCGGTAAAAAATTTTATACAATAGTGGTTCAGGAAGAGGCCCGCGATACCGATCGAAAAGAAGAGGAGCGCTTCCAGGCGTCTGTCGGCGAATACCCTGCGATCAAATACCCATCTTATGTTCAGGATATAACTCACCGTCGATCCCAACATAAAAGCTATCGCCGCACTTGTTAAATAGTAGAGGTTAAAGGCTTGAGTGAGCGTGACGAGCACGCTATAGTCAACCGCGCAAGCTGCCGCGCCGGACAGTATATAACGAAACAACTGTACGGATATATCATCTGACGGGGTTTTGAAAAATCTATTTATCATGATCCCTCTACCAGGACTTCTATCTTCTCGGAATTGATGCCGCCTTCCAATCCCGTATATCCGAGCCATTCATATTTAGGCACGGCCGAGTGCCAGGCGTAGGACTTCGGCAAAAATGCCTTAACAAAATTGAGCGCGCCAAGCTGCGGCTCAAGAGATAACCGGTATGCCGCTACTTTGCGGCCATTGATCTCTATAGTCTCTTTTCCCATTTTTTTAAGTTCGACATTATATACATTTGGCTCCTCGCTCACCATCTGTAGCTTTTCACTCGTCTTGCCGCTCTCAAGAAATTTCTGGGCGTAGAACCCTAATGATAGCCGGGTTACAACATCGCGATTGAATTTGAATCTTTTTGTGCGCGAGATATGCCTGACGGGCTCTTCATGAGTGCAAGTGCCTGTATTACTGGCAAGATCGAACTCCTGTATTTCGCGTCTGATAATATTGCCTTTCGCGTCGAAGACCCGCTTGTCAAGGCTCATAGGCCTGACGCTATCTTTAATGCGCTCAAACTTCATCTGGGCCACCCATGATATCCGACCCTTGAAAGAAGAGTAGATGCCCTCTGCCTTCTCCGTCATAAGATAGACGCCGGGTGAAATATTCTTTATTTGGGCCTCGGCCCTCCACCTGGAGGATCCCTTCAGGTCCCGTCCTACATAACTAAGATTTACGACTTCTTCAATTGCAAACAAAGAGCGCGGTAACACGAGAGAACATAGACACAATAAATATAGCAATAGTTTCTTCATAGAGCGACTATCTTTTCGGCCTGACGGAGTACCGCGCTCTTTTCCAATACATCCAGAAGAGCCTGTCTCACCCTGCTCGAAGCCGCCGAACAGAACTCTTTTGTACTTAGATCGTAAATATCATCAAAACTGATCGGAGGCATTATGGTCACCTTCACCTTGCCCGGGCTGATCAGAGAACTGCCTTTCTTCTGGATATCTATACTACCGTCGATAGCCACGGGCACGACCCTCACTCGGGCATCCTGCAGGAAAGCAAAGCTGAAAGACTTGAACTTTTGCAGCTCTCTATTATAAGAACGCGTGCCTTCCGGATATATGACGATCGAATTCCCGGATTCTATCAACGCGACTATATCCTTGTATGTCTTGAATGACTTTCTTATGCTGTCCCTCTCAATGGGTATATATTTTTGGATCTTCATATAAGTTCCGAAGACCGGGACATTAAAGAGCTCCTTTTTTGCCAGGAAGAGATACTGGCCCGGTATCGCCCTGAATATGATCGGCCAGTCTATATCGCTCTGGTGATTGGCCATGTATACGACGGTCTCGTTCTTTGGCAGATTCTCGCGGCCCTCGATCTCCAGCTTTATGCCACCCAGCTTCATGAGCGTCCAGGCCCAAAAGTTCTCGGCTTTTCTATACATCTTCCTATTACCGCGCCAGATAATGGAATCGAAGACAATTCCCAATAAGACTATGGTGATCCAATCCGTCCACCATATTATGGAATGCGCTATCCTGACCGGTCTTTTCAACATAATTTTGCCCAATTCCTACCCCTTCAATCCTGCAACTATCTTTCTGAGCTCATTGCCCAATTCCAGAGAGCTGTGCTTGCTCACTTCGTCGTAATATTTTTCAAAATATACCGGTCTTCCGATCTTCACTGTTGCCTTCCCGGGTTTTATCCTCCACTGCCCCTTCGGTAAAGCCGCAAAGGTCCCATCGATCGATATGGGGATCACAGGCTTACGGCTGCGTTGGATTATGATGGAAGCGCCTCTGCCGAATTCACCGATGGTGCCGTCAGTCGTAAGCTTCCCCTCCGGGAATATGACGAAAGATTCGTTCTTCTTTAAGAGATCTACCACCTGATGGATAGTTTCTATAGACCTCTTCCTGTCCTTACGGTCTAAAGATATAAATCCGGCCTTTGTTATGTGGTACCCGATCAACGGTACTTTAAAGAGCTTCCTCATGATTACAAATCTGAATGAGGGGGGCAGCATCTTCAATAATATGAATATGTCGAGATAGCTTTGATGGTTCGGCGTGAAGATGACTGCCGTGCCGGCCGGAATATTTTCTAATCCCGAAACGCTCACATTCATCAGGCTGGCATCTGCCAGAAGGGAACCCCACAGCCTTGCGCCTTTTTGATAGAATCTGTTCTTCCCATATTCGCTCTTTATGAAGAGAGCCATTACGTAAGAGACCAGGCCTATGATGATACTGTAAAAGAACGTTAAGAACCAGAAGATGGCGCTGTGAATATAACTGAATATGCCCGTCAATTCACTTCCTCTCTCTTCTTTATTCCCATATAGCAGACTATGCGGTCGGATACCAGATGAACGGCCACATATAATAACGCTGCGACTAAAGCGACTCTCGCCGGAGGAACATATACGATCGAGCTTAAAATAATGGCGCCCGCTATCCAGTCGAGCTGGTCCCATGGGAACCACGGTTTGCCCGACGGTAGATCAAGCCTTCTCTTTATGAAGCTCTTTACGAGATCGCCTATCAGAGCTCCGCCGCCCATTAAAGCGCCCAGAGCAATAAAATTCACCTTCCCGTAATCTACCAGCGTGTTCGCTTTAAAAAAATCCGTCTTGAAGAAAAGAAGCGCCTGGATGCCGGCTGTGATCATTCCCGCCAAGATCCCGACCAATAAGCCTCTCCATGTCTTATTATGACCGAATATCTCCCTGCCATTCCACTCGGCGCCGAGATCTACAGGCCTGGCAAGCTTTGCTAAGCCGTTCTTGAGTATTGCCGGCAGCCATAACCTGTTGCCACATGACGCGGTATGATTTCCGAGAGCGGCGGGAAGCAGGTACCAAAGACAGATAAATATAAATTTGATCATCGGCTTTTGAGAAGTTTCTTACGGACATAGAGTATTCTCTGAAGTACCGTCAGATGCGTCAGGATCGCGATTATCAAGATCCCTAATAGGGCCTGCCCTATACAGAAGGCCGCGCCGAGAAGGACTATCCTGGCCGTACGCGGCATGAGCCCGACTTCGCATTCTAAATCGAGCGCTTCCGCTTTTGCTCTTACATAACTTACGGCTAAAGAACCTATCATCGCCACCGTGATAAGTATCGCATGGTCCGGGTTCCCGGACCTTAAAAAGTACGCCAATATACCCAGGTATATGACGGAGTCCGAGTAACGGTCTATGACAGAATCAAAGAAGCTTCCGAATTTCGTAACGCGGCCCGTTTGACGCGCCACGCTGCCGTCCAAGGCGTCGAAGAAACCGGCGATCCATATCAGGATGCCCATCGCTAGATAGCTTAAGTTCCCGCGCGCTATCAAGTATGCCACGACGCAATTGGCCAGGAGGCCGATGATGGTAACTTGGTCGGGCGTTATCTTTGTCTTTGCCAATATCCTGCCCGGATACCTCGCTATGATGCGTATATACTTCCCTAAAGGGTCTGCCATTTTATAATTACTTCTTCTTTCCTTTTTTCTTCCCGTAAGTAACGATGAACTCTTCCATCATGGCTTTCGCCGTATTGTCATCGTACTGCACGGGCGGGGACTTCTTCAGATATGCGCACGGGCCAAGAAGAGCTCCCGATATGCCGTTATCCAGCGCTATCTTCGCGCACCGGATCGCGTCTATCACGACCCCGGCGGAATTAGGAGAGTCCTCTACCGAAAGGCGGCACTCGAGGTTCATGGGGATATCCCCAAAATGCAGGCTCTCTATGCGCAGAAAGCAGAGCTTATTATCTTTTTGCCAGGGAACGTAATCGCTCGGCCCTATATGGACATTGTCTTTGTGTATGGTCATACCTCTATTCTGTATCTGGGAGACTACCGCGTTGGTCTTCGATATCTTCTTTGATGAAAGGCGCTCTTCCTCTTTCATATTCAGGAAGTCCGTATTCCCACCGGTATTCAGCTGATAGGTATGTACTATTGGCATCCCTCTATCCAAAAATAGATTTGTCAGCACCCTGTGCAATATCGTGGCGCCCACTTGCGATTTTATATCGTCTCCGATGACCGGCAGGCCTTTTTCCTTGAAGCGGTTCTGCCAGTACTCTTCGCGGGCTATGAAGACAGGTACGCAATTAATAAATGCGCATCCGGCATTCAGCACCTGTTCTACATACCACTTGGTCGCCTCTTCCGAACCGACAGGAAGATAGTTAATGACCACATCCGTCTTTGTCTTCTTCAGTATCCCGCATACATCGTCGGTCTTGCCCGGAGCTTTGGTGATGATCTTCGACAGATATTTACCTAGAGAGTCGTGAGTCATGCCGCGGTGGACTTTTACACCCAAGCGCGGGACTTTAGCGAAGACCTTGGTATTGTTCGGCTTCGTATAGATGGCTTCGCTTAAGTCTTTCCCGACTTTGTTCTTATCGATGTCAAAAGCGGCGGAGAACTCGATGTCGTTTATATGATAACCTCCCAGATTAACGTGCATCAATCCGGGAACGAAATCTTTCTCTTTCGCGTTCTTATAATATTCTACGCCCTGGACCAACGAAGAGGCGCAATTGCCTACCCCGATGATCGCGACCCTGATCTTAGTCATAGCTTAATACTCCTTTTTCGAACTTTAACGATAGATATATTATGTATATTATACAAAATTATATCTATTAAGGCAAAGCAATTGCGTCTGCTGGGGGTGAAATTACGGGGGGCTATTCTTTCTTATTGAAGAGCCGGCCGAGGGCTTTCAGGCCTTCATCCTTTATCTTATCCTGAAAATTTGCTATGTAGGGCTTGATCAGAGCCATCAATGACTCTTGAAATCCTCCGAACTGCGGCTTATCTAATGTGCCGGTAATATTGAATTTGAGTTTCAATGGGTCTATGCGGTTCATGGCGTCGCATACGGCCGAAATTGGCACAAATCCCATAAGAGGGCTTGCGCCCATCTTCTGCTCCAGCGCATGACCTTTCAGAGATATCTCGTTGCGGGAATCTATATTGCCTGCTTCTATGTATGTTCTGGATCTAAGAGTGACCAGTCCCTTAATAACATGTACCGGCAGCGAATCCTCATATACAAAACGGACCGCGTCCATATCGATATCGTTCAACTCAGCCTTGAAGACGGCTTTCTCTCCGTTCCTGTCAGCGCTCTTCGAGAAATAGATATCAAATTTACCGGCCGATCTGTCGCCTGTTTTTACATTGCCACGTAGATCCAGAAGATCCAGCCTCATCCCATTCAGCGGATCGTAGGCCATACGGCCCAATCTTATCTTCGCATTCGTAATATCTGCGGTATTGCCGTTCACTCTCACTTTGATATAAGCGTCTGAAATATCGAGGTTCTTTATCTCAAAGAGATAGAGGTCTTTGGCATTATTAAAATGTACCAGCTTGCCTTTTGGCAGGTCCTGGACCGTGGTGGTCACTTTTTTTGCATCTTTACGCTCTTCTTTTATCTTCTCCTTGCTCTTCTTGGCAAAACGTTTTTTTATCATCTCATAAGTCTTGCCGAAGAGGTCCTTCTTCTGCATCAGTGAACGCCAGCCTTGGTCGGCGTTGACCGCCGCAGCCTCTTTCTTTGTGCCGGCGAGACCGGCCACATTAAAACTGCCGTCGGCTGTGCCCTCTAAATTGATCTCGGCGCCTTTCATATCTATATGGGAAAAGATAAGGCGTTTCGAAAGAAGACCGATCGGGCTTATCCTGACTGAGCTGTCATCTATCTTGGCAATACGCATATCCTGACGCTCCGGATCGAAGACCTTCATCCCTTTTAGCGAAAAAGAGAGCGTCAACGGCCAGATACTCACCTTATCGATCGTGATCTTTGCGTTGCTATACTTATTGATGCTCTGCACTATAAATGAACTGAAGGCCGGGCTAACAAAAAGCCCCACCCCGAAATGGAAGACCATTAGCGCAATGATCACAATAGAGACGTTGACTATCTTTATGCGCTTTAATATGGAGTTTCCCCGACGCTGCGCTCTTCCCCTGGCTATAGCCTCTGCGATCTTCGTCTTTACGGTTAATTTTACATGCGTCCCGACATTCTTCAGTGTGGACCCGGTATCGTCTCCTACAAATCCCATTAATTTTATACCGGGCAGCAATTTCGCTAATGCCGAATTCTTGATCTGTTCGGCGTACTTAGCGCTAAGGAAGATGACAAGCCGTTTAGAGATAAAATATACCGGTATAGAGAGCGCTGTCGCGACGACCAACCCGCCGGCGACGAGCGTATTATTGATATCGAGGTACGAAATTATGGGAAGATGTGTGACCCACCGCCAGAACCCCGCCAGACAACCGGCCTTCTCCAGGATATAAGCTCCTGTGGCGTCGGCCAATCTGTACATTCCTAAAAGGTATACCAATTTGAAGACAGGTAAGGTAAGGAGAGTAGCTACACGGTTTATCCTGAAGAGAAAAAAGAATACGGCCAGAAGAAGCGCCATGGGGCCGTTCAGCGGTATAAACCCGAGAAATGCTCCCAGACAGACACCGGCGGCTATCTCGCGGGGCGATATATTCCCCTCCACGATACTTATTATCTTAGCCGGTAAGTTTACAAATGAAAGCATAAGACCTTCTCCTTCCAGCCGATTTTGGCTAAAGCTTATCCACAAAAACCATTAACAAGCTATATTATACAAAATGTGTGCCCACAAGGCAAAGCAATTGCGTAGTTTTTTATTCCTGTTTAAAACCTATTATGCGCCTCGGCTTTTCCGGAGGCGGGGCCATAAGCTTTTTGATCGCTTCGAAGATCGTCATTATGTGCTTATCGTATTCTGAAAACCTCATATCGTGATTCTTGTATTTAAGTTCAAGAGCCTTAATTTTAGCTGCTAGATCCTTATGCGTCAGCAATATCTCTCTCAATCTCACAAACGCCCGCATAATGGCTATATTTACCTCAATAGCGCGGTCACTATTAAGCACACTCGAAAGCATCGCAACTCCTTGTTCGGTAAATGCATATGGATTGGCACGTCTAGCACCACCCCAACTTGAAATCGCAATTTGCGATTTCAAGATTTCGTACTCCTTGTCACTCAATTGAAACATAAAATCGCCTGGAAACCTTTTCATGTTACGCTTAACTTGCTCATTTAGCCGCATGGCTGGTACTCCATAAAGCTTTGCAAGATCCATAGAAAGCATAACCTTATGCCCTCTAATTAGATAGATCTTCCTCTCGACGACCTCTTGGCGTATTAAATCCTTCATAAAATACCTCCCTCTGCCTTTGTATAGGCGTTATGTCCCCTATACTATAAGACGGAAAAGAGAAGCAAATTGTTGCAGATTATTTTAAAATAGTTTTCGTCCGACGAGGAAAAAATTTTGGTTAAAAACTAAAAAGGAGGGTATTGAAAAACATGGCGGACGCGAGTGCAACCAATTCGAACCATATCCGAGCTCGCTGCCCGCATCGTCATTTCTGTCAATAAACAGGTTATATTATACAAAATGTTCGCTAATAAGGCAAAACAATTGCATATGTTAGGAATGAGCTACGAGGCGATAGGCAGATCGCTAAAGATCGGCCAGGAGACAGCCAGACGAGCCTGCCACTATGAGGCGTGAACCTATACATGCAATTTGAAGTCACAAATTGTGACTTCAAGGCTTGAGGTTTCAAATTGAAACCTCAAGCGTCTATTCCTGCTTAAAACCTATCATACGCCGCGGCTTTTCCGGTGGCGGTGCCATGAGCTTTTTAATTGCTTCAAAAATAGCCGCTATGTGCTTATCGTATTCCGAAAGCTTCATATCATGATTCTTATATTTGAGCTCAAGAGCCGCAATTTTAATGGCGAGATCCTTATGCGTTAGCAGGATCTCTCTCAACCGCACAAATGCCCGCATAATAGTTATATTGACCTCAATAGCACGTTCACTATTGAGTACGCTCGAAAGCATCGCAACGCCCTGCTCAGTAAATACATATGGTAAATATCTACGGCCGCCATAACTTGAGGTTGCAAATTGCAACCTCAAGTTTTCTTCTTTAGTCACTTGAAACATAAAATCTCTGGGAAAACGTTTTATGTTTCTTTTAACTTGTAAATTCAGATTTTTTGTCTCTACACCATAAAGACCTGCTAAGTCCTTATCCAGCATTACGTTTCGCCCTCTAACGAGATAGATCTTCCTCTCAATAATCTTCTGGGGTATCAAATGCTTCACGGTTGCCTCCTTTTCTGCCTGTACAGGCGTTATATCCCTCTATACTATAAGACGGAAAAAGGAGGCAAATTGTTGCAAATTATTTTAAAATAGTTTTTCTCAGACGGGAAAAGTTTTTTGGTTAAAAACTAAAAAGGAGGATTAAGTGTAATCTGGAGATACGTCTGACAAGTTCTACAAAACTGGCGGAGAGGCAGGGAATCGAACGTCGCTTCGGCCTCACTGCGACCAACTTTTTATAAAACCGGTTAGTCTTGCTCGGCCTTCGCTCCTTAAAGGAAAACCCAATGGTTTTCCTTTAATATATCCTTTCCTTCGCAGGCTATAGATTCGCTCAGGGGAAAACGTTCTTTTCCCCTGAAACCCCTTTTTAGGGTTCTCATCCCTGCCCAACTATTATTAAAATCAACTCTCAAAACACATTTTTTATTAATGGCGGAGAGGCAGGGATTCGAACCCTGGGTGCCGGTAAAGGCACTCCTGCTCTCCAAGCAGGTGCGCTAAACCACTACGCGACCTCTCCGCGAGACTTTTAAAAAAATTCTTTCAATG